>Ga0123352_10018932_pt1 | contig 10975 bp, 4 predicted proteins | sample TergutLab28metaG_FD_89700 | JGI IMG/M metagenome (GOLD analysis project Ga0123352, IMG submission 89700) | Labiotermes labralis P1 segment gut microbial communities from Petit-Saut dam, French Guiana - Lab288 P1 | ecosystem: Host-associated > Arthropoda: Insects > Digestive system > Gut ... | reverse complement strand
ATTCAAGTAGCTCCTCAATTGACCTCACAAGGCTGAGTGGACCCCGTTCCAGACCCACTACTACTCAGAAAATCTGGTAGCGCCGGAGATCGAACCCGGAACCTCTGTATCTGTAGCCAGAAACTCTGATCACTAGACCACAGAGGCGGTCAATGATATAATAATAATAATAGTAATAATAATAATAATAATAATTTGTGCTCTTGATGCTGCTGCTACTACTCCTGTTGCTACAGAAACAAAATCAATGATCGCGGTCTGTTTGCCCATAAGATTTGAGGTATTTGTGACAGTTCGTGTGTCGTACAGGATACTGATCTACGTTTTAAGAGGAACTACGGAAACAGTTGCACTACGGAAAGTGCATTGCTGCAACATTCAGTTCCACGGCCATTCATTTCTGAGGAACGGATCTTCAAGATCCACTTCCTGTTATTTGCCTATCTATTCATACAACCCTTCTCCGGTTAAATAAATCCATTTTGTTGTAGATGGTAATGTATAATGTTTTAATTTACTGATTTATTATAAGGTTATATTTGCCGATTTAAGTCTCACCGCATTTTTAATATCTGTGTTTCAAACCTTTGTGGCATTTTACACGGTTTAAAACTATTAATGGCTCCAAAAGTTTATTCTCTGTAGAGTCTTTTACACATTATTTATATTAAATACGTGCACATTGTCCATGGACATCCGTACTTATTATCACCCCTGTCTTTTACCATCTGTCTAATTGGTGTTGTTTCGTACATCAACATAATTTAATGAACTGTAAACACAATGCGATATGCCTATACGAAAGCCTCAAAGTTTCATAATTCATTTTTACACACATCCTGTCATCACTTCCTTTCTCGAGACGCTCTGCTCTGGTCAGTACGACATATTCCATATACCAGCAGCGTGTCTTGTACTCACTTGACAGTGGCTAAGCTCACATGTCATTACTTCTTATCATCAACTTTGCTTCCGAAAAAAACTCAGAAGGAATTATATACGCGGAAAGTAACTCTCAATCGTCTCGAAAAGGATACACAAACCACAGAACTCGCCTTTGCTTGAGGAAAATGAAGATAATCACCACAATTGCAGTGCAGCTTGCTGTAAATAATGACGCCACATTCTCATCCTCCTCTAAAATGTACTGTAATTAACTTCTATCAATCCAGTATAATACATATAGTACTCGTACACAATATATTCATTCGCCGATCCCAGTGGCCGTAGTTTAAGGCGTGGGTCTGTTGCCGCTCGCTTGCTGGGACTGTGGGTTCGAACACCACCGAGACCATGGATGTCTCTCTCTTGTACGTGCTGTATATTGTCAGGTAGAGGTCTCTACGTCGGGCAGATCAGTCGTCCACAGGAGTCCTATCGAGTGTGGTGAGTCTTGAGCTTGTGTGTGATCGCGAAGCCTTAGCTCACTAGGGGCTATTGCGCCATGAAAAGAAAATACATTAATTAATTAATTAATTCCATAGTCTGTCTTAACGACAGATCCATAACCTATTCCAAAGCGATTTCTCCACAGATTGCGCTTTAGGGCTTCAGCTTTAATTTGCAGTATATATGGGGCTGTAAAAACACTTCCGATGAATCTCAAATCCAACTAATTTTGTAAAGGCCACTCACAATAATTACATACATAGTAAGTACAATTCGTGTTAAGACGTACATCTCTTCAAATATCATATTTCATATGGCATACGTCCAACCAAATCGGAGCAAAATTTGTGTTTTTTTTTACGACTACGTGGTGTTACATGTTCTAAAATTAGTAGATTTTTGAATCCATACGATAAATATAAATATTATACATCGACAGTTTCGCAGAGGAACAATGGGGAATGCTATTGCATTGCTTGGTTCATTCTTTGGTTGTTTAGTGCAGGCGTTTCATGTCCCTGTGTTATGTCACTGAAAGACAGCCAGAATATTAATGATGAGTCGAAAATGAAGTGTTCGTAACCCATGTTAATGGAATATCCCAACATATCCTCGGAGTAACTCATGGAAATTACAAATAATTAATGAACAATAGCGGAGACTTGATAATATAACCAAGCACAAAAAAGAGCTAATTTCTTGATCTACGGGGGTGGCCAATATATGGGTTGTGAATCTTATTATGGAAGTCAATCATAAAATATGTGTAGAATGTATGTTGGACTTTTTTTGCATCTTTAGGAAGAACACTTCTTAATTACTTCACTGTTATTCCACTTCATTCCATTCCACCTAGTTCCGGCCACAATACAAGCATTTATACTGTCATGGGATCAGTTTCCTGTTTGCTGTTGACAGGAATATTGTCCTAATTATCAAACATCTCTTCACATTTAGAATTTTTAATGTTTGCCATCCCAAAGTGTTTAACACATATATAAATATAAAATGATGTATCAGTCAAACACAACAAAACGTTATTATGTTTATTATTGTATTAGAGCAACATGTTTCGATTCTTATAGAATCATCTTCAGGTCCTTCTAAGATAAAGATCCTTACTTAGCAATGTTTAAAATGCTCTGTGTGAACCCAAACGCTTACATTCTTGATATAACTAAATATAAAATGCATGTGTCGTTATGTTCTTGTTATACAGTCAGGATACTTATTTCTAAAACTTTAACCGGTGCGTATGAAGGAGGTTACACGTATGTATACACACTGTAACCTCCTCCTTATGTACCCGTTAATGTTTTAGAAGTATCCTGATCGTATAATAAGAACATAACGACACATGCATTTTATATATAGTTATATCAAGAATGTAAGCGTTTGGGATCCCACAGCGCATTTTAAACATTGCTAAATAAGGATCTTTATCTTAGAAGGGCCTGAAGATGATTCTATAAGAATCGAAACATGTTGCCCTAATAAATAATAAACATAATAAAGTTTTGTTGTGTTTGACTGATACATCATTGTATATATATATATCTCTTCACAGTTGTTTACAGTTAGGTATCTTTAAATCTGCGGCGGACAGTGTTTGCTTCAGCGCTGGAAGCAGGTAATAATTATTCGGCAACGTATTCCCCTGATGTAATTCCAATTGGTGCAGGTTCTTTAATTATGAAGTTATGAGCCATGTAAACCTATTTATTGACAGAACTCATATGTGGCCTGAAGGTATCTGAAAACGTGTGTAGTCAGGTCCCGGACAGCTCGCATACCAGCAGGCGATTAGCTAAAGTGTTATGAAAGACATCACATTGTATGCTGCTCGCATAGGAGAGGAGATGGAAATTCGTAACTGATATGAAACAATTGCAGCTTGTCTGCCGTGTTTCAGTGATGCTGCGTTCCCAGCATTTTATTAAGTGTTTCAATTAAGTGCTGACGTCTGTATTGTCAGTAAGCAGCATGGCGCAGTTCTGAAAAATTAAAATAGCCACAGGATATTTTCCTTCAGCACAATTTGTACTACAGCTCCTTTTATTTAATGTATTTTGTTATGCATAATATTACCTCCGAGCATTCACTTAAAACTGTATTTCAGACTTCTTATTTTGTGAACAGTAATTTAATTAAATGTTACATTCGAACCATCTATCCTGTTTCAAAGTATAGTATTTCCTTTTGCTTTTACGTTAGAATGCATAGCATTTTCAAAATGGTTACCTTCTCTACCAAGCTTCCTCCTTTCTCACAGTGCCATATCCTGAAGATCGTCTGATATACCGGCACACTTCTACCAGATAACACGGCGTCACTTCCCAGAGGGCCGCGCCGTGAGCACCCGAAGTCCTACTAGATAATGTTGTGTTGTAAAGGATGTAACTATAGACAACCGAAACATGCATATCGACTTGTGTGATATAAGGTGGCTTAATTTACTGTTAATAATGAGAGTGGATAATTGGTGGAAAGATACTGACAGGGTAAGTTCGAAATACTGTGACGAAATATTCTTCGAATGCCACACAGACCATTACAGATCTCACGTGTACTGGCTTGAGATGAAACCCAGGTGTCCGTGTTGTGGCTAGCGACTACCGTTAACAGTAACCAGTAATATTTTGTTTTGATAGTTTAAAAATGTTTTAAACCCTTTAATTATTTCTTAGACTGTTTTACCTGGCAGTTCGGCAGATGGTCAGAGGGTACCCACCGATATAAACAAGCCTCATTTCAGTCGAATTAGGTTAGGTTTCGTGGATTGAAATGGTGAACTTCGCAGGAGACAACGGAAGTTCTGAAGTCCTTAAATTTAAGTCAAAGGCGTGAGATGAATACTGCACGAAATATTCTGTTGAAACTACTTTTTTATATTACAGGCTTAAAAAAGATAAAGCCTTTGTTATTGGGTTCCTAAAATCAGAGGTTCCCTTTACTAGGCTCTTCTTGGAGAGAAGCATGCAATAACCTTCCCCCTGCCTCTTACAGATGCCTACTGTTGTACTAAGTTTAGTTTAGCTGAAGAGCATTAGGCTGTTATGTAAACTCTCTCTTTCTCTCTCTCTCTCTCTCTTACATGTAGTGGCTCATGTTTGTATATGGGATTTCGTCATTAACTACTAAATCAGGTATTGTTCTAGAAATTTGCTTTCATGTTGGAAGAAACTTTGCTCTCGAAACCTTCACCGGCTATATCAAGTTTCCTAACCTTTAAGTACCTCAGAGTAACTGACGTGACAGTTTTTTTTCAACCCTCCGAGTATATAATAACGTGATTGTTGTTGTAATAGTTCTGAGTTTATGAAGGGGAAGTTAACGTAAAATTACTTCTTGATTACCAATACGTCAGGAAGGCGTTGAAGGCTCTGAAATTACAGTGTTATTCTATAGTTTGCTGTCTGAAGGTGAATATCAATTATGCTAAGTTGCACAGCATATGTATTTTGATAATGAAGTGAGACGTGTACAAAATTTGAAAGACGGATGCTCATTACTAGATGTGAGAGACGTCTTGCTCGCACGAGAAGTGAATTTTTTTCTTCAAAATTTTATTTGCAAATTCTGAGGGTAAGACACAACACTTTTACGAAGAATGCCTGGAATGTAGAACATTATTAAAACGAATCTTACAAGAAGAGAATGCGAGTATGTGCAGTGGATTAATCTGCCTCAGGAAAGGCTATTTTTTTTTAATATCATAAGATAAATTTCTTTTGTTTTCTGGAGAGACAAGGTAATTTCTTGATTAGCTGGACAACTCTAGGTTTAATAAAAAAAAACTCTCATGTGGAGTGAGCATATTTTTCGAAATCTCAAAATTGTGTCAGCGCTATTGTATCTGCGAATTCTGTTAACACAGTTTCATTTATCTGTGATTTCATTTATTCACGGCAAATTGAAAGGCTTTCTAATTAGCTGAGACTTTATCGCATGTCGAAAGTCTACACGATCACCATTTGAAACTTTGTTGCCCCGAAGTGCCCATTCTGGTATTTGATTCTCTTTCGGGAAAAGGGTGTGGTTCACCGAATAACATTTAGTTTTCATTATTTCTTTTTTACTTATTGTTTTATTTACTCAATTTATTTTTGATAAAATTAAAAAAGTCGTGCTGTATCACTTTAAACAACTAAATTATATTTATTAAAATAACACAGTCACTTGTACTCCTACCTACACGACACTCGTACGCGACTGACTTCCTTACTGGAATGCTAGCGTACGTTATCAGCTCCTAACTCTTTCGGCTTTTAAATCTCTCCCCTCCTACCTATCACCAACGGTTCTGAATATGCGTTGACAGATTAACTTACAACGCATAGCCATGAACTGTCCGTAACTGACGCCAGCAGTCTTAATAAACAACTACTAAAAATGATCGGCTACAAATGCTATGTGTTTCGTTATCTGAAAGCGAAATTGTATTGCAATAAAATATGAAGTGGTATTTCAACATGTTGACAAGACAGTAAGTTAGCCTGAAGGGCTGCGACTGGTATGCGCATGTTCGCCAGCATCCTACTTGGAAATCAATATGTCAAATACCGTTAACCGAAATGAGTCAAATGACGTGCGGGGCGCGTATGTGCAGGAACGTGACGCGTCGGTGCAGAATGTTCATAAGGACGGAAACTACGTGGTTGTGCAAGAAGACGTACATAATTGGTAGGCATAAATCAGGTTATGTCTGGTTCATAGTCCATTCTTCACGTTTATGAAACCCGAAAATATTTTGAACCTTAATGTTAAATGTGCATCTTCTAAGGAAAACTGAAATTTTGAATGGATTTCATTATTACTGAAACAATTGTCTTACAATCATTTACGTATCTAATTCCTTGAAATCTTACTCAGAAGCCAGTGTTTTCTAATCTAGGCAAATTCTGTTCACTTTTTGGAATCTGAAGTTTATGTCATTATACGTGTTTCGTTATGATTACAGGTGCTAACTGTAGGATCGTAATTCTAAGCCAGAAGAATCCAGTCCATTCCTGCACATCCCAATTTGTTTAAGCGTGTGTCAGTATTGTACTCCTATCTACGCAGAAAGTCTCCCATAAATCCAACCCCTCGACCGTACCTCAGGGTATCGTGAATTCATACTCTACTCTGCCCTGGGTCACGTCGGAGGCGGTAACATTTGTGGAGAGCATAACCTGATGAGAGTTGCTATGACACAGGCTGGCTAACGGGGCGCTGGTCTACCCAAGCCAAGGCGGAAGGTATCGTGCTGAAAGCTACATGACACTGGGGTGGAGATTGCAGTGTCGTAAACGATCCCCTTGGGGAACCAGGCCGCACCTCATTGTATGTAGGCCTTCCGTTCACATGGGGCTCCGTGGAAGGTGACCAAATGTTTTCTCCCCTTTTTTCAGGGGAGGGCTCTTTATTGGGGATCCTGACAGACATAAATGAATGAAGAAACCATTGGCTCTGGAGATGACGCTTCTCTCTCGTTAGGACCTTGATGGGGAACGTAGAGGAGGGCTCATTTACCAGGGAATTTGAGGGAAAGGTGTAGAAAGAAAATTCTGGAGACCGGCGCCTCTCGCCATAGGGGCCGTTTGGGGAACTTAGGGGAGTCCGTTGACTGGGAATATTAAGAGATATTTGGAGGGCTCCGGAAAGGGATCATCCCTTTTTGTGGGAGCTTTGTTAAGGGGGCACCTTTCTGTGGATGCGGAAGGATATGGGGAGGAGGGCTCAGGGGATGGACATTACCCAATGGGGGGTCCATTCACCGGGAACTCTGAGAGATAGTTTTAAGGGGTCACTGGAAACGGGGCATCTCTCTATGGGAGCTCTGTTAAGGGAACTTGGAGGGGGGCTCCTTGCTAGTGGCCCTGAAGTTTACGAGAGGAAGGCTGTGGAGATAGGCATCCCTCTTTATGGGGGCTCAGTTGGGCAACCTGGAGTGGGCTCATCTAGCGGGGACTTTGAGATATGGTTGAAAGGGGCTCTGGAGGTGGGGTGTCTCTCTCTCTCTCTCTCTCTGGGAGCTCTGTGAAGGGAACCTGGAGGGAGAGCTCCCTTGTTGGGGACCCTGAAGGATATGTAGAAAAGGCTCTGAAGACGGGCATCTCTTTCCATAGGGACCCCGTCTGGGGAACCGGGAGGAGGGCTCGTCTATCGGGGACTTTGAGAGCTGTTTGAAAGGGATCTGGGGAATGGAGCGTCTCTCTCTACAAAGGCTCCGTGGAGGGGGCCTCGGGGTGAGCTACTTCACTGTGGTCCCTGCAAGATATGCTAAGAAAGTCTCCGGATAAGGGCATCTCTCTCCATGGGGTTCCCTTTCCATCCGAGGGGACCCTGGTATGTGTGGGGAGGGGGGGCTCATATACCGGGTACTTTGATAGCTGAATGAAGGATGGCTGTAGTGGTGGGGCATCTCCTGCGGGGATTCCATGAAGGGGACCTTGGGGAGAGCTCCTTTACTGGGGAACTCGAAAGATAAGGTTTTTGAGAGATATTCAAAGTTCCCTGTAAACAGTCCTCCGTCTCTATAGGGGCCCTGTTGGGGAACCTGGAGGGGGTTCGTTTGCCAGTACTTATGAGAGTAATTAAAAGTATATCTGGGTTCTTTTATTGGACCAGAAGGTTATTAAGATTTTAAGTCTGAATGAGGCCTTAGCCTCACTAAGATATACATATCTGGGTTCCTTCTTTTTGGATCCTGAGGATATTAGGAAACTAATTATAGGGGCCATCTGGAACTTTGCTAAAGGAACAGGTCTCCTTTAATTTAGTATAGAACATGGGGCACAAAGGGCTTGCTTTAAGGCCTAGGTGCAACGGGCCTGGAAGGTCTCGAATCCAAATACCACTCATACTCATACTCACTGATCTATGCAGAAGTCTTCCCATTTTACTGTGTTATGTTGTTGACTGAAGAAACGAGATGGATACAGGGAGAGAGACACTGTCTGTCTCTTCAGCTGGCAAAGCGTCGTGATGTGAAACAATAAACAAAATCTACCGAACGTTCCAAATACACAGGCAGTAGGTTTCGTCACAATCAAAATTGTCGTCATTTATATTTATCAGTCATCAACTTCAAGCACTGTAGCATATCATCATCATCATCCGTTACGTGTTAGGCCTTGATAGACTTGTATCGGCCTCGCCTAATAGTCTGTTCAACAAAAGTTTTCCCACTCGTCTGCCTCCATTTGGTCTATAATTCAGTGTTACTTTTGGCATAAATGTCCCGTAATTCTAATCTGAATTTCTTTTAACACTTTCGCATCATTGATTTTCGTATTCTGAAATTCAGTCTGTGGTATTACTAGGCGACGAATATCTTGCATCCTCATATTCAGTTTATCTGGGAGTGGTAACTGCAACATCTGAACACACCGAACCTGCTTCAGCAGCCTAAATCCTCTCCTTATTACTTTACATTTTTATCCAAGTTTCTAAAATCTACGAATATGTCCTATGTAAAGTACATACAGATTAAATAAGCCAAAATTTTACAAGATCATACAATGCAAGCCTAAAACGAACACAGTTAGACTATCTGTACAGCGAAACCTACTCTATATTATATTTTACTTTGTAGGTTAAATATTGACTGTTGTGTTATTTGTGGCCTTAAGGCTCGAGTACACATCTCGTGGAAGTGCTGTTTAGATGATCTAGGATACTCGGAGTACGAGAATTAATAGGTGGGAGTAGTCGGCCTGCGGGATGCAATATATAGTAGGCTCTGAAGATGGAAGTCATTAGAGGCGACAGACGTACTCGACAAGTCCTGCTGTTAGATGTTACAGTTTGTGCCCTGTGTTTGGAGCAATTTGCTGAAAAACTTGGAAAACAATAGACGGACTTTTACTAGCAACAGTGTAATTTAAATGCCGTTAAAAGACACGTGTTCTTTATTCATTGTATCAAAATACTAATTGTTTTGATTACAACTAGCATTTCAGCAAAAGGACTGCTCCTTAAAAATCGGTTTGTATCTTACACCAAGGATCAATCAACAGTCTTGTGTAATAACCATAAAAATAATTACATTCCTTATTGTACATTAAATAAGATTATGAAGAATTATGTTTTTGGATTGCATTTAATATTCCTTTCTTTCTCTTAAAATAGGAACTTGGTTGAAGGAAAACAAAACGATAACGGAAAGTGTTACATGAAATATTGTTTAATGAAACGCGAATAGAGTAGCTCATTTGGTTTGAATAGGTCATGGACTAGACGTTCGCAAAATAGTGTTCGATTCTGGGCGGGGACGGCAAATTCTGTCTTTGCCAGCTGGGTCCAAAATGCCTATGGGTCCCAAAGGAACTCTTTCCGTGGGTTTAAAGCGATTATAGCATGCAAGTTACCGAAGTCTTTCCGTCGAGTTCCTAGCTTAAGTAACTGGAGCCCCATGTGACTTCTTTTTATGTAATTGAGGCGTGGCACTTGGCTCATTCCGCACATCACACTTTACCTCTTATCTGGTAATAAAACTAAAATATTTGCCTGAAAAGGAAGAAACTGGCAATATGTAAGATCACTATACATAATAAACCAATTTTAAAGTATTTGTAATTGTGTGTCTGTTCACACACTGAAAGCATATGGGGGAGCAGAAATATAGCTCCACTTATTCTGACGCTTAGCACTAGCCTTTCTGTAATGTCGTCGTCACTACACATATCTAATCCCGCCTTCTAGATAAGCTATTGTTAAAAGAAGCATGTTAACGTATGACATTTGAGAAGCTAATGTTGCAAAGTTTACTGTAAGAATAGATGAGTATTTAAACAATATACTTGACTATACTCCTATTTTTCGAATTATTTATGTCTGGTTTTGTAAAATAATGTCACCCCGATATGTCATGGAGTGAAAAACGAGAATAAAATTGGCTGTGCACAAAAATGAAACCAAATAATAAAATCGGAACAGGTAAAACTAAAGGTAGAAAACAATGATCAAGAGATAATCATATGTGCGTGTGGATTGAAAGAACGTTAAGGACGCGCTGTTGGTGGAAATAACGAGATTATATAGCAATTAGATTCGTCGAATGTTGTAGAGCTACGCATTATTTTATAAAATACTCACGTTTCGAGTGAAGGTTTTTATAAAACATTAAATATTTTCTTTCATTTGAGTAGCTTCGTAAATTTAATACGAGTAGCTGAGTGAAGTACACGAGAAATGACATTGCATTTTTACAGTTATTCCTTTCTTTAAAGTGGTGGACAAAGTAGCACGGAGACAGTTTATTGTTTTTAGTCTTTAGTTTTATTCCAATGCTGCACAGTCACATTTCTTTCATCTACCTCGTAACTTGTGCATCATCGAAGAGCAGAGTGCGGCCGGCGATGTCATTTCGGAAAAACAAAACGAAGTACAAGAAATTCGGCGAATAATTACTTTTTGTCTGCATTAACACAAAGTACTACACACACATGGCATATTCAATACATTACGACTACTTTTCATTCCAAGCTATAAACATAAATTACATCTCACGCAAAAGTAACTATCGCGCTGTTTGACAAATACGTCTTGCCCTCACGCTGTCGGCATTGTTGACGATAGGGTATTTTCATTAATAGTTGGT
>Ga0123352_10018931_pt1 | contig 10975 bp, 4 predicted proteins | sample TergutLab28metaG_FD_89700 | JGI IMG/M metagenome (GOLD analysis project Ga0123352, IMG submission 89700) | Labiotermes labralis P1 segment gut microbial communities from Petit-Saut dam, French Guiana - Lab288 P1 | ecosystem: Host-associated > Arthropoda: Insects > Digestive system > Gut ... | reverse complement strand
CGGCCGCACTTTATCATCGGGAAAGACCCGGTACCCAATTTACAGGAGGCTGGGTGGGCCCCAGGGCCGGTCTGGATGGGCGGAAAATCTCGGCCCCACCGGGATTCGATCCCGACTGAGCTACCCAACCCACACACACACACACACACACACACACACATATATATATATATATATATACGATGTACAATGATCCAAAAATGATTCTTGCTTTATCAGTTTCAACTGAAGATTGCTGTGATAAAGATACAATCTCTGCCTTTGTGTATTTATGTCATACTTACGAAGTACGGTATTGTAACCTAAGCGTGAGACGTAATAAGGTATTTCCGCCTGTTCTATGTAGATGTAGTCACTGATTACGACCAACGAACATGACTGTAAGCAGAACGTTCCTGGTTTCAGTCTTAAAAAATTTTTTTTTGAAAACAGTCATTTTTCACAATCCAACAGCTATAATCTCACTCCATTCGTTTGTTTTAAATCCAGTCCCTACAATCTTACTCCTTTTTATTGTAGCTTAGTACGGCGTGACGTTTCTGGCACAGAATATCATGTATAAGAATAATAACACCCATAATCACTCATTCCTACTCCAGAGACACCCAAATATATTCAATTTCACTGAACTAGCACAAGTTCAGTTCTTTAGTGTGGACGGTTTGCTGATTTCCTCGCCGCATTTAAAGGCAGCTTGTTCATGGAAGGCAATTGCTAATTAAATGCCACAAGCATTGCCTAATATAAAAACATCTGTAAGAACTGCATCAGTAAAGGAGTTCTTATGTTCTGCCGGGTGGCGTTATCTTAAATGAAGGGGTAACAGAAACGAATTTATTTCCATATCTACTTCTGTTCACATAAATTAACAAATGTAATTGAAATAAAATGGTTATATTTACTCCACAATTTTCTGAATTTCTAACTTAATACAGCGTGTATTCCAAACGTAGAAATTACCCATCTGAAATGGCGAATTACAGAATTGATTTGTATAAAGCACAGATCCTACACAACTGTAAATTACAAGTGTTTAGGTGACAAGTGTTGGATTTTTTAAGCCATCATCAGGACTTTTCTTAAGAACTTTCAACGCAGATTTTAACAACAAACAGGCAGGGGGTCACACACTTTACAAAATACATAAAGTTCACCCTAGATCAGGCCACAAAGGCTCAGAAAGGGAGTAGAAGTATATCTCTACTCTTTCTTCTACCTCGTCACTGGGTGGTCAACGCCACGCTCCGGCCGCTTTACTCCCTCCCGGAAATGGCCGGTACCCATTGTATAGGAGTCTGGGTGGACCCCAGGGTCATTCTGGACGGTTGCAGAAAACCGCGCCCACACCGGGATTCGATCCCCGGACCGTCCATCCTGTGGTGCGTCGCTGTACCGACTGAGCTGTCCCAGCCCCACAACATACATAATAAGATACTAAAAGAGTGCAAACGTCTTAAGATATGTGTAAAATTATTTGTAGCATTTTAAGAAATATAAGAATGTATCAGTTATGTAAAATTCATCGGTGGGCAGTAAAAGCCAGTAAGTGACTACATACAGTGTACACCGAGTTGAGTTCTTCGAAGGCACGTAAAGCCGTCTTATAGCTGGGAAGTATTGTTATTAAAAGTAATGACGTAAAATAAGCCTTTCTTTCTTAATAAATTCCGGAAAATTCTTGGTAGAGTATTTTTTAATTTGTGAGTATTCTTCGCATTTGAATTTTTTTTACAGAATGGTGTATTTTTATGTGTGTGGAGATTAAATATCTGTGATGTCATTAAGATTCATGCGAAGGTCAATACTATCTTAAAATCAGATCTTATTATGATCTTAAATTCAACGGAAATACACACACACAAAATACTGTTACAGTGTTCTGAATAAAATACGTGTAAACGCATCTGAATTGGTGCCATACGAATCCTCCGGAACTTCGCTAGGGCACATTTAAAGTTATGTACCGCTTTTAATGATATTTGATATCAGATTCTCAACAAAATCATTCATCCACCGCCACCTTTGCTGTGTATCCAGACGGGAAAGTTGGGTGTTCGGTCAGCCTCACTGAATTACTTACAGCCTGAACAGCTGAATTATCTCGTACGCACTCTCAGTGCTACTCCAGTCTTCATCTTCATTCTCTTTCACTTATTTATTTTCTTTCCTTTCCTTTCATCTCTCTTTGCTTCTTCACCTTTAATTCCATCGACATCCCCTTTTTCTTCCCGCTCCATCCATTATTATTTGTTTCTTCTTCTGATTTTGTTTTCTCTGTTATAACTTCATTTCTCCGATTTATGCTTTATCATCTTCTTCTTCGTAATTTCTTTCTTACTCTTTCTTTTCACATGTTCTGTGAAGCATTTGCATAGGAGAACTCCACAAACGTCTCTAATTACTTCGCCACATCCTACCCCTCTCTTCGCACGTAAACAAGTCGAAACATTTCAGTGGGCTTAACATAGAATAAACATAGCGGACATTACACGAAGCTCTGCAGGCCTTAAGGCGTTCATGTCCAGCGTCATTCTCTATTTATATGTCGGAGCCAAAACTGTTCCGAAGAAACGTGGCAAGCTTTCTAATCTCGTAGCACTTTGTCCGCATTTTTCGGTGTAACATACCAGATACGAATTGAATTGTTTACCTTCCCGTTGTGTATATATACCAAGTTTTTCATTAAGTCCACCGTCTTTACCCAACATATATCGTTGGCCAATGTTTAGTTAAACAAGCTACATGTTTCGGCCTTATTTGGCCATCATCAGGCTTACAGGAGATTGGTATCAATTTTAAGTAGACGCAAAGACAATGTAAACCAATGGGATCCCATAGGTACAGCGAACATTTGTACCTTAATTGATACTGATCTCCTGTAAGCCTGAAGATGGCCAAATAAGGCCGAAACATGTAGCTTGTTTAACTAAATATTAGCCAACGATATATGCTGGGTAAAGACGGTGGAGGACGCTTGTGAGTGCGGTAATGTATCTTCGGGTTCCGTGAAATGTGGGGAATTTCTTGACTAGCTGCAAACCAGTTAGTTGCTCAAGAAGGACTCTGCACCATGGAGTAAGTAGGTAAAGACAGTGGACTTAATGAAAAACGTGATACCAGATACGGTTCACAGCGCCACAGCTCTTACGACATACGTGACTTTACTAAACTGTTTGTTATTGCTGTTCCCTTACTTTGTATAATTGCTATATCCCTATGGCACGTTGTTAAGCGGCGGTATCTGCATATATCAGTTTCAGGATAGTGGGCGTGCCTTAAGTCGGCACACAGTTCTTATGCTTTGCGGGGAAACGCGCTAAATAGATGAAGAAATTTCATTACAGGGTCGATTTATTGGCTACCTGCTGCTGTTAGTAATGCTGGCGGGCGTCCAGCCGGGCGTCCATGTCACAAAAACACTTGGCACCGCGCCGATTTACACGCAAACCTTGCCTGCCGTTCGCGGGATATTCCCTTCCTGCCACAATTAACACCGCTAAGCGCTTCTTCTTTGTTTCTTCTCGTACTGAACCACACTTCATTAGAAACTCTTTGCATTTTTGCACTTCTTGTTACTCCACTGAATAATAAAGACATCACAATAACACAGCACGTTTGTATTACGTGCTTGGCACATAATACGCTTTTACTTCCACTCACTTGTTAGCCGTTTAAAACAATGTTTTCCAGAACTTTTTGCTCGCGGACCCCTTTTGGTTTCGAAAAATAACCACGGATCCTCGCATCCTTGCTCACTTAGATATAGGGAATCCGGACGATCGGTATTCAAAATCCAAAATTTATATCTCAGAACTGATTTCGGATAGCTATCAACACGCACCACAGCACAAATAATGCATGGCATGGTTTGACCTTTATTAAACTGACTGTCTCTCGCTTCGTGGGTACAGGGGGTTACTTCAATAGATATTCTAAAGGCTATAAAAAATAAAACATATCCCCAATTAGAGATCTTGTGCAATTATTTGTAACAAAACTGTATTTCTTCCATTTCAATAAAAAAAATACTTTCACTGCATTTCAGCCATTACAGAAATGTATCCACGGATCCCTTGGGATCCGCGGAGAGCAAAATCAGATACTCACTCTTTTAAAGCACAGTGCTTCCTCTAGGCATATTCACCGACTGCTCTATAATCACACAGAATTTTTAAATACGCATCCTGCTAAGCGGCCAATACATTTTCCCCCCGGTGTCCTCCATTTCCTAACCCCGGCCCAGCAGTTCGAGAAATCGCAAATTTGCTTCCGTTAATTAATATTATTTTCTTTCACTTCCCACTTCCGTTCACAACAGGTGTAGCTGCTGCTTATTTTGAACTCTTTGTACGTTCAGTTCCGTACTGTACCAAACTTGTGGGTCCGGATATCTCAGTCGGCATAGTGACTCGCTACGGGATTGAAGGTCCAGGGATTGAATCCCTGTGGGGGCGAGATATTCTGCACCCGTTCAGACCGGCCCTGGGGCCCACCCGGCCTCCTGTGCAGTGGGTACAGGGTGTCGAAATTCAAGGCATAAAGTGGCCGGGACGTGGGGTTGATCCCCACCACCCATCTAGCCATGAAGAAGAAGGAAGAAAAGAAATATATTTCTGCCTCTCTGGGCCTTTGTGGCCCGTTCTAGAGAGGATTTTACCACTAACTTTATCCGTCTTGCAACGTGGCACATTAATTTTCATCACTGACCGTAGAATTTAGGCTCTCGGTGGATAACCTTCTTTTATCATTTTTTCCATCCTATGTCAGTAAGCCTGCTTTACTTCCATTTTCTTTAATATATTGCTCAATCTTTACTCTACTTTCATACATCTCAAAACTTTACGTTCCTGCTCCTGATACATCACAATTCCAGAGGAATCCTACTGTCTACGGTATGACGTTGTGTGTGCTCGAGATACCTCAAGAAAAAGGAGGCCATGACCCACGTAGGGTTGCAGCGCTGTAGGGGCAAAACACCCAATATACACTAGGATTACTTTTAGTTCATGGTCCTGAGGTCGACTCAGCCTCTAACAGAAATAAGTACCAGGAATATTTCTTGGGGGTGAAGGTGGCCGGTGCGTAGGGCTGACAACTTTACCACCTTCATGTGCCGATTGTCTTGAAATCTGGTAGCCTCAATCTCCTGGAACCCTCTGGGCCTGTCCAGGCCTGTAATGGGATTGCTTTACCTTTACCTTTACTTTTAGTTCATTAACCGTGCTACGTAAACTGATCGACGTGTGTTGGATATAAAGACTAATTATACAAAGTCTTGCTGCATTAATTGGGTCTATACATGGAAAGATTTCTTATGCCTTTCTTGACGGCTTAACATTATAGGTTATGTACGGTAAATCAGTCCCGTTATAGGCCGGAGGGGCCCAGAGGGTTCAAGGAAATTAAGGTTCCCAGATTTCGTGACAACGGCACAGGATGGTGGTAAGGTTGTCAGCCTTACGCACTGGCCTTTACCCCAAGGAAATACTCCTGGTACTCATTTTTGTTAGAGGCTGAGTCGACCCCAAGGTCATAGTGCGATCGGAAGGATTTTATATCAATGAAAAATCCAATGACACCCGCTGGGAACGAACCAGCGACCTTCCGATTTGTAGCACAGCACCTTAACCACTGTGCCACCGCGGTCCCCATGTACCAGAGTGCTAACTGAAACTGGTAATCGTTAATGGTTAACGTCCATTTTATGAAGGCCCGAAAAGTGGGCCGAAATTAGTCACTTTGGAAATATAACTGTCCTGTACTTTACGGAACTCTTTTGAATAAGTATATTAATCTGAACACAAAGGGAATGTGTCACCTAAAGACGGAAATGCTTCAGTTCAAGGCACGCATATGATATTGATCCTTGTGTACTATCTGTAGGCTGCAGTTGCTCGGGATGGTATTATTTTAGGCGCGTTCCAAAAATTGCGGAAGACTACTGTTAGCTTCGACATGTCTGTCCGTCTGTACGCATGGAAATACTGTGCCGTCACTGGACGGATTTCCGTGAAATTTGATGTTTGAACATTTTTCGAAAATCTGTCGGAAAATTCAAGTTTAATGAAACTCAACCAAGCCCAAAGGTTATTCACACGAAGACCCAAACACATTTAGTATCATATCTCGCTCATTTCGTCTCACTATGAGAAATGTTTCAGGAAAACGTAATAGAGAATATCAAAACACTTTTTTATTTAGTAACTTTTTTTTCGAAAATTTGCCTTTATGAAAAAATGTGGAAAAATATTGTGGAACGTGACAGGCCACAGATGACAATACGGTGCATGCGCATTGCACTCTGGATTACGAAGGTTACAAACACAAACTAAGGGTATGAAATACTTATTGCTTTTCCACTGCAACAATGGTTGCACAAATGCACCTCCATATTACGTTATAGTACATTTTTTTAATGGAAGCATCACGATGTGCTTGTAAATTAATATAATATTAAATAGTGTACGTCAGCACAATAACTTTATTACTCAAGGTAATTACATAGGCTACATGTTAATTTGATGTATTCCATGGATCTAAACACGATGGGATCCCAAAGTTTGCATAGCATCTTGTGACACAATTGACAAAATAGGCCCGAGTATGACTAATGTATAGTCGAAACATGTAGCCTTATAATTACCTTGAGTAATAAAGTGAATGGTCTGACGTACACTATTTAATATTATATACGTACATTGCCAGTCTGGTTAGTTACTTATTTACTTACTTACTTACTCACTCACTCACTCACTCACTCCATGTAGCAGAGTCCTTCGTTAGAAGCTAAACGGTTCTCAGCCAGTCAGTAAATTCCCCGCTCTTTATGGAACCCGAAAGTTCATTACCGCGTTCAAAAGTCCCCACCACCTGTCCCTATCGTGATCCACCTTGATCCAGTCCATACCCCCACTTCCCACTTCCAGAAGATCCATCTTAATATTATCTCGCATCTACACCTGGGTTAGACATTTTACCATCACTTTATACCACGTGTCATGGCCTGACAAAATAGTTGTTCGTCTATAGTTATACGAGTAATAGAAACTGAACCTATATCTTTATTGAATGCAGTGTCATGAAACAATGCTATCAATAATTTGCAATGATCACTAGTGTCAGCCATCTATTCGGGCTATCACTAGCCTATGCGTTACCTGGAAGTAACAAACACCCTACCAGTGTTGTTGATGTAGGAGAGGGACGAGATCTCGTCCTCTGGACATACATTTGATAAACCTGTTCGGACATTATAAGGTAGGTGCAACAGAATTGCATAACAACATCTGAAATATTATGTATTTGTTTAACCTACCCGATCATTTTTTAAATTGACGTTCATAGAGCCGTGCATCGTGATATATTTCTATAGTGAAACCAACGAGATGCCCCAATTTTTACATTTATTTTATTTTAAAATATCACTCTACATGTTTCGGACGGTCTTTCCGTCCGTCATCAGGAGTTTAAGACTGTACATACAGCATCAGGTATATGTCATACAGGTTATGCTGACTGCTTGCGAGCGTATCTGTACGACATATACCTGATGCTGTATGTATAGTCTTAGACTCCTGATGACGGACGGAAAGACCGTCCGAAACATGTATAGTGTTATTTAACCCTTAGCCTGCTAATCTGGAGAATATGGTGAGCTCCTAATAAAGCCAGCAAATGGCAGATGAGATTTAACTCGGTGGTTAAAAGGTTAAAATAAATTAAATTTGAAAAATTGGGGCATCCCTTTGAGTTTACTACAGAAACTACCCCGAACATGTTTTAACATTTTTATTAGATTTATGTCAAGGGAAAGAGATGTCTTCCCACTTTCATATTTAGACGATCGTAATGGCTTTCTTTAACTCTAAACAATGCGTGGTATGATGATGGCCTGAATAGAAGGCAGGAATTAGTAACTGTTGTGAAATGTTCATGGTGCTTTTTGCATGAACTGTATTCAACAAACTATATATTAACCTCCATAGCGGGGAAGTGCCACTTAAAAATTTTCAAATGTAACCACTTTTGCCAATTGCTGTTTGTGTCTTTTACATAAACAAACAGCAGTCCGTTAAGACAGAGCTATCTATCTGTCCATCTATCTATCTATCCTCCAAGAAAATCAGCATTGTATATGGCTCTGCGTTACATACAACGCATTATGTAGAACAGCATAAACATACTCTTGGCATCCCAGTTAATAATCTTGGAGTACAATTACAGCCTCACCACAAGACCGTTTATTACAGGAGAGGCAACCATGTGTTTGCTATGTTGTGAATTGATCATGATGAGAAGAGAGAGGAGAGGGAGAGCTTCGTGCATAACTGATAAATTTGCCATGGCTCTAATGCGCCCCGTTATCATTTCGTTGATATGCCATCAGACAAATGTAAGCTTGCAGTAATCAACATGGCATTCTGCCACCAGAAAGCCGCTTAGAGAATAACAAAACATTGCGATATATATAAGAGGCCAACATCCATTTAATTTTGATTGTTTGAAGGGTCGACATTAATCTCCTTCAGTAACTGACTGACAAACAAAAAGTGTGGGTGCGTCAGTAGCACGAAGCCCGGCCACTGTCAGTGTTAACAGCAGTAGACATTATGCAGCCAATCAAAGTGCTTGCTACTCCCTTTGTTTACGTCTTCCTTTATCCTCAGTTTATGATAGCAAATAACGGAAGTGTTTAAAAGTCTTACATGGTTATTTATCATTCTGTCTCTTTTGTTTATAAACCCTTCTGCAACCTTACTTCGCCGGCAATATTATCTTATTTTCATTTTGGAGAGACTCGTCCATATGCGTTCATGAATTATTACCGACAAATATAGTTGTAAGCGTCTTATGGTCAATCACAAATTTACCAGACACGCTGCCTAAACTCTGACTTCTTACACATAAATAGGGATAGTACCCATGGTCACAACAACTCGTCATATGTCACATCGTTTCAGTGCAGCGTGTTTCGGCTAAAATATAAATAGCCATCTTCAGGTTAATAAGGTACCAAAGAAAATTATGTACTCCATTTTGATTAGTTTACATTTTCCTTTTATACGTTTCAAGCCTCAGGTTACATTATCATGAAAAGTATATAAGCCAAAACCACAAATTTTTAACGTTTGTAATACAGGGTTATTCGAAATGATTGTCGGGGTTTTAACAACTTGTCATACACAATACACGTGAGGTAGCACTATATGTATTTAATAGCACAACACTCCAAGTTTTCGTTACGTACCGTACAGGTGCTCTATATGTGCACCCTTTGTGATTCTACAAACATCAACACGATAATCGATTTCGCTCCAAACTGTTTGTAGCATGTCAGCGGTGATGGTTTCAATGGCGGTTCTGATTCATACCTTCAGTTCCGGGATACTTGCGGGAAGAGAAGGAACATAAACCTGATCCTTGACGTAACCCCATAGAAAGAAATCACTTGGGGTTGCATCTGGAGAACGAGGTGGCAGTTGCTAAAACCCCGACAGTCATTTCGAATAACCCTGTATGTGGACGTCTAAAAGACACAATAAATGTGGTGTTAAACAGCTGCTGTTAAAAGTAAGATTACATTAGTACTTACAGACAGGAATATAGGAACATGGAGTAATGTCGAGCCTCAGGGGATGCAGTATTTTGTTTTGCTTGATACTTATTTTTACTTGGGAGAGGGGGAGGGATATTCCTGATGTCGTCACGCCTGTATTTTCTTTATAATTTCCCTTACAGCTTCTTTCTGTCAAAGTGTATAAGTAATGTGTACAGATGTCGCGAGTTCCCTCTTTTCTACTGGATGCTATCAACCGACGGGATTCTGGATGTTTTCGAGTTCTTAGAAAGGCTGAAACTCCTTCACCAGCCCAACTTGTGAAGAAGGACTCTCCTTCTAAGAATTAATTACTTACTCTCATTTTAAACTGCGACAAACCGTAACTAAAGACGGACGTTTCCCTTTTGAGTATATCTTAGTATGTTAATTGAAACTTTAAACTGTTGTGGTAATTACACGTACCACCGTCTCTAATATTATGTATTTCTGCGTGCATTTCTGTTTTTCTTGTAACTAAATCGACACCGCTTAACACTCCCAAAGTCACACGGAATGTCTTCTTAGCCCTAGATAGGATCTTCGCTCTGTATGCATGCGCTGAATTATGTTAACCGTCTTCTTGATCAGTGTTCCTCCGCTGCCCGCTGCGATGTTGTTCAGGCGTGGTTACCAGGTACTTTTCAGCAGGCTTTGATCGTATACTGCCACACAGTATCTTCGGAGTTATTTTTTTTTCAGAGGTACTTACCTAATTCTTCGTGGTACCTTTCATGTTTACTTCAAATATTATCAGTAAAACCTGTAAAAAAACAATCTGTGACATATGGACGTCATCATATGCAGGATGATTAGATACCTCGAATGTTTGAAGACCTGTAATATGACAGTGCCAACAGTGAAGACGAATTCTGCAGGGTTACTTCATTTGAGTGGCTTGTGAAAGGGAGGCCATCTGTCTGCAATGCATTTTGTGTAAGTCTTATGGCACTTCACAGCTTACAGCGTTAATAAGCAAAAACGGAGTTAAAACTTTATTAAACTCTCTCAGATTTAATGACAAAGGTTCTAGGAATTAAAGGAGGAGGCAGTAGTGTGAAAAATACAGGCAGTTTACAGTCACGGCAAAGAATTTTTTTTCAAGTATATTTTTCTTAATAAAAACATTGGTTTATATTGTCCAGTTTTATTTACTGCGACTTAGAAGTACTAACGCAAGTTTCAATAAAATTATTATAAAGCGCAAATAATTACAGTTTATTGTGAGAGTGATACTAAATGTTGTATTGTCAAAGTCGACCGCCTCTGTGGTCTAGTGGTCAGAGTTTCTGGCTACAGATACAGAGGTCCCGGGTTCGATCCCCGGCGCTACCAGATTTTTTGAGTAGTAGTGGGTCTGGAACGGGGTCCACTCAGCCT
>Ga0123352_10018924_pt1 | contig 10978 bp, 7 predicted proteins | sample TergutLab28metaG_FD_89700 | JGI IMG/M metagenome (GOLD analysis project Ga0123352, IMG submission 89700) | Labiotermes labralis P1 segment gut microbial communities from Petit-Saut dam, French Guiana - Lab288 P1 | ecosystem: Host-associated > Arthropoda: Insects > Digestive system > Gut ... | reverse complement strand
CGTACCAATGTTGTGAAATTCGTTTAATTACACCCGTCCTACACTGTCTGTCTGTCCCAGCGCTCTAAACAACGTATAGAGAAATGTTTGGTGAATTTTCTAAATTATCTCCAGAAAATTCATGATTCATTAACATCTAAAAAGGATCGGGACAATAGACTGTAGCATCATTATGCCTGTCTGTTCATCCGTCCCTCTCTGTGTGTGAGCATGAAACAATTATTGTGCAACTGGATGTGTTTGTATGAAAGGTTTTTTTATTTTGTTTTCGAAGACCTGTCAAGAAAATTCAACGGTAATTAAAATATGACAAAAATAACTGGTAATTTAAATTTAAACATATATACATTCATGATAAAATAACACTCAATTATTATTAAAATAAGGACATTTATATACAGTTTTACAGTTCAGTTCAAAACACGTATCCGATATTCAGTACAGTTTTATTGCATCTGGTATATGCCATAGAAAATGCGGAAGCTTTTGTATCGCCAGACAGGGGAGAGACTACATTATAAACGTAATGCGTCATGTGGTTTTAACGTGCTGGATAATTCAGTCTACAGGCACACACTGATAAAACGTACTGTTTAATCCCGAGTGTGTCTGTATGTAACTAAGAGCGATATATGAACCTCAACAAACAGTTACCGTAAGCATCAGTTTGGCTACAGCTCCACAGAAAACTAATAAAAATTTTACTTACAGGCAATGTAATTGCAGTCGCCGCCTTCTTCTAGCTCTCCTACATTACGTTTGCTTCAGTCGTGTGATCCCTTTTATACGGCACATTTCAGAATAAACTGCACGTGTCGAAGACAGACAACAGACATTTCTTCACAGAAAAATGTAACAGGTGCGGATTGTTCTTGTTTGGTTCGTCGTATCTATAAGAAAGATGGGACTTAATAATACCGAACAAATTTTAGACGTCATAAGCGCGTCTGGCTGAACAAGGTCGCTGTGAACGCATTACTTCTAAACTTTGAAACTGTTATTTAATTTCGCCCACCTAAAAAAGTATTTCTGGCTGGACGTGACAATTTTCTTTTACAAATTCTATAATTTTTTATTGAAATGATGTCTAAATAATGATAAATTTCGATTTATAGTTTCTTCCGTAGTGCTAAGCAAAGTGCTTGAATTCCGCGATTAGTCGTTTTCAACCCCACCAGTCATCTCTGGATGTAAGTTCTAGTAAAAATTACCAGGACACAATTGTGACAAATATCTGTTGTTTAAGCGTGTTTGTTCAATTTTGAAAATTTTTATTGACAGTGTTTCTTATTTGTCACCGAATGTGAGTTTGATAATACATATAAGAAGTGGATTCCTTCCATTGAATGGCGGCAGGTATCATGAGTTCGTAAACATCGATCAATGAAATGGTGTCTATATGCTCTAAACCATCAATTCTGAAGCAGTGATTCGCCCAAGACTGCTGCTATTTCAGCCACTGTGTACAGTTGCACGACTTAAATAAAAAAATCCGAAACGTACGAGTGATAAACAAAATAAGCTGAATTGTACAATTCACTCAGATCATCAGTCGTTTTGCATATCTTTCTCCCAGGGAATTTAAGTGTTCTGTGTGGCGGAACAGAAACTTTATAAATAATTTGACACTATTTTATTAATTCATGATTGTTGAAATTTACAGGTGCGTTGAATTTATGTATGGATGAGACTTTGAAAACTTTATGCACTACTCTCCGCTGTATCGCGTACACAAATTGTCACTTCCAGGGTATAAATCAGGCTCTTGCTTGCGTTGAGTTTTCAAACTTCTGCAGCTTAAAATTCATGCGCCCTTAAATATTCTTAATTTTACTGATTCCTCTTAAGTCCAAAAGTCAAAATTTTGAATACTGCAACTCTATTGGCTCCCATTTATATAATTTTATTCCATTGTCCTAACACATGTGAACTCCACATGTTTACTGATTTCTCTTAATGTGTAAGCGTAACTAATATTGTAAATAATCCTAGCAAGATTTAGATGTCCAAACCCTGCCAAAGATTTCAAAGTCAATTGTTCCCAATTGTTCCAAAAGGCATCAATTTTGACACTCTCAAACGGCGACCTGGTAGCTCAACATACCCGCCATAAACTGTCCCTGTAAGCTGCTATACAGACTGCTTACATTTCCCCTTCCATCACAAACTGAATTTCTATTTTAAACAAAATCTGACCCTTCTACCAAATGTACAATATTGGTATGTAATAAAAGACTTGAACTCCATAAACCAGTTAAAATTGTTTCAAAATAACATATTTCGAACTGGTGTCATCCATTCATTCCTAATTTTATTTATCTGTGTGCAATAAAGATACGGCTTTCGTGGTAAATTGGAATATATAGTAACCTCTTTATAACGACATCGGTTTCTGCGAAACATCGTCTAAAGCGATGGATAGTGTTTGGTACCAAATAATTCCTCGCCGTTCACCATGAAATTATGAGCTACCATTAAATAGACTCTACATTAAATGACACAAATTATTCAGCACTTTTCGTGAATTTATAAATATAATCAGGCAATCAGCGCCATGTTCTTTTTATTCATGCAACTTTTGAAAAAATTGATATAAACTATTTGTTTGAACTTTCTTTTCCATTACACAGTGAACATTTGTGACGTACAGTCAACATATATCGGCTGTTCTCCCACGCGAAACATTCACTAAAATCAAACACAAGTATGATCATCATTTACAAGTCATTCTGCGCTTTTCCTTATTACATATTTCGATGCTCGTTTACAGACGTTATTTCACATTATGTTGAGACAAATACTGTTTTAATGTGTTGTTTAATTAATCATTGCATATTCTAAAGTTTCTTGTTATTAGTAGTTGGGTTAATGATACAGACAGTATGCATACTGCTCTGATATTTATTGTACTGTACTCATTAACGCACGGTGCGAACTTTAGCTTGTAATAAAATAGGGGAGTCAGGAAGGAATCAAAGTGACCTAACAATAAATGATATGAGAAAATGCCGGGATGAAATTCAGAATGGCTGATTTTTTGTATGAGAATTGAATTCATGTATAACAGTATAAATAGTAGGTGTTTTTACGAAGGCCCAGGTATATTTGTGATACCATCTCGCCTTGTGCCTCTTGTAATGAAAAGGTCCAAAAAAACGTCCTAGAGAAATTCAAAACTCCCATTTTATTTTCAACATCTCCTTCACCGAAGTCGATCCAGTTATGGTAACATGTGGAAAAGTATTGTAGAGAAATGGAGGTCACATATGGAAATATGGCGCTGAATGGGAAATGTGGAGTGTGGAGTGTGCGTGCCGTCATAACTTAGGCAGTAATAGAAACAAACAAACAAACAAAAACTTTGTCATTATCCAGTACCGTTCCAGTTTGTTGCAGTGGCATACAGCGTAAGGTGAAGTTGTGTGCTGTTGAACAAAAGATGTTTAGATTTAGACAAAAATTATAATATGTAAAAATATAAACATCATTTTTTTTAATATATCATGCGTTGTGTTTGACAGTCTTGAAACGGTGAGAATTAATGATGGTTTTGAAATGAACATAGAAGGATACTTTTTCCTCCTCAATATGTCCGACTGTCACGTGTAGAGTGTCAGCTGTTGGTGTAAAGCTAATAACGTTTCAATGTTTCAATAAATTTGAATTTCCTTTTTTGAAGATTTATCAATCTAATTAAAGGAAAGCTTAAACGTTATGTGAGGATAAAGAGAAATATTTCGACCGTTTGTGTGTCAATTTTTTTGTTTTTTAAATTTAAAAGACGGCTACTTCAGATATAAAAAAACACAATATGCAAATATTTATGTAGAAGACAACCATAGGATTTTGTGACATATTATGAAAAACCTAGTGAATTTGATTATTCGGTTAACAGTGAAGGAAATTTTTTTCTTGGCTTACATGAAACATGAACTCAGTTCACAGCAGTACACTGTCAGACAGATGTTCTTACAGATTTAACTTTATACACTGGGAAATTATTTGCACATTGAATATTCTACATCAATGCTCTAAGAATTGCCCTGTGATCTTTCAATTTGTATATATTCCCCATTCCAATTAAAGATTTATCTACATTATAAAGCTTATAAATTTCATACGGAAACATTAGGGGCATGTTTTAATACGTTTATATTTCAGAATTTCTGGTGGGATTCCGTTTTTTGGATATCAAATTTTGTGCCTGCTTTGGAGAAGTAAAAAAGCCATTTGTGTTATGAAATAATACGGGGGTTTAGTTTTCAATTTAGATTTGCAAGTAAGAAAGTTCGCTCAATATATTATATAAGTTGATTTCAAAACATGTATTTTGTATCAATCGCTGTTGCATTCAGTATATTGGAGGCCACAAAGTCTGTGACTTCTCCCTATCAAGGGAATACAGGGCAAAATATAAGAGGAAGTAATTGGGTAAATTAATTTTATTAATTACAGTCAAACATCGATAAAACTCCACATCAATATTCACTCACATAACTCTGTGAACAGCAATTCCGTGTTACACATTACGTCTATTTATCACCTTAAAATTGCTGTGATCAAACAGTGAATATTGTGAACGATCCTGATGACATATCAGTTTGCGTAGGTTAAGCTTGTATTTCCCTCACCTCTGTAGCACAGAACAACGTAATACATGTTCTTCTGAACATCGTTGTGGGAGTGGAAGAGCACGTACCAAGGTTTAGGTCCTTAAAACTGTGAGAATAGGAAATTTGTGACATATATCTGGTGAGTGGATCTTCTTATGTGAAATTTCTTTTAAATCTATTAATTGTATTGTTATCGTTTAATACATTCCGATTTTCGAATCCGTTTTCCACACATGCGATTGTGCGGAAAGAATTTGTTCAGGTGTTCACGAGAGCAGCTAGTATTTGAGAGATGGTTCAAAGTCAATCAATCCCATAAAACGGATAGGAAATGTACTTATAAATTTAAAGCTGAGTTTCTTTCGCCTTCCTATTGTTGTAAAAAAGCAATTTGTGGTAAATACCCTGTTTGCCTTTTGTAGAATTCTTTATTCCGGAATGCAAATTACATGAGCCGTATTATATTGCCTCCTGTAACTTGACTCCCTCTGCCGAATTTTTCACATTACTTCAAAGAAGGCAACGTTTCAGAAAAAATGAAACAGCGAATGTGTTTGTTGACTTTTGGAACATTTCTTACTTTAAGAAAAACTGACAGAATATTACGATAAATGTAATATACCTTTTATTAAATGCCCGAAATTTCTGAGAGATTTCGAAGGATTGATTTTCCTATACAGATTGTTCACTTCCGAAGTTCTAATTTCGCAGCCGTCTCAGACCAAAGATAACTTTGAGATTATACCCAAAAAGCTAATAAGCAGTATGTTTCTTTTAATTCCTGTAATTCATGGAAATAAGCGTTATATCATTTGTCTTTCTCCCTTCTCTCACTTCCCACAGTGAACACATTGAGGCACAGTTATGACACATGGGCTGTTTACACGCATGTTTGTTGTTTAAAGACATGCATAATCCTGACCTTCGTTTTCAAGTCGGCCTTCGCTTTTTTGTTTTACAAATTTCCTGTTCAAATTTCTTGGTGCAGAGAACGTTTCATGCAATTGCTCAGACCCAATTTGATGTTACAATCAGAATAAATTCCCATAAAATTCTTCCTTCTTTTCCCTTTGATATCCTAACATTCGTACCTACTCCGTTACATGCAGTTCGCAATTGAAGTGAATAAGTTTATTTATTTTATATGCACTCTATTTGTCAGAACACTGTGCTTTCTATAGGTTGTAATAAATTGGAAATGTTAGGAAGGCGATGGTAGTGACGTAATTAGAAGTGTTACCTAACAATGACGCAATGAGATTCAGAGTGATTGACCTCTTGCGTCTTATTTTATATAGGGACTTTCCGAAATCAAAACATTTGTGTCAGTCAAGGGATCGCGTGTTTATCTGTGTTGACCTGACAGACTGTAATGTGATATCGGCTCCACTGTCTGTAAGAAGCCCAGAAATATCGCAGGTCTTCTGTAGATATGCAGTGAATTTGTAGTGGCGTACCGAATTGATTATTTTGTTTCCTAACACCCGTCCCTCCATCTGTCTGTCCCACCGCACTAAACAACTTATAGAGAAACATTTGGTGAAATTTCTAAGTTATCTCCAGAAAATTAATATTTCATTAACATCTAAAAAAGGATCGGGTTAACGGACTGTAGCATCATTATGCCTGTCTGTTCTTCCGTCTGTCTGTGTGGGAGCAATAAACAATTATTTTGCCACTTGAATTGTTTTGATAAAACGTGTTTGATTAAATATTCGAAGATCTGTCAAACAAAATCAGCCATAATTCAAATCGGACAAAATTAACAGGTAATTTACATTTAAACGTCTGTATATTGACGATAAAATATCGCTCAATTATTATTAAAATAATAGCATTTTTAGACAGGTTAACAGCTCTGTTCAAAACAAGTATCTTATGTTCAGAAACTATTTTCTCCATTAGTATATTCGATAAAAAAATTCAGAACAATTTGCATCGCCAGACAGGACAGACTATATTATATACGTTATGCGTCACATGCTTATAATGTGCTCTATAATGAACCTTTCCGTCAAGTTTATTCCCACCGGCCCTTTGCTAGCATTATTCGGAGCTCGACATATTCTCCACGTTAGCAGTTTAAGGGTGTATTCTACAGACACACACTAATAAAACGTACTGTGTGAGTGTGTATCTAACGATGTGCGATATAGAAAATTCAACAAAGGGTCACCGAAGCCATTAGTTTGACTGCAGCACCACACAAAGGAAGTAATATAAAGTTTACTTACAGACACTCGAATTTCAGTGGCTCCTTCTTCAGTCTACTGGAAAGTGTAGTATATTCAGACGTGTTGCCCGTTTTATATGGTACATTTCAAAATAAACTGCACGTGTCGAAGGTAGACAAGAGACATTTTTTCACACAAACAGCTGACAGGTGTGAGATTTTTTTTGCTTCATAGTTTCTGTAAGGAAGAAGGGACTTAATAATACCAAAAAAATTTTACAAATTATAAGCTGCTCCGGCTAAACAAGGTCACTGTTAACACGTTATTGTAACGATGGAAACTGTTATTTAATTTCGCCCTTGTAATAAACTCTTTCTGGCTGGACGTGAAAAATTTCCTGTTCAGTTTGTATACGTTTTCGTTCACATTGTCACTACATAATAACAGTTTTCGATTTACAGTTTTGTCCTTAATGCTAAGAAAACCGCTTGAATTCGGCGATTAGTCGTTTTCAGCCCCTCCAGTCTTCTATAAATGTAAGTTCTAATAAAAATTATCATGACACAAATGTGAAATTTTTTATGTTTGGTGCGTGTTATTTCCATTTTGAATTTTTTATTGGCTGTCGTTCGTGTTTGTCACAGAATGTGAGTATGAAAATACAGTTAAAGAGGGGATTCCTTCTACGGAATGGCGGCATGTATCATGAGTTCGTACACATCGGTCAGTGAAATGGTATCTAATTGCTCTATACCATCAATTCTGAAGCAGTGATTCGCCCACGACTGCTGGAATTTCAGCCAGTGTTCACTGTTGCACGTCCTAAACAATAAAATTGAAACGTATGTGTAATAAAACGTTTAAACAAAAATATTTCACATTTCTTTCTTAAAACACTGAATTTTACAACCCACCCAGATCATCAGTCGTTTTGCATGTCTTTCTCCCAGGGAATGTAATTGTTCTATGTGGCGAAACAATAATTTTATAAATTATTTGACACTATTTATATTATTTATAGTATTTCACGAATGTTCAAATTTACAGATGCGTTGGATCTAAGGATGCGACTTTGAAAATGTGTACGCACTACTGGCCTTGATATCACATACACACGTGTCACTTCCAGGGTATAAAACCGACTCTTTCTTCCTTTAGAATTTCGAAAATCTCACAGCTTCAAATTTATTCACCTTTAAATATTCTTATAATATCCGATTCGTAACAGGTCTAAATTCAAAATCTTTAATACTTTAACTCCATTGGTTACGATTTTTGTAACGTTGTTTCCATTATCGTAACCCATGTGAACTCCAAGCGTCTTACTGATTTCTCTTAATGTGCAAGCGTTCCTAATATTTTAAAATTTCCTAGCAATATTTAAGATATCCAGAAATTTTAAATATCAATTGTCATTTGTCTCTGAAAGTTCCATAAGCCATGAATTTCACGTTGACAATCGGCGACCTGGTAGCTCACATTACCCGCCATAACCTGTCGCTATAAACTGCTATACAGACTCCTTAAAATTTTCTTTCCATTAAAAAACTAATTACTAATATTAAACTAATCTGACGTATCTACCAAATGTACAAATTTGACAACTAATAAAGATTTGAGTTCCATATACCGGTTAGAATTGTTTCAAAATTATATATATCATACTTTGCTGAAATGATATGTATTCAAATACATTCTAACCCGTTACATCCACATCGGTTTATGCGAAACATCTTCTAAAGCGATGGACGTTTTTGGTACTAAATGATTCCTCGCTGTTCACTATGAAATTACGCGTTACTACTGGATCAACTCCCGATTAAACGACACGGAATATTAAGTCCTATAAGTGACATTATAAATATAATCAGTCAATTAGCGCCAGGCTCATTTAATTCTTGCAATTTATAAAAAGAAGATATATAAATTTTGTTTGAGCTTCCTTTCCCTTTACCCATTCAACACTTTGGACCCACATTTCAACATAACTCGGCTGTTCTCCCACGCGTCTCATTCGCTAAAGTCAAACACAGTTCTGATCGTCGTTTTCAAGACATTCTATGCTTTAATTTATTTCAATTTCGCAACACCTGCACAGATATTATTTCTTATTATGTTAAAGTAAATTCTGCTTCTAATCTGTTGTTTCATTTCTCATTCGCTCTCCTAAGGATTCTTGCTATTTGTTCTGGGTTAGTGATACAGAAAATATGCAAACTGCATGACGATTTATTTGGAAGAAATGTCAGTCAACATCACATGACCTACATTCCCCTCTGTGTACGTTCACTGTTGCAGGCACTTCACACATCAAGAGGCTATCTGTATTCATTTTATGCACACTTTACTCATCATCTCACGGTGCGTAATTAGCTTGTAATAAATTATTAGTGTCAGTAAGTAAATGGTAGTGACCTCGTAATAAATGATATGAGAGAATGCCGGAATGATGTTCAGAATAGCTGCTGTTCAGCATGAAACTTCAATTCGTGTATATCAGAATACGAAGGAAGTGTGTCTGCCAAAGGATGTTTGTATTTGTGTTTTGACCTGTTATCAATGCTTTCCGTGACAATTTTCAGCCTATTTTTAAAATTGTCAGAAAAATTCTGATAAGTGACTGTTAGCTGTTTCTTGTTTGTCCACCTCTTTTTCTGTCCGTCCGCAATCAACACATTTTTTCTCAAAAGACGGATTTATTTTAAATTTTATTTTTGTTCATTTATCTAAATCTGTCTAGAAATAGAAATTGTGTCCAAACACTACAACAATAAATCTTTCCTTACATTAGGCCCTATCCACATTTATGATTTTATTTCGTCCAATTCTTTTACAACTTTAAATTTTTAGACAATTTCTGGAAATATTCAAAATATAATTTATATTAAGTAACGTATTGTAATATTATACTTAATGGTAAACCTGAACTGTGTGTTGCGTTATGACGTACGTCGTACGGAAGAATGAGGATAAACAGTGATATAATTTAATACTTAGAGTTTATATTTGTTTAATTTCATCTGATCTCATAAAATGATTCACGGCATCACAGACAGAAACTCAGAAAGTGCGAAACGATCACCAGGTCACCAGGAACTATTTCACGGTTTTCAAAACTTCAGGAAAGCGGACTCACAGAGAGACCGGCAGACAAACAAGTTATCAAGAACACTGACTATGAAAACCGCACATTAATTTATTTGCCACGCACAGTGTTATCCATTTCTTTCATCATTCATGCACTATACAGCAGTCTTTCAGCAACAAGAGACCGGGCATGGGGCGCACCAATACTCTTCTACAGTCGGTACCGATTCACTTTCGTGAGTGAAATTGTACAGTGATTGGCCTTGGTGAATTAGTCCCTTCAGCCCCGAGGTTAAGGGAAAAGTATAGGAATACTTCTATTTCCTTTCTGGAGTATTATGGCCCGTTTTAGTTTTAAACTTACCTTTTGCCAGACAGAAGAGTGAGACGCTGTTTGTTGCAATATATCCTGTAGAGGACCCCTGAATTGGTAATATTCGTACTGACAGCAGACAGTTCAGGCAGGATGGTACATCGGGAGAGACTGTCAGTTTTGGATAGAGAAGTTGTTGTTATTCAGAATACTAAGGACACAAATATCTGAACTCACTTTCTTCGGGAATTCCCGCCCCAATTGCTTCTTGAGATGTTTCATTAATTGAAGCTTTTCTTTCTTTCTCAATCCGTTCTGTTTTATCTAATAATTGTAGGTTCTGCATTTCATTGTTGCTTATGATACAGTTAGATAGAAGCACGCGTGCTCACACACGCGCTCGTACACACACACACACAAAATGTTTGCAATTCACTAATAATTATTATTTTACGGGTGTATATACATATATATCCATATGTAGTGGGTCCCTGTCACCACGGCATGGCGCGTCCTCAGGTTGCGGATAGAGGAACGGCCTCTTTTATGGAGGGTAGCTGCGAATAAATTGAATAAGCAGTCGTGGACAGCCGACAAGGGGTGGTCCTCTAGCTTGGCGGTTGGGCGAGGTGCTAACAAACCCTCCCTGTAAAACATTCATGTTAAGAAATAATTGCAGGCATAATGCTTCCTCTGGAGATAAAACAATCTGGAGGTAAACTACTCCCCCACTCGGATCTCCGGGGGAGAGTGTTTCTAGGGGAAGCATCGCGCAAAATACACAGGGAAAT
>Ga0123352_10018922_pt1 | contig 10978 bp, 3 predicted proteins | sample TergutLab28metaG_FD_89700 | JGI IMG/M metagenome (GOLD analysis project Ga0123352, IMG submission 89700) | Labiotermes labralis P1 segment gut microbial communities from Petit-Saut dam, French Guiana - Lab288 P1 | ecosystem: Host-associated > Arthropoda: Insects > Digestive system > Gut ... | reverse complement strand
GGGACATGTTGAAAGAATGCCTGATGAAAGAGTAGTTAAAAGCATTTATAAATGGAAACCACACGCAACAAGACCGAAAGGAAGGCCAAGATTAAGATGGGATGACGACGTGAGAGACGATTTTAGGAAGATGGTAGTAAATAATTGGAAGCAGAAGGCACAGGAAAGGAAACCATGGAGAGGAATAATTGAGCAAGCCAAAACTCACAAAGTGTTGTAGAGCTGAGTAAGATCAATAATGTGCCTTAAGCATATTTTGCCAGTGTGCATCTGTCGGTCCACAACAGAAGTGCAAACTGTCGCATTGTGTTCTGTAGACCTATTATACTGCGGTTGCTAAATTTTGTCGCCAAAGTTATTCAGGTTACCGAGGGCTGCACGTTGGCCTGCCCTGTTCTACAGGTCAGTAATACGACGCACCGTAAATGTGCATTCAGTCACAGGTCAACACTCCGAACAGTTTTTGTAATATGATTAATTATTGAAAAACATTTCTTTTAGTTTCAAATTGGCGTTAGTGTAAAAGTCTATTATTAATTCCCTGTATTTCTTTTTCGTCTTCATACTGGGCCCAAGTTAATTGGTTTGAGAAATGAAAGGCACTTGACTAATGTACTAATGACTAATGTATCTTACGGAACCGCCCTTAGCATCCCAAGGAAATAATGTCCAGAATTTGGCGTACGTGGAAGTAAAATATTAAAACCAATATTAATGTAGTATAATATTAAAAAGGATATTAAAAATTTGGTAAAACAGGGTGTGAGAATGTGAACTGGATTCCCATGGCTCAGGACAGGGCCCAGTGGCTGGTTGTTGTAAACAAGGTAATAACATTCGTGGTACGTAAATATTACCCTTAGGGCTTCGTTTTTCAGTATGCCTAATAGACATTAAATTATTATATCCAGAATATTAAATGAATTTCCTCACAACACGCTCACACGACTTATTTTAGAAGCAATACAGCAGGGTAACTTTGCTCCTGTGCAAGCCATGAAACCATATGGGGAAATGGAGGTACACCTCCATTCATTCTTAGCATTAGATGACGTTAGTAATCAGCTTTACGCTCCGACCGCTTTATCACCAGGAATAGTGCCCGGTAGCCATTAACTATGTGGGTTGGTCGGGCCCCACAGAACCGGTCTGAGCGCTTTGGAGTAGACGCGCTATTTTTTTTTTCCGGAATGGAAATAAAGATGCGTCTTAAATTCGAGGTATTTTTTTAATCTTCGAAAGTCTCGAAAACATCATTTTCCTTCGAAGAACAAGTGCCCTCGCTAACACAGCAGTAAATTTTACCGATAGTGAAATGCATTTGTTGGCAAAAAATTGTCGACTTGAACCAAAATTCTGAAAGAAAGAAAGAAAAAGAAAAAAAAACTCCTTTCCAATCATCAACCAGTTTTTCCCCTGAAAACCTCTTCTCAAACACGAGATGCGCCTCAAATTATAGGGAGCCCTAAATTTCAATACGGCATATTTTTCCCCTGCAGGGAACCGAACCACGACTCCTCTGCTCTTCAACACATAGCCTGGTCATTATACGGACTACTTCGTTATTATCTAATACAGAAGTTCCATTTAAAACGAATTCCTGAAAAGATTTTTAAATGTACTGCCAGTCTGACCAATGTTTTGCGCAAAACAGCTGACAGCTGCATTTAATGGTAACGAAATATTGTCATTCTAAACAGGAAAGGAAGATAATAAAAGGCAGAAAAGACGAAAAAATAAACAGGAACAACGCAGCTGTAAATATGCATTTATCAAATGGACACTATGATGGCGTAAAAACAGGCGAAAGGCAGGTAGCTGACATTAACAGTGGACCGTCTGAGGAGAAGGAGGAGGAGGAGGAGGAGGAGGGGAAGAAGAAGAAGAAGAAGAAGAAGAAGAAGAAGAACATAATCCAATTCGTCGACTTCACTCTGCAACCACGTCGCATGCTCATGTTTTCGATGTAAATGCAGTTTAGGACAATGCTTACTAGCAAACAAGACAAAACAACTTTCACAAAGCCGCGTTCATGTTGGCCCTTCAAAGCCCAGTGGTCACTATAAGTACCACCATGTTTTTTAACATTCGAAATTTCTGCGTTCTGCTCACACGGTATGTTTATATGTGTTTTGTTCGGATCTCAGAATAAACAACCATTATTAGCCTGTATTGTGGGCCGGGTAGCGAAGTCGGTGTAGCGACTGTCTACGGGCTGGACGGTCCGGGGATCGAATGCCGGTGGGGGACGAGATTTTCCGCACCTGTCCAGACCGGCCCTGGGGTCCACCCAGCCTCCTGTACAATGGGTACCGGGACTTTCCCTGGGGTAAAGTGCGGCCGGCGCGTGACGGGGCCCCCTCACTCCCTTCTAGTGCCATGGTCAAGAAAGAGTACAGCTACACCTCTACTCCCGCTATGGGTTGTACGGCCTGTACACAGCCTCCGTGCCTGTACAGGGTGCACTTTACCTTTTAAATACAAATACAACGTGTCAGTCAATAACACAACACTTTATTTTATATACAATAAAATTGAAATACATAAGTTTGTATACATTGAATAGACAGATTCCAATATATACAAACTTGTGTATTTCACATTCATATAACACAATCTGTATGCATTTGGGATCCCATAACGCATTGAAATATAGAAAACTCTTGGATCTGTTTTCCCAGAGGGCCTGAAGATGACCTAATAAAGGTCGAAACATGTCGCCCTGATAATACACTATTTTTATTTATATAAAATAAAGTGTTGTGTTATTGACTGAGAATTTGTATTTATATGTTACAACACTTCGGGATGGCAAACATTAAACTTCACCTTTTTATTACCCTGTATTACATTACCTGACTGGTTTTTACAACCGAGATGAAAAGCCATACAGCATTTAATGGAACTAATTGCATATGTAATCACAAATAACTATGTGTTATGTTGTGATGCTCCTCCTACATGTTTCGGCCCCTATACGCCATATTCAGGGAAGTTGTTGAAATAGGGATACATTTATAATATTATATACATTTATAATACCGTAAATGCCGTAAAAGATGTGAATATGTAAATTTAAAACACAGTGTTGTCAATAAAAATATTGTTAAAGTATATATAGTGAAGATTAATGACAGGTATTCTTACATTTCTTGATAATTTTATGTTTAGTTGCAGACAAACACCAACGGCACTATTGGCACCTTCATTCTAAGGGAGTTATACCCATGTGCTGTGTGTTGATGCATACGTGCCCGTGCTAGTAAGTGAAAGTAAACCCCCATACCGGCCTATTACAGGTCCAGAGGGTTCCAGAAGTTTGAGGTGCTCAGATTTCTATACAGTCGCCACAAGATGGTGGTAAGGTTGTCAGCCCTACGCAGCGGCCACCTTTATCCCCCGAAAGATATCCCTGCTACTCATTTCTGTTGGGGACCGCGGTGGCACAGTGGTTAAGGTGCTGTGCTACAAATCGGGTCCCAGCTGGTGTCAGTGGATTTTTCATTGACATAATCCTTCCGATCGCACTATGGCCCTGTGGTCGACTCAGCCTCTAACAGAAATGAGTACCAGGAGTATTTCCTGGGGGTAAGGGCGGCCGGTGCGAAAGGCTGACAACCTTACCATCATCCTGGGCCATTGTCACGAAATCTAGAAACCTTAACTTCCTGGAACCCTCTGGGCCTGTCCAGGCCTGTAATGGGACTGCTTTACCTTTTACCTGTTAGAGCCTGAGCCGACACCAGAGCCACAGTGCGGTCAGAAGGATTAAGTCAGTGAAAAATTCCAAAGACACCACCGGAAATGCAACCCGCGACCTTCCGGCTTGTAGCGCACTGCCTCAGCCAACTGCGCCACTGGGTGCCACCATGCTAGTAAGTCACCAACCTTGAATTTAGAGACGAAATGCGTTTACTGCGCGATGCGTTCGGAATATTTAAATACAATTCTGTTTAATTTTTAGGCGCGTTCGTCAAATTGCGAAAAGCGACTATTAGCTTCGTCATGTCCAATCCGTCTGTCCGTCCGCACGGAACAACTCGACTCCCACTGGACGGGTATTCGTGAAATTTGAGGATTTTTCGAAAGTCGTGCCGTTTATGCACAGTGAAAAAATATTGTTCAGCCGGACAGGCCACAGATGACAATATGGTGCACGCGCATTGCATGTTGGATACCTAACGCTAAAAACACACACTCAGAATATGCAATATTTATTGTTTTTCCACCACAACAATGGTTACGCGAATGCGCCACAATACTACGTTTATACGTACATTGCCTGTCTTGTTCGTATTTGAAGTGTTATAAGTAAAGGTAAAGTGATCCGGTTACAGGCACTGAGGCTCTGTACAGGCCGTACGGCCCAGAGGGGGAGAAGAGGTATAGTTCTACTCTTTCTTGACCACGGCACTAGAATGGCGTGAGGGGTCAGCGTCACGCCCCGGCCGCTCTTTACCCCCAGGAAAGACCCGGTACCCATTGTACAGGAGGCCGGGTGGGCCCCAGGGCCGGTCTGGACAGGTGCGGAAAATCTCACCCCCACCGGAATTCGATCCCCGGACGGTCAGCGTCACGCCCCGGCCGCTCTTGACCCCCAGGAAAGACCTAGTACCCATTGTACAGGAGTCCGGGTGGGCCCCAGGGCCGGTCTGGACAGGTGCGGAAAATCTCGCCCCCCCCCCCCCGGGATTCGATCCCCGGACTGTTCAGCCCGTAGCCAGTCGCTATACCGACTGAGCTACCCGACCCACAGTGTTATAAGTAGGATAATACATTCGTATGGAAGTAAGAGCGAGTAAAAATCGTAACGCAAAATCAGTCTCAAAAGCCGACAGCTCGGACTGCGGCAGCCGCTAGCCGCAACTCCGCAGAAACCGCTACTGCCGATTATCAGTGGTTGCCAAGATTTCTCTGATAGTAAGTCTAAATTTGGCACGATGTGTTCGGCAACGCTACTATTTCCAAGTTACTAAAAGCATCCCATTCGCTACAAGAAAATCGCGTCATGCCACCTTGACCTTAAACCTGAGGAGCAGCAAACAAATCAACAGGTTTTCCTCAACTGTTTTAAACCATGCAGCCTACACGTCACGTTCAGACGTAAGAACAAGTGCCCTCCCGTCCATTCTGGAAAGGGTTTGAGTTCGCTCTATCGCAACACCAACTCTACCAAGCATCAGCCGAGTCTCCCGGCTGGTTAAAAATTGCCGACCCTTATAGAACCTCCAGGTTCATTAATTCATCCCTTCATTCATTCATTCACTCATTCATTCAGTGTTCTGTCTTACGACAGGTCCATAGACTCTTTCAAAGCGAGTTCTTCACAGAGTACAAAATGGTGCTTCCCCTTTCCATTTACAGCATCCTTTCTTTTCCTTAAGGTCATCCAGTAGCTGCTTCCGTCTTCTTCCTCATATTCGCGTCACTGCCATGCATCCCTCTATCCAATTTGCTGGTTTAAAAGGGTCTTCTTCTTAATGAATGCTGCTTTTGCCTTGGCAATCCTAGATTTAACTTCACGTGTACATCTTGCATCATTTATCCTGCTACCGAAATAGTTGAAACATACCACATTCTCCTGTTAATTTTTTACGTGCCGTAATCTGTGTTAGGGATAGATGTATTGAGATTCTCAATATCTTAGTTTTTTTCCGCATTCATTTCCATTCCATAGCAATAGGTTCAGCACAACAATTAAAACTGCTTGCCAATGGACCTGTCCTTTAACCTTTTACAGCCCGGTGGTAATTGCATGTACCGCAAGGTATAACGCTAATAAATTCTCTACTTTCTGCCCACAGAGCGCATTTATGTGTTTTCTATGGATCTCGAAACACAGAGTGACTATTTCCATACATACCACTAAAATATCAGCCTGTGTTTACAGCGCGGTACGAACTGAACCTTTAAATAGAATTTAGGTTAATCTCAGTCTTTATGGGACAAAACTGTTAAGTTACAAAGCAGCAGTTAAAACTTGGACAGTATAAGGATCTGCGCATTGAGACATTTAGAGAAAAAGAGCGCTGATCTCCATAAGCTGCGTGATGATCAGTATTTGTATCATCACCCCGATGTCAAGTTTCCTTAACTGGGCTGACCCAATCGACAATGATGCAGACTTGTACTCAGGAAATGCTGAGTTCAAAGCTCGGCCAACAGAACGACTACCTGAAGCTTTTCGTCATTTTCTTCAGACCCACCACGAACAAGTCCTGACATTTCATTCCTAGGATACGACTCAGTGTTCTCTGTGTTGTACCCTCTTGTCGGGACATATCTTAGATGATGTCCACTCAGAGTTGGATCCGAACTTCGTGTCACGAAGGAGAGAGAGAGAGGGGGTGCATCTGCACAGTCTCAACAGGCTCCACATAGTTTTTTTTCGGCGCAACAGCCCCCAGTGGACCAGGACCTCCTAATTCACGAGGTCTCTAGATCATACACAACGACGCATCACAGTCGGTAGGACTTCTCTGGACGAGTGATCAGCCCGTCGCAGAGACCTCTACCTGATAACACACAACACAACACAACAGACAGACATCCATGCCCCCGGTAGAATTCGAACCCACAATCTCAGCAGGCGAGCGGCCGCAGACCCACGCCTTAGACCGCGGGGTCACAGGGTCCGACAGATAGTAGTTTAATATATGTACATTTGGCGTGTATTAGAGATACAAATGAGAACTAATTAGGAACTGCTGCAGCTGCCTGATTTAGCACGTCTCACTCATGAGAATGCGCAGTTCCAAGTGACGTCTAGTCAAACGTCAGAGCCACACGAAAAGTACCGAAAACACATCATCACCTGAGGAGTCCAGCGGTGGCAAATGGTCCTACGTTTACGACCCTCGGTCTTTGCACAGCAGGCTCCTGTTGCCACAGTGGGCAATGGGCATATGTACTTAAACACTGAACTACTGCCCTCGGTCAGTGTGGCGCCAACCCAGGACTGCAGTGATAACTACCTACAAGTAAAATTCACCATATAACAGCGCCACGAAGGCCCAAAGTTGGAGTAGTGATATAGCTCTACTCTTTCTTTAACCTCGGCGCTAGATGGGGTGGGTGGTCCACGCCACGCCACGGCCGCTTTACCCCCTGGAAAGGCCCGGTACTCATTATATAGGAGGCTGGGTGGGCCCCAGGGCCGGTTTGGATGGGTGCGGAAAATCTCGCCCCCCACCGGGATTCGACCCCAGGACCGTCCAGCCCGTAACGAGTCGTTATACCGACCGAGCTATCCCGACCCATAAATTAAACATGACATACACAAATTAATGGAGTACAGACACGAGCGAATTACAAGAAAACAGCACAGTTCAGTTCTGCCACTATAAAACAGCGTAATGAATTGACAGCCTATCTTCAGAACCAAGCATCCCTAAAAACAAAATTAGAGTGAAGTGTCGTAGTGGTCAAAGTTAGACCACTGCCCCATACGGGGTAAATGTTCAACTGCATGATGCAGTAATAATAAACTACGAAGCCAATATTATTAGCATCGGACTTTATTTTAAACGCAAAACAATGTACTGCAATGTGCTTCGATGACAAAATCACTAAAAAAATACAGAACGTGTGAATCACGCCATTAAAATAAATGGGGGAAATGGAGGCATATTTAGCCTCAGCACCAGATGCAGGTGAATGGTTAGCCCAACGACCCGACCGCATTACCCCGGGGAAAGAGCAGACGGTACCCGTTTAACAGGAGAATAAAATAAAACAAGTTCGAAAATACTAGCATATCTTTCACACCCACATCGCTTTCTTGCGATTATTACCTCTGGACAGCACAGAACCTCTTTGCATTTAATTACCCGGGCTGCCGTAGGGCCTACAGTAGAAGTGTTAAGAATAAAACGCTATACTTCATTTTTTTCTCTACTACTTTTGTCCAAAACATTTGTTACTCCAATAAACATTCATTGGCGTTGGTACAGCGATTAGGCTACGGGCTGAACGAGCTGGAGTTCGAATCCCGGGAGAGACAAGAGATTTTTTTCCTTCGCCATAACACCCAAACCGGCGCTTAGGCCCAATCAGCCTCTTAGTCGACGGATACCTCTGTTCTTTCCAGCGGGTAAAGCGGGTGCAGCACGAAGCTGACCACTCGCCTGCATCCAGTGCTAAGGTTAAGAACGACCGGAGCTATACAGCTACTCCCCCTCTATGTCGTCATGGATTGGACAAGGACTTTAACCTCCTGAAATACTTCGCAACAAACGCACTTTCATGTAGGTTTCGTGTAATTTGTCCGTTATTTTTGCCAGATTTTTACCAAAAGCAGAACGTAAAATCCCGTAATACCATACTTATTGAAAATCCGTTCTGCTGTTCTCGAGGTGTTTAATGCGTTTGGACGTACAGACGGACACGCGAAGCGATTTTATACAGACGCCCCGGGGGGCTGTGAAAGCGACTCAAAATCAAGAATTACCACGCACGACACATTCAACACAAAATGAATTCAGTTTCTTGCTTCTCCTTAGCTTGGCGTGTTCCGATTCACAACGGACTCCGTACATTTGGTGGAGTTACTTGAAGGGGTGATCGACCCACCGGACGGCCCCACCTGCACGGGTCAACATAACACAATACTGCTGACAAGCTTCCATGCCCCGAGCAGTGTTCGAACCCGCCAATTCCAGCGTTCCAGCGGCCTGAGACCTCGCGCATCACACAGCGCGGCTAATGTTCGAGATAAACTATAACATCAACCATTTTCAACTTGGTGGGTACTTCATATACCACAAGGCTTAGCTAACATTCAATACATCCACGTTCTGAATACATAACGCATTTATGTATTTCGCATGGATATCATAATAAACAGCAATCATTTCCCCACACATTACTGATTGGTTAACCCAGACGGAGTGTGCTTACTGTGCGGTACGAACTGAATCTTTAACATGATTCAGGTTAATTTTACTCTTGAAAGGGGCACAACTTGCGTAGGGGATGGGCAACTATTGAATTCGCGGCCAAGCCTGGCACTGCGTTCACTTCCAATGAAGACATAATGGGCAGCAAATTAAACCATGGGAAGTGAAATACAGCGGGAACGAAGTATTGTGTTATTATCTTGTGTGTATTTTTGTTACCTCGTGTGTATTGTTGTACTGTGTGTGTATTGCTGTCTTAGATACTTTAGTTGCCGGATTGCTGGCTAGCAAGTCACTATCCGGAAGGTCCTGCGACCGGCCACCTCGACACAGGTTTTTCTTGGTTTCCCTGTGTCTATAAGCAAATGCTGAGTTGGTTCCCAAGACTCCAAGTTGCTGCTGCATGTTTCTCATGTAGCCCTCCCAATTTAAATCTCTTAGATCCGTATTTCATATTTATGTACGTGCAGAATAACCACTGCCGCCGGGTGACAGCCCATTTGCAGTTAAATATATTATATATAAACATGGAACATAAAGACGGTAGCAATGAGTTACCATAGCCTTAACACGGCTCAGTTGTTTAGTTGCGAACTCCAATGTCTGAAGAATGAAAAGGCTCAAGATAAATCAGCTTTAAGTCAGTACTACAATACACTCTCCTTTTATTACGTCGAGAAATGTCTAATGTTTAAAAATTACATGCAATCAAACTATCGGCTGTATATAATGAATTTTGTATAACAAGTTAATATTGTACACAAAATACTTACAAGTCTAATATTTACTTTGCACTGTATGTCTTGTATTTTAAGTACTTTTGTGATTTATTCCACATCCTATTGTCAGTTTGCCTAAGTTCTGGATCTCCGGGTCCCCAGTTCAGTCCCAGGCAAGTTAATGTAGGTTTGTGGTGGACAAAAGGGCATTGGGACAGGTTTGTCACCGAGTTCCTCTGGTCCCCCCTGTCAGTAGCTATCACTGTACCAATGTTCCACATTCATTTATCCAACTACCAACGACGCTATGCCATCTCAGAAATTGAAATCGTTAAATAACACACCTCAGAAAAAGATAAATGACTTCTTCGTGATCAATCTTCATTAAACATTCACAATAACCGCTTCGTCACCGCGTCCTGACCAGTTCCGGGACCCGAACAGCGTCCTCACGTATTATGGGTACTGCGGGGAAGGGGGTGGTGGAGGGCAGTAAAGGGACTAAGTTACGAAGCTGACCGTTCACTTCCACCTGGCGTCGAGGTTAAGAATGTGTGGAGGTAGCTCTACACCTCAGTAAATTTTCATGGCACCGGTTAATTATGCAATTTAACGTAGTTGCAAAAGTTCTAACATAAAAGCCATACTATGCTACACTGATTCGTTACGCCAGTAGCAAAAAAGACGGTGAATTGATTTAATGAGCAATAAAATTCATTAGCACATCCTAGTCAGTTCCTGATACTTCTCTTATGTAAACTCCCCTAAGAAGTTGGCAAACAACTCAAACCTTTTTAGACTACAGCACACATCTTTATTGCACAAGTCCATCGACCTAGCAACTAACCTATCATCAACTGTAATTTTCTTACAGAATTCTCCAGTCTTAAATGCGACATCGTCCTCAAAAGATACCGGTAACGGCGCGGTTACCAACAAGGAAAAAGTTCATACAGTACACATCTAAACTTCTTTCAGCGCTGCCAACATTCACTTTTACATATATTACAAACGGCCCTACCTTCTAACTTTCCCTCACAGATTAACACCGATTGTTCCAAAATAATTACCAACAATATGACACTTATGGACTATCCTTTATTTCAGGGTTAGTCGTCCTTCACTCTACATGTTTCGAGCTTCAGGGAGCTCATCATAAGGAGTTCACTTTTTTACTGTACAGGCAGCCTCTGGCATACTGTGTAATCTTTTCCTGTAGGAGAACGGGTGGAATACAGGAAAAGATTACACAGTATGCCAGAGGCTGCCTGTACAGTAAAAAAGTGAACTCCTGATGATGAGCTCCCTGAAGCTCGAAACATGTAGAGTGAAGGACGACTAACCCTGAAATAAAGGATAGTC
>Ga0123352_10018919_pt1 | contig 10979 bp, 2 predicted proteins | sample TergutLab28metaG_FD_89700 | JGI IMG/M metagenome (GOLD analysis project Ga0123352, IMG submission 89700) | Labiotermes labralis P1 segment gut microbial communities from Petit-Saut dam, French Guiana - Lab288 P1 | ecosystem: Host-associated > Arthropoda: Insects > Digestive system > Gut ... | reverse complement strand
CCTAACCAGCTTATCCTTTGCCCTTTTATCCATTTTACTGTATTTTCTCCTTTGCTCATCTCTTCTAGTTCTCGATTCGTCCGACTTTCCCATTCCCCGTCTTCATATTCTTCTAAATATTTTCCTTTAAAAAATTAGCAGAGCTTGTTCTTCTTCATTGAGACAGATCATAAACCTATAATTTTTTTCTGAAAAGATTTTTACGTTTTAATATATTGACAAATAATAAACAATCAGAGATGCGAATGTTAAAGTTTGAACTGAGACTTAATTGTAAATCTATCTAAATATTTGGTTGGAAGCAGTTTTCATGAATTTGAAAATATGTAAAATATAAACCACTGGATATGGAATGTGATTTTTTAAATTCAGATAGATCAGACACAAACGCACATAAAATTCTACACGATGTTTCATGTGCTGAAATTTAGAAGCGAAAACGAAGAAGTGAAAATTTTGGGCAGTGAAATTGAATTTTCTTGGAGCCTATTAGCATTATTCAAGGAAAGACAAAATTCCATAATACGTTATTAGAGACAACTGTTACAGAATTCCATTTTGTATGTTATAAAAATCAGTAACTCATATGGCGTGGACACATTTAAAGAATATAGACAGGAGACGGCCAAAGCAAATATTCCGAGTGGATAAGACTAGGAAAGATGAAAGAGGAAAACCAGGGTTTTCGGCTGGTGAAATGAAACTTTAATGTTGTGATAGAGTAAGGACCAGAATTAGGGCAGACGCAGGATTGGGAAAATGAGGACGTCATTGACCTCAATAAGGCGATAATAAATTCGTATCTCAGTTCACTTTATCGCAGGGCGGATAACAGTTGTAGCTTCAAAGGTTACTAGTTTAATTATAGGCATCTATCTATATTACTCAGGACATGTACTAAACTAGAATAATGCATAAGTATATATTCAAGTCGCCTTCTGTTTGCGAGTTTCGTTACCGTCAATGACGCATAAGAAGTAGACGAGGCCACAACGTGTCGTGTTTAAGTTCTAAAGTTGTCCGTTATCGGGTTCTTGAACAAAACCGGAAGTACCAACAGGAAATAAATCACTTCTAAGTATATTATTTGTGTCTGTGCTGTCAAAGTTTGCTGTCATGGCTGTTTGCAGTTAGAATACAAATGCTACCGATAAGTGAACTTTCGTGCTCACATTCAGGGGTGAAATATTGTTTTGAAAACACTTGACACTAATATGGAAACCGAAGTAATATATTGTTGCAGGAAATGCGACGATAACGAAGTAGGTTAATTATGCAAATTTCCTTAAAATTTATTTATTTATCATTTACACTAAACCTGATTATTTTGCTTCGTCCTCCTAAATCAAAAGGATGTACAAAGTTGCCCTGCAATTATATAGGCTAAGAACTTGAATGCAGAAATGTGAGGTACTGATTCATCCGTTTGTGGGACTGTAACAACGTTCTGCCGAGAAAGATGGCTCGAGCAGTAATGCTTCCCACATGTATATGTGGGAGAAGAGTAGAAGGACACAGGTAGGGCCCATCCAACATGGCCGCCAGCCGCAACGTTGACGTCACAAAGAAATAATATTTGTGTTTGAGGTTTCTTCCCCCGTCTCCTCTGATTGTTGCTGGTTGTAACTTAGGTTTTGGTGTCAGCCCCCGGACAATCATTTAAGCTACATTTTTTCAAAATAATCCCCCTTGTGCAACCATACACTACTGCCAGCGACTGTGAAGGCGTTTGGAACTTTCCTGGAAGTCATTTTGTGAGAGCATTTTCAGCTCTTCCGTCGCATTCTTAATTATATCAGTAGCATCACAAAAGCCCCTTCCCTTCAATGCTGATTTCAGTCGAGCGAACAAGTAAAAATCAGCTGGCACCACGTCAGGAGAGTGTGGGAGAGGCTCCAGTCTTGTCACATTGTTATTTGCTAAGAAATACTTTACCAAACCGACGGTTGCGCTGGAGCATTGTCGTGAAGGAGTAATCAAGTATTGTTTCTCCATTTTTCGGGGCGTTTACTTCTGACTGCATCCCTTAGGCGATGAAGAATGTCAATATACATTTATTTATTCACAGGTTTTCTTATGCAGCAGTTCGTGTAAATTATACCAGCGAATTCCTTTAAATCATGCCTGGGAATTCCGGTAACTTTTTGAAGCTACTGCTTTACTTGAAAACCAGCTTCGAGTCGTTACTTCGAACTGGTAATGTGGAAGCCGGGCCGTGGATCAGGCGGTTATTCGTTGATCTGTGACCGTGTGCTGGCCCAGCTTGATTCCAGACCAGTTCATTTTGGAATTATAGTAGACAAATTCGCAGTAGGACAGGTTTTGCCAGGTACTTCCTTTTCTCCCTGTCATTTTTACTGACCAGTGCTTCATACACATTTACTCATATTTCACCTAGACTAATAACTAGATTATATTTCGCCCATCATAAACTGTTGGTGAAAAACAATGAAAAGAAATTCCGACCACACACACGCACACACACACACACAATTTGTTAAAGATAAATGTAAAGGTGTGGGCCGGGTAGCTCAGTCGGTATAGCGACTGACTACGGGCTGGACGGTCCGGGATCGAATTCCGGTTGGGACGAGATTTTCCGCCCGACCAGACGTCCCTGAGACCCACCCAGTCTCCTGTAAAATGGGTACCGGGTCTTTCCCGGGGGTAAATTGCGGCCGGGGCTTGCTGCTGACCACTCACTCCCTTCTAGTGCCGCGGTCATGGAAGAGTAGAGCTATACCTCTACCCACCCTCTGAGCCACACCGGGCCTGTAACAAAATTACTTTACCTTTACATTTACCTTTTAATGTAGAGGTAAATGTCACCCTATAACGGACATGAAGACCCAGAGGGGAAGCAGAGGTATAACCATATTCATTCTTTGACCTCGGCACTAGATCAGCGTGGGTGGTAAACGCCATGCTCCGGCCGCTTTACTCCCTGACAGGGACCTGGTACCCATTGTACAGCAGGCTGTGTGGGACCCAGGGCCTGTCTGAACGGGCTCGGACAGTCTCGCCTCCACCGTGAGTCGACCCCTGGACCGTCCAGCCCGTATTGAGTCTACTTGTTACAGCCCAATATGCCTTCATATGTTTCCATCTCCCAAAATATTTTTGCCCCTTTCCGGCAAACGTTTTGTTCTTGATTCATTGTCTCGTCTACTGTGCGAGCCACTTGACCCGTAAATCACAGCTTCTTCGATTTGTTTACCCCAGTATATTTTTAATGTGTTATTTAACAGCGTTGTAAATTGTGAAGATTGTATAGTAATTAATCATTTTACAAAAAGTGCTATTACTAAGTAACTCATAATATGGGACTTTTTTTCCATATAAAATTCCGAGACGATTCTGGATATAACAAATAAGAAAATAGGAAGAGTAATTTATAGCTAGGTCTCTATCGACAAACGATCGAAGGTCACCATTTCTTACAAAATTAGGTTCTTCTCTTCATCTCCCGTTTCCGATATCTGTCTTTCAAAATGCAGGCTGACGCTTCTCTGTGTGAGGCCTAATAATACAGCTTCTGTACGCACCCCATAATGAAGATGTGATGGGGATTGAGTCAATATTTCATTATCTCTTTGATGTCGACACGCATGGATATGAGAGGTATTCGTTACGCTGCGGCCGCATTTTCCTCGGTACCTATTACAAATGACGCTAGGTGGACTGAAGAGAGGATATGGACAATGCAAACAATCCCATTTTGTGTTGGGGGTCAAACTGCACGAATTCTATAAAACACGGATGAGTTAGCGATGTCCTTTGTAATTACCATGTCTAATACATCTTTGTGTCTGTCTTGCCGCTCCTTTTTAAGGAGTTCTCGAGTACTACAGACTGATTAGAACTTCCCGCATATCTTCCAAATCCTTCCCCAATTCTTTCCACATCCTCTCAATTCACTTTTCCCTCTCGTCCTTCCACTAAAGAGTATGAACTCGAAGTCTTCGGTTATTGACAGCGTCTTTGATTAGCTATGTGTCTTTAAGTAAATGTTGAGATGGTTCCCAAGATTCCAAGTTGCCACTACATGCTTCTCATGTAGCCCTCCCGACTTAAATCTAGTAGTAAACAATTTCATGTTTTGTTTACATGCAAAATAACCACTGCCACCGGGTAACAACCCAATTGCAGTAAATAAATAAATAAAAAAAAATACGCACGAAAAAAGCTTTAAATATGAACATTTCCCTGTCCACGTCGTGAAGACGTGGATGGATTAGCGGCGTCGCTCCACCCGGTCTTAACATCAACATTTAAGTGGTAACAAGTGGTCAACCTCATGGCCCGGCCGTTTTACCCTACAGAAAGAGACCCCTTACCCGTTGGATATAAGGGTGATTGTGCCCCAGAACGGGTCTGGGCGGTTTCAGAGAAGATGAAATCTCTTGGCCTTGCTAAGATTCGAACCCCGGACCTCTCTGCCCTTAGCATAAATGGGAAATAAGATATCGAATTAAATTTAGCTTGACATCTTAAAGTACGAAATTAAGCTGCACTGTACTTAGTCTGTGCCTGCCTCAAACGAAACTCAGTCTCCGTTGCTAATACCGACATGTTAGAGAACGGTTCTGTTACTGCCAGGGACACGCGACACGTCATTGTACAGTGATACCTCGGCTAATGAGTGAACCTGCTAAAGAATTTTTCGGCCAACAAAGATTTTTTTCGCTGTTTTTCGGACTCGGCTAACGAATGTTTCAGTGGATGCGCGCGCTAACATAAAGCAGCGAAAACGAACGTTCGGGCCATTCCAGGAGCTTTTCTTTTCCGTCTCTATGTGTGTTTCGGCTAACGAATGTGATTTCGGAACGAATTATCTTCGTTAGCCGAGGTATCACTGTATAGTGTTACTGCACGCGGTACATACAGCAAACCTTCTTCTCCTTTCCCTTTTATTAATTCTGAGAATCCACAATACAGTTTTTGGCATAAGGTTGATCTCTTACACACCCGTAAAATTGTTGGTGCTTATTGAGTGGACTCTTTACGGAGCGTAGGCCTAATTAATGGTAAAAAATGTTCAGTTTGTACGTCACAGAAATTTACGTCACCACTCGCAAGACCAGTAGTAGATGATTTTAGGGAAACATGATAATTACTGTTCTTCAGACATTTAGTGAATTTGATGTTTATTGGACCGTGCATCATTGTGATAACTGAAGAATAAATAAGCAACTAGATGCCACTTGTTATTTTATTGTACTTCTTATAGGCTCAACATGTTTCAGGCATTACTATGCCCATCATCAGGAGCTTGCGACTATGATATTGATTACCACATTGGTCGTTTCGTTCTTGGTTTGCTGTATGTTGGAGGTTAGGTGCTGTTAGGCTGGAGTGGTGTCCGGGCTGCAGGCTCAAGCACCTCAAACACCAAACCTCCAACCTACAGCAAACCAAGAACGAAACGACCAATGTGGTAAACAACATCATAGTCGCGAGCTCCTGATGATGGGCATAGTAATGCTCGAAACATGTTGAGCATATAAGAAGTACAATAAAATAAGAAGTGGTATCTAGTTGGATTTCTGTTTTTCATTTAGTAAATTGACTGACCACATGGTTATTTGTAGGAGTAACTTGATTTGTTGCGAACATTTTCCTGTAGTATAGAGAACAGTTCGTTTTAAATTTGTTACAGTTTACTCACAGGAAGGTAATTTGCCTTTAGTGACAGTCAACAGCTTGTTTATACTTGTTTACACATGACCGGCAACAGAATATGAAATATGTACGAAGGAACGAAACGAATTACACAAAGCACTGAGCTATTCATTGCAAAGGAACTGTTCATTAACGCCTTCACAAGACAGTAAATGTACTGAATACATTTTTAAACCAAGGGGGGAATACAAGGACATAGAACATATATTACAAATTGTGTCGTCAGTATGCCGTATCACAGCACACGGAAACAGACAATAGCATTACGGCATTTTCACGCAAAATTACTCGCCAGAGTGCATTAAAATTTTTGGTATCAACTATCCCGGCGCCTGCATTTCGCGTCAGCAACACAATAACAGTAGCAATAATGGGGCCTGTGACAGACAGCCGCTGTAACAGACACTTGTTTTATAACGCACATTGTTACTTGGATGTGAAACGTTTGGATAGGAAACAGTTTTGCTTCACATAAAAAGGACCTATAAATGGGTGGAGGGGGGTAGGGAAGTGGGGTGTTGCTGTATCATAACATAATGGGCCGCTATTTGCAAGGCAATTAATTTAATCACGCAAGAGAAGGGATGATATATGTATCAGGAAAGTGGGCCCCAGTTACACTGTAATCTCTCTTTCTCGCTCTGATACGGTTTATCTTCATGGCAGAGGACGGAGCCTGTCCGTGGGTGAGCCTAGACGTGGCCTACTGATCCTCCTTCCGCTACTACAAGCACAAACTCGCAGTAATGGTGGCACAGGCCGCAATATTGCGTGTACAAGTGACGTATGTCCAAAGGAACACTTCACTATGTCGTTTTGTGTAATCTGTTTAATAAAATCCTCTTAGATGATCTGCGCTGATTAGGCTGTGAAATGTTATGAGGTGGAAGAAACCGGGGAGGGTGGGACGACGCTGACGAAATGATAGAGGCGACTGAAATTATGGTCGGAAATTTAAACAGGTATAGTTGGGAGGACACTGTTAAAATGGAGTTTAGAGCAATATGATATCGCTCATTTGCGACAACAATTAGTGATTTTTCAGGAGAAACGTTTAAATATTTTGAAATGCTATACTTTTCTATGAGTGCAACGACGACACAACTGCTCTCCAGCGGCGAGTTTTGCAAACTGCGTTATGACACTATGCCTGTTAAAAGCGCATCTGCAAACGTTTCTTTCTATACCAATAACTCAACAATGCCAAATTCTGAGTTGTAACACTCTTGTAGCAAATGAACGTTAGTGTAACTGGCTTGAATTAACTTTCTTGGCATAGTGCTAGGCATTGCAGTCAATTGTAACGGTGGAATGTGACAGACAGGAGGATTAAAGAAGTTCTCGTAGAGAAACCTGTCTCAGTGTTACTTCGTCCGCCACAAATCCCAAACGGACAGGCCCTGGGAACGAGAGGACGCCCTCTGTCTCAGCTACGGAACGGCTGCCATGATTGCAAGCCTTACTAAAGTTCCTCCTTAATACACTGTAGCTGGACATAAATTGACTCTGTCATTTGGTTTGTGGATATGAAATGCGATTAGTTATGTTCACAAAAAGTAGCATTCGGAATTCTTAAGCTCAGGAAGTGCTTCTGTCTAAGGAGCGTAGTGTGAACAATGTATTTTGTGACATGATGAGAACCATACGTTATTTGTGTGCCAATCAGTTACCTAGTACTTTTGATGCAATGTCTAGGGGGCTACGTTATATTTTGATGATTAGCTAGGATGGAGGGGACAGGGAACAGATACTGCATTTTGGTGAGGAAATCTTTTGAGAAACGTCCCTGTGGAGTCCGGGCACGGTGTGGAAAGATTATGCGAATATGGATGTTAAGAAGACAGTAAATTGTAGTGATGGGAGGTGGATATAGCTGGCTCACGTTCTTATCCAGTTTTGAGCTTTGGCATTAGAGGCGGTAGGATAAGCTACCGCTGTCTTACTTAATTAGAATATTTATGAGCCGGCGCGATTATCAGTTCCGGATGTCTGACTGTAAAAGCTACAGCACTAGATGTCGCCATCAGAGTTATTGAACTACAGAATCTGCGCTGCTAACTTCTTCTTTCGCATTATACACAATTATAAAATTAGTATAAGTTAAGCATATTCATCAAAAGTTTGTTCTATAATGTTTTTGGGCTCTGTAAAAACTACGCTGGTGACATTCACACCTCAGACGTTTGCATTGCCACGGTTTTGATGTTTTTAATGATAAGCAGTTAAAGTTAAAGTTGGTGTAATGATTTCTAGTGTCATGAACTTTATACCAAGTTTAATTAAAATCTGTTTTTTGGTTCAAATATTATTAGTGAGAGAAAAATAATAGTGACAGTCACATGGACACTCCATTACCCTAAATATGGGATCCTGCTATTTCGAACCTCATTTGTTTATTATAGCGATGGGTTCAGTCGGGTCACAGCCTTGTAACATTTCTGAGGGTATTTCTTCAAGTCAAACTCAGTAGTAAATTTCCACAATAAAAATAATCTCCGTATAAAGAAATCAGAGTTTAATTAACACGGAAAATAAAATGCAAACGATAAAACTACATTCTAAATAAAGCTGAGTAATCAGGGCACGCTCAAGACTTCGCTAACGTCTTCGTCAATTGTAGAAATGTATATTTGCTTCAGTAGATTAGCCTCTGTCTTAATTAGACTCATTGTAATAATGACTGTAATGGAATACACATAAAAATGAGATGTGTATACAGAGGTTAGCATCTATGGAAAGACCAGCCTGACCTTTGTACTGGAAGTTGTGAAGGATTATTGGCAGTTCGAAGGCGTTTAGTTTCTGAGATGGTCTTTAAGTTGATTTTAATTGGGCTCATTACGTTTCGAAAACACTACGTTTCCTAAACTCCCTTATCACCTTTTAATTTATTTTTAAGCCCTTTCAGACGAAAATAAAGGTAGCAAATGTGTTAGGTAGTTTACGATGGACAGGAGGGTGCATTTCATTAACTATTTTGACTAAGAGCAAAAATGGCATAATTGTAGGTTGGCTATAATACAGATTCTGTAACAGAGACTTCGTTTCCTTCACGGGAGCCTGTAACCAGTCACCAAGTCAAGAAATTCCACATTTTTATGAACCCATAAGATCACTACCTTTTTCACAAGATAACCCACCCAGGTCCCTATCCTCTGCGAGATAATCTGCTGCACATTACACTTCTTTAAGATGCATTTTGTTATACAGTCACCCTGTATTTTCACATATTAACTTTTGAACCAAATTGATCAATTTTCATGAAAAGCGGCATGAACTTTATCACATTTGAGAACATATAAGCTTCTGGTTTCTTACAAACGTAATAAAAATGGCGGGCGCGAAATTATGAGGTATGGGCGTCACTAGCACCATTAGCTTTGTGGCCCTAAAATAATGTAAGGTGATAGAACTTGGAGGGTGGGAGGGGGGGGGCGGAATGTGCAAGTTTTGACAAGATAATTTTTGTAGAATGTAAACTATAAAGACAGCAATTGTGCGAAGTTGTTCTTTAGCACGTGGTTTGACTGTGATGAATAAGGAAGGAAGGAAGTGAAATCTGGTGCCGATAGCGTGCATCGTAACCATACCTGCATGCTGTGTGTTAACATCGTTTGCAAGGCAACAGTCACAAACATGGCAAAAGTGCTAATCTTTCATAGTATACCCTAATAATGCGACATATCTGTAAGTACATAAGTCAGATAAAAACTTAATGTGACACAGTAATTCTAATAAATGTACGGCAATCCCTGTACAGGATTGAACAAGCTCTTAGGGTTCCAGGAAGTTGAGAATTCCAGATTTCCAGACAGTCGACACACGAATGTAGTAAAACTGTCAGCCGTAAACACTGGTCGTCTTTACTCCACAGGAGATATCCCTGGTACTCATTGCTCTTAGACGTTGAGTCGACCCCAGTGCCTTAGTGCGGCCGGAAGTATTAAGTAAATGAAAAATTTAAATGACTTCACCTGGAAACGAACCCGCAGCGCCTTAACCAACGGTGCCACCGCGTGTCTGGCATTAATACCAATGTATGACGGTAGATGGGCTCATAAAACCTGTGTAATCAGAAAGCAGGTGTTGTCTACTCTTAACTGCTTTTAATAAATGACCTGTTACTCCCCCGTACATGTTTCCATCCCCCACATTTCCTTGAAGATTGTTAATCTAAAGAATATAAAGTGTTTTCTCAGAGGCAGAAACTGAACTTGCATATACAATTGTATTAAAATGAGATTCATGCTTCTTAGTGCAACCAATGAACTTGTTACATAAGACAGTTTTTCATATAGCAATTTATCATGACTGTGTAATGCTGGTTATTAGTGACAATGTGAACATTGGCGTGGTTTTGTTTCAGTTGCTTTATCTTTCCCTAAAATCTCTCCCCCATTCTGTACACACATATGCACACGCATTGAAGCTAGGAGAAACAAAAACGCTTCTATTATTCAGTAATTGCGACTTGGGCGCGCGCAAGTGTGAAGAATGTTGTTACAGTACGCCATGCTGTGGTGTTCGCTCCACCTCACAAAGTCCTGACACGCAACCTACGCTAATGAACGTCTAACCGCGGACGGTATGTGATTTGTTGAAGAGAGGAAAACATGATACCACATTCTGCAGACAGTCTGGTATAGTCTATCGATCCATACTATAGCCTGTATATGAGAGTGTACTGTATACTGTATGGTGAGCGTAGTCGGTTTAGCGACTCGCTACGGGCTGCACGGTCCAGGTGTCGAATCCTTGTGGAAGCGACATTTTCCGCACCCTTCCAGGCCGGTCCTGGGGCTAACCGAGCCTTCTGTACAAATGGTACCGATTCATTCCCGGGGATAAAGCGGCCGGGGCGTGGCTTTGACCACCCATCCCGTCTAACGCCGAGGTTAAAGAAAGAGTAGAGCTCTACATCTACTCCCCCTCTGGGCCTCCATGTTCTGTACTAGGGTGAACTTTTCATTGTACGTTATATCTGCATACTATATAACGGACTGCTGGTAATTTTGTATTCGTGGTTCCGTGCTTAGTAACTCTTACTTACTTACATACTCACTCCATGGTGCAGAGTCCTTCTTGAGAAGCTAACTGGTTTGCAGCTAGTCAAGAAATTCCCCTCATTTCACGGTACCCGAAGGTTCATTACCGCACTCACAATCGTCCGCCACCTGTCTCTATCCTGGGCCAGCCCAATCCAGTCCACATACCTACATCCCACCTCCTGGAGATCCATCCTAATATTATCCACCCATCTACGCCTAGGTCTTCCCAGTGGTCTCTTTCCCTCCGGT
>Ga0123352_10018918_pt1 | contig 10979 bp, 10 predicted proteins | sample TergutLab28metaG_FD_89700 | JGI IMG/M metagenome (GOLD analysis project Ga0123352, IMG submission 89700) | Labiotermes labralis P1 segment gut microbial communities from Petit-Saut dam, French Guiana - Lab288 P1 | ecosystem: Host-associated > Arthropoda: Insects > Digestive system > Gut ... | reverse complement strand
GGTCGTCGGTTCCTCCGCCTACGCTGGCGCTTCGGATGCTAAACGTGTGCCACCGGCACACAGCATCCTTGCGTACCACTGCGGGTACGCTCAGTCCACCCCACAAAGCCAAAACCGGGCTTTATGGGGACCCCGGGCGTCGTCACCTCCTAGATTGGCGAAAAATCGCCTCGCCCAATCCGCCATACCCACCTATGAACACAGGTTCTTAGAATAGTATCTTAGATAGCTTCGATTCGGTTGCGGCCGTTTGCTTTTGCACGGTACAGCGCCTTATCAAGCTGAGCGTGAAAATCGCGGAAGGTTTCTGTGAAGTCCATGCGGAGGTTCGGAGCTATAGTGCCTACCCCGATGCTGGCGGTAACGAATACGGTTTCCCCGGTCAGGTGTATGGGCATCGCGGCGATGTTTTTTCGGGTTTTTTCTGCCACTATAATCGCGCCCTCGATAGGCGTGACCGGCAGAAGAATGGCGAATTCTTCGCCGCCCCAGCGGAATACCGAGTCGCTTCCGCGCATAAGTGTGCTTTCCATAACAGCGGCGACTGTTTTCAGGCAGGTATCGCCGTGCAAGTGCCCGTGCCTGTCATTGAATTTCTTGAAATAGTCTACGTCAAGCATCAATAGGCTTAACATCTCCTGCTTACGCGTGGCGCGGCTCCACTCGGCCTTAATTTCCTTTTCAAAACTGCGCCGATTCTTGATTCCCGTAAGCCCGTCGGTCAGGCTAAAGTTTTCGATGGTCTTCATCTGAGAAACCAGTCTCAAATGTATACCGACGCGCAAACGTACAACAGCACTGACAAGCGGTTTGCGTATGTAGTCGACAGCGCCGGAAGCGAGCCCATTTGCTTCATCTTCGCTTGAATCCATGCCGGTAATAAAGATAACAGGGATATCCTTCGTCAATTCCGATTCTTTCAGCTTGTATAACACTTCAAAGCCGGATATGCATGGCAAAATCAAGTCAAGTAGAATCAAGTCCACATTGGATTGAAAAGCCAATTCAACTCCGTCATGGCCGTTGGTGGCTTTTAGTATATCGTATAGGGGAGAGAGCATATTCTCCAACGCTTTAAGCTGCATCGGGGAATCTTCAATAATCAAGATGCACTGCTTGGAACTATTATAATTCATGGCGTCGTCACGGCTCCATAATCATTGAAAACATACCCGATGATTGTTAGTCTGCTCTACATAATACCATAAAAACGACGCTATATCAACAATTAATTCAAATAAAACTGTAACCAAAACCTGAAAAGTGTTTGAAAGTTACAACACGAGCAAGTTTGATATTGTTCGTAAGAGACTTGGTATAGAAGCGAGATAAGTATTGTGAAGAATGATGACGGAGGCAGGTTTGATGCGTAACGGCCAAGGAGGTAAGTATGATCGTTGTAAATTACGGTAAGGACTGGGCAAAAAAATACATATGACGTGCTGGCGGCTTCGGATATCCACATGTACTTGCAGCCAAACTTCAAGGTCGCCGTTAAGCCGAACCTGATTCTTGCGCGCGCGGCCGAGGACGGAGCCACCACACACCCGGAAGTTGTGGAGGGGATAATCCTGTTCTTGAAGGATTTCGGCGTACGGGACATCAAGATAATCGAGAGCGCGTGGGTGGGCGACAGCACAAAGCGGGCTTTTAAGGTTTGCGGCTATGAAGCGCTTGGGAAGCGGTACGGCGTCGAGCTGGAGGATCTCAAGGACGACAGCTTTACGGCTCGCACTTATGACGGTCTTGACATTCAGATATGCGACGAGGCTCTAAACACCGACTTTCTGATAAATGTGCCCGTCCTCAAGGCGCATTGCCAGACTCTGATGACCTGCGCCATGAAGAATTTGAAGGGATGCATACCCGACGCGGAAAAACGCCGCTTTCACAGCCTTGGACTGCACAAGCCCATAGCGGTTCTCAACGCTCTGCTAAAGTGCGGCTATGTGGTGGTGGACGGAATCTGCGGCGATCTGTCCTTTGAGGAAGGCGGTAGCCCCGTGGAAGCCAACCGTATTATTGCCGGGCAAGATCTTCTGCTGATAGACTCATTCTGCGCGGAACTGATAGGTTTTCGTCCCGAAGAGGTCGGATACATGTCTTACGGCAAGCAGATAGGTTTGGGGGAATTTTTCTCGGCGAACATGAGCGTAGTCGAGCTTAACTCGGACAACAAGCCCAAAATACAGCAACGAGGCAGCCGGGCGGCAGACCGCTACAGGAAGATGATCGAGGAAGACGGCGCTTGTTCAGCATGTTACGCCGCGCTGATATTCGCGCTGCACCGCCAAGGGGAGAACCCTGCGCGGAAAATATCAATAGGACAGGGCTTTAAGGGGAAGAAGGGAGACGGTCTGGGCATCGGCAGTTGTACGCGCGGCTTTACCCGCTGTGTCGAGTGCTGCCCGCCAAAGGCGGCAGACATCATTGACGGGCTTTAATCCAACAGTTAATCGTTAGTAAACTTACAACCGACATTACTCCTTTTTTTCACTCCGTCAATTAATTTTTTAGATATAAATATAATCAAAATCAAGTATGTCAACAGTGATAACATACTTAGTGCAAAACTACCGCTAGGATTTGCAGGAAATCCCCGTGGCATCATTATAAAATAACCTGAAATTCTGGGTAAGAAATATAGTGGAGAAATGGGGTAGAGAAACAAGAGTGAAAAAAAATAGTTAGCAATAAATAAAAGGCTGACAGATGCGAAAATAAAATCTCTTAAAATATGTCCTATTAATAATCCGAAAACAGTGTAACTTACTAAGTGTATTAATGTTCCCAATAAAGCTTGGATATAATAGGGTATATCGGGTATCCACAACTCATTTATAGCATATAAATTCATTATCAGACCCATTTCTTCTGTAAGGCTTACCTGTCTATATCTGATATAACCTATAACCATACCTAGTATAGACACAACAAATAATAAAGCTACAGCAAAGTAAAATATTGTTAGAATTTGCTTTTTAAGAATATGGACGGTAGAGTCTTCAACTGCTATACCTTTATTATATACAACTATAGCAATAATTACGCCAACTAATATTAAGTTAAATTGACTTACAAGCATAAGTCGTGTTAAAGCCAAATTTAGTATCCACGATGGATGATGAGATAAAAGCTCATAAACTCTGATAAATTCAGTAGGAGTTGTTATAAAACCTGCACCTGTAACCTGAGCATTTAATCCGCTGATTACATATATATTTTGTAAAGGTGAATTGCTAAAAACATCCATGTTGCTTATTATGACTTGTTCTGACATTTGTATAGAAAATTTGTCGACCAAATTCATATTAAATGATGATGTATAAAGTGTGTATAGCGTTACTACAGCAATACAAATGAACATGAATATAATATATTTATCTAAAAAAATTCTGTTTTTTAACTTATTATAAAACACCATATATAATCACCCAGTTTTTGTATTAAACTTATATAAAGCGATAGTAGAAGATACCATCGCTTTATATGAGTTTAGAAATAAATTCATTTATTATAACCGCTCTTTATCATTAACGTCGTCTAAAAGAATAGTTACCATGATTATACATATGAAAATCATGTAGAATAGTATGGGACTCAAACAGAGTTAAAAAATCACCTTGAAAACCTAACCATGCAACCGACGGTTGTGGCATCCTACTAACATATATATGTATAGTAGGAGTTCGTACACTCATAGGTCCAGATGTAACTCTCATTTGTTGGTGGCCAAATCCGCGTAAATTTCTATTAGTATCTACCTCCCACCAAGCTTGAGTAGTCATTCCTCCTACAAATACGCCGCCAAGAGTAAGAAATAAACTGTGTGAATATGTTCCTGTAAGTATTCGTCCGCTAGTACCAAATCGGCTAGTAATACCCGGAACATTTTCTACGGACGCATCTCCTTCAATACGGATTGTCTGTTGATTATTATTAGCTAAAACAATTTCTGTGTTGGGATTTAATCCTAATAGCAAAACAAACGCCAAGATCGAAGCGATATACTTTTTCATAAATGCCCTCCTCATTTGTGAACTGCGTATGCAATGTCAGGGATTATTAGATAAAATTTAAGCATCATTCTAAACAGCCATACCGTAACACCCCTATTCTTAGTATTTATATTAGTGCTTATTTATAAATCTACATGGATATCGTACTATTTTTTTAATTATTGTCAATATACAGAAGTAATATATTTTTTTGATAAAAATTGGCATTATTTGCTATAGATATAAGAGCAAACGGAAAGGGAACTATAATCACAAAAATGAAAACTTCTCTGTGACGCGTTTTTGGGCAACGCATCACAGAGAGGTTTTTGTTAGTCTACTTGAATATAAAGCTTGCGATATACAACATGGCGAAGCCCGGAAGCCCCAAAATACCGACGAGCAGCACCGTAACGGGGTTGATCCCGACGAACACCCCCAGAGGCGCCAGGAATGTGTTCATCGCGAGCATACCCACAACCCCGGCTGCTCCGCCAAGCGCTACGCGAACCAGCATCTTGAGCGGGTTCGAGAACAGCAAGTATATTATGAGCACCACGCATACGCCGATCATCAGCATTATAATATCCGAAGAACTCATCAAAACACCTCCGCTTCAAGTTCACTACCGGCGGAATATCTTAGAACCTGTATTCATAGGGTGTGAACGGCATCTTGTCGGTCGATTTTCCGCCACTCGTCGTCGATTCCTCCTTGCGTACCACTGCGGGTACGCGGCGTCGTCACCTCCTAGATTGGCGAAAAATCGCCTCGCCAAGCTACCATTCCCACCTATGAATGCAGGTTCTTATTCTTATACCCTAACGCCAAAGTTGACGTTCCCAACAAGTCCGCGTTCCTTGCAACGCCGCAGATAGTATTCGTACTTTTTGTTGAGAGACATTATCTCGTAAGCAATGCTGTCGAGCAGGGCTCTGTCAGTGGTTATGTCGAAGGAGTGATGGGCGAAGGTGAGGCTGTCCTTGACAAGCTGCAGCGAGTCGATGAGCTCGGCGTCTTCCGGTATCAGACCATACTTTTTTAAGTACTTTTTCCGCGATAGTTTTGTAGCTGTGCTGTGTACCATGTTGACTCTCCTTTCACACTTGGAACACTACGGCGGTTCCGAATCGAAAACAGTCGAAAGCGATTCCGGATTCGGCTGTTTCAGTCCGATTTTGGCGAAGCTTGGGGCCAATTCCCGGGCGGAACCGTGATATCATGCATCTTCCGTTAAAAGCATAGTCAAAATGGTACAACTTTATTCTAGCATATGAAAATTTTACCAATTTAGAACCGGACTTATTGCGTGAGAAGAGGCGCGCTTCTGGGGAAGGCCTCCACAAAGTCATAGCCGATAGTGCACTCGTGAACAGAGACTACCACAGGTAAGGATTGTGATGTCTGCTGAAAAGTTAGCTCTTGAGATACGGGTATCAATGCGGGTGGAACAGCGCGAAGGACGGTAATATCGAAAGAAAAGTTCTGACGGATACCAAGGGCTTGGTTAACGTTAAGCGTTCTGTCACTGCCGGCAAGGCGTACCGAGATGTTAACCGCCATATTGGGGTTGTTGCCGGTGATAGGGGTAAAGCTCACTTGAAGCCTGTAAGTGCCCGGAACAAACCCCTGGATGGTCAGGACGGTTACCGGGAATTGCTGAGACGGCTGCGTTTGCGGGCCTTGCAGGCTGATGTTACGGTTTATGGCCACTCTTTCCCGGACATTGTTAGAGGCTGCGGCTCTCCAGTCGGAGACGCGCTCAAGCACTCTGTCGCTTACGCCGCTTACGGTTGTGATGCTGTTGCTTGCGGTTGTTATGCGTGATTCCAGAGTATTGATACGTGAATCCAGTTGATTGAACCGGTCGTTGAACTGAGCGTCAAGAGTCCTTGAAAGATTTGAGTTTATTGCGCTTCTGATCTGTGCCCATGACATAGTTATCATCCTTTCTGACGGTCATGCGTTGGTAATGGTTTCGATGACTCTATTTTCTCCGAAGGTTGTGCGCTTGTTGACGCTCAGCGGCGGTTCGCTCCAGACCAGGGCTTCATTTATTTCTGTTCCCTCGGCGTTGAACTGAGTTGTCTTTGTGGCCAGCACGCTGCGGTTGATAGTGTTGAGCAAGGTTTCCACAACGCGGAAGCCGCCGGGGTGGCCGGGGAAGAAATCGGTCTCTATGGTGTAACCCGCGCGGCGCGACCAGTCCTCAAATATGGTATTCGTCTGCGCGAAGAGCTCGGCCTTTATCTGGTTGAACCAGCCGTTCCACTGATCTGACGTGCCCTGAAACCATGTGCCGTACTCGTTGGTTTGCGCGGTCCAGATTTGGCGCTGTTGGGAAAAGAAGCTGTCAAGCTGCGCCAGCAGACCGGTCGTGTCTATCGCGACCAGCGAGTGGATAAGGCCGCACAGATTTGGATCAAGCCGCCTGTCGGTGATCTGCGCCTGCGTAAGATTTGTGAAGTTCAGCGGCACGCTGATGTCGGCTATGGCAAGTTCCCAAAATTCGTTGCTGCGTGTCAGGCTTGTGTCGCCGCGCTTCAGTTCCAGGCTTATCCGGCGGCCTTCGTCCTGGCGCAGGTCAAGGCGCAGTACTATGCGGTCGGTTCTTGCGCTGCCCCCCAGGTTGCGCTCTATCTGAAATATTCGTCCGTCGTCCAGAAGCTTGTAGAAATAGCCGTTTATCATGGCGTCCCCCGGAAGCACGCGCACGACAAGGCCGTTGTCGGCCACTACGCGCAGGCTGTTTCCGCCGTTTCGTATCCCATTCGTAAGATACAGCGAGAACATTTCGGCGAATTCCGCCGCTGTGTACTCTCTGTCAAAGCGCGGGCTGCCGTCCTCGTGCAGCAGCGGCGCTCCGTCCGGGTCGCGCATCTGCCTGCCGTTGAAGAATCCGCTTCTTTCGGCCATTATCGCACCTTCCTTTCAATTGAGTCGATCTTGCGCACGGGGTCTTTGCGGTCTATCCCAAAGCGCACTTCAAAGCTGTTCCCACGCGGCGTATACAGTTCCGTTACCTCTGTTACGCGCTGGTGTATCTTCTTGCCGGCCCTGCTGTGCACTACCGTCACGATATCCCCAAGGTTCCAGTCCGCGCCGTACTTGAACGAGTCAGTGTCAATCACCCTTCCCGTGATCGCCGGGAAGACGCCGAGCTCCCTAAGCCGCGCGCCGCCGACCATTCCCAGGTCGGCGTGATTTTCGGCGAAGCTCGTGGCGTTGAAGAATGTCTCGCGCAGTTCCATCCCTGATACATGTGGCTCGCGCGAGACAAAGAGCATAAAATCATTCTCGTCGATATTGCCCGAAAGCGCGTACACCGAAGTGCGGTTCTGCGCCAAGTCCTCTTCGTAAGCCACTTCGCCAAGATTGTCCAGGCTCGCGCCGAATATAACGTTTGCGTTGGCGCGCTGTGCCGACGACAAATCCCGGCCTTCCAACGCCTCGAACACCCAGCGGCGGCGGCTGACATCCAGCCGGACGTCGTAGCCCAGCCCCGAAAATATGGCGACGTCGGTCAGAGTCTCGTGCAGATAGTCCGAAAACGTGGCTCGCCAGTTGGCCACGGCCCCGCGCCGGCGGTCGGGCGCGGCCTCAAGCACCGGAAATCCGCGCCGCGAATCTTGCGGAGCGATACACTGGCTATGCACGAAACTGTGCATTATCGTCTCGGCGCTTTGGCTCTCGACACGAAAGAAGTTGTCGTTATTATTCGGCAGTACTATCCTACGTTTGAGTATGGACGAGAGCGTCCCGCCGGATAATCCGATCTGCGGCGAGTCGCTGTCGGCGACTTCCGTCTTTTCAAGCAGGCACGCCTTTGATGGATCGTCGCCTACCAGGAAGTACACGCCCTCTGATAATATCTCCATAGCTCCGTCAAAAAAAGGCAGCTTCGCCGCCCATTCCCCAGGCTCAAAAAAACGGCGCGTCAGCCACAGCTCACTTATGTTGTCAAGCTCGGCTATCGGCCGCATGTCGTTGTTAAGCACTCGCAACGAGCTCATGCCCCGCCTCCTTACACTATCAGGTATCTTGGACTGAAGTAGATATTCATCCGCCCGATGTCTTCGCCGACGTCCGCGCCGAACTTCAGCAGGTTAAGACCGGGTCGCAGGCTGAAAAAGCTCGCGGGCGCATCCATGTCCAGGCGGTGCATGATGTTTTCTTCCTGGCCCTCCAGGTTGCGCAATGTTATGCGCTTATTGCCGAAGTGCGTGGTAATTTCAATATTTTCACTGGCGCGCAGGTCGTGTAATATCCTGATTCCTTCACCGGTGGTTTGGTTAGTTACGGAAGGGTTAAGGCACGGCCCGAAAAAAACCATGCGCAGCGGGGAAGGCGCGTCGCCCGCATTCTCCACGGCTATCTGCCCCCCGGCCAGAGAACTGAACAGGAAGCCCGGTACGCGCAGCCTAAGCGGAAATTGCAGCCTGGGCGTGACCTCCAGAAACTCACCCATTGTTTCGGACAAGTCCAGCAGGAACGGCGACGGGCAGAAAAACTGAGCCTCGAAGCGCTGCATACGCCGGTTTGGAAGCATCTCGCCCCAGTCCACGGAACTGCCCAACCCGCACTCTATCTTATAGTCGCGAAAGCCGTTGTTGTATACAAGATGGCCCCCGATGTGAGGGTTTAGAACCCGCCCGACACGGCGGCGCACGTCGAAGCGATCTTCTTCGGAAACGCCGATTATGCAGCATCGGGCGGTCAGAACACGCGTGCCGATAGTGCGCCCAAGCTCGTTAACGCCGTCCTGACCGATCCCCCGGGAGGACTGACGCTCCACCGCGACCTCTCCCATATCCAGGTGTTCGAGGATTATCTGACCCGTATAGCCGAACGCCACACTTGCCCCGGAGTCGTTTACGTATCGTAACGTTTGAATGTCGTTACCCCCTTACCCAAGTACCATGCGCAGGCTCTGAGTTGCGGCTCTTTTCACGGCGTAATGAGATACGTCGCCGCCGGTTACGTTGAATGTCTGGTTGATGGTGGCCGTGCGGCTGTCGACGCTTTGCGCGTAACTCATTGGTGTAATTCCTGCGCTTTGGGCCGCGAACGCCGCCGCGCCGCGCGCTCCTTCCAGAAGCCCGAACGAAAGCGGCGTCATACCGACACCGGCCCCGGCGCGGCTGGCCGCGGCCGCAAGCTGCGCCAGCCGGTTGGCCACTTCGTCAAGATAGCGCATAAATATGTCTCGGTAGGCGTGGCCGTGAGCGGCTCCGGCGCGCCGGTAATTCTCGCGCACTTCCGCTGATACCAGGAACTGGTACATCTGCTGTTGTGTGCGCATCATCAGCATTTTCTCATCGTTGGCGTTTTCCACTGCCATGTTGTACTTATCGCGGTAAAACTCCTCGATATCCGAGCGCCGCTGCTGGAAGTGACGCACGCCCTCATGCGTCTCGTCGTCCAGAACCCGCCGAGCCTCGTCGCGGCTGCGCTGCAACTCCGCGATCCTTAGCTGCGCCTGCTCCTGCGCCAGCCTGTTCGCCTCGGCGCTTGACTCCCTCAGAATCGCGATCTCCTCGTTTGCCGTCTGCCGCACCGCGCTGATCTTGTCGTTAAGCTCCTGACGCTCATCCTGCAGCGCTTCGCGTTCCCTGCGCGAGTTGAAGTCGGCCAGCGCCCTTTCCAGCTCGCGGTTGAGCTGGAAAATGTTCATTTCATCGCGCTCGAACCTGAGGGCGTCTTCGATTATGGCAATGCGCCGCAGGTCGCGCTCGTCCCGTTCCTCGCGGCTCTGCGCTCGAAGCAGCTCGTCAATTTCGGAGATTCGGCGGCGATGCTCCTCAATTTCGGCGGCGGCGGCAGTTCTTATCGCGTTAATTCGCTGGTCAAACTCGGCCGTAACCAAGCTGCGCTGGCTGCGGAGAGCGGTGATCTCGTCGTCAAAGCTCCGGCGAAGCGCGCGCCGCCTCTCGTCCTGAGCGTCCCGAAAGCGCTGCAGTTCGGCGTCCAGGGCTTCGATCTGAATCTGCTTGCGAGCGTCAAAATACTCCCGCGCGGATTCGACGACAAGCTGCTTGATCTCCTGGTGTTCGGCACGCAGCGCGTCCGAACGCTGGCGCGTCAAGTCGATCTCCAAATTCTCAAGCTGGCGGTGGTACGCCCTGTGCAGTTCCAGCAGTCTCTCCAGCATGAGAGACTCGTAGTCGGTACGGGCGCTGCCCATCTCCCTGTAAAACTCTATCTGGGTCTCTATCAGCGCGATAATCTCGCGCTGGGCTTCGCGCTCCGATTCCAGATCGTGCTCGAATACGCTGTTTCCAAAGCCTATGCCGTCGCTTCGCCTCGAAATCTCCACCCGCCGCTCAATCGCCGCAATCTCTTCTTGCAGCGATTCCGCGCGCATATCTGCAAGCTTGCGGTTGCGTTCCAGCATGTTTCGCGCAATTTCCGCCTCAATCGAGTCGGCGATCTCCAAATCGTCGATATACTTCCGCTGCAATTCCGACAGAGCGTTGATTATCGCCGCAAAATCAGTGGTAGAGTCGCGCCCGGTAGCCTCGCCGATGATGTCGCGCACCTCCTGAGCGGCAATCTGACGCCGAATATTGTACATACGCCGCTCGATCTCAAGCTTTTGCAGTTCCGCCCACTCGAACGCCTCCAATATCAGCGCGTACCCGGCGTGCGCCTCTTCCCGCGTAATCTGCCCGGAGTCCCGCAGCAGCTGTATCTTGCGCGCCGCCTCTTCAATAGCCGCGCTGCTTATACGCAGCACAAGCTCCTCCCCAAGCGCGTCCTTTATATCCTCGATGCGTCTAAGCTGGGCCACGGCCTCGTCAACGCCGTTTTTCACGCCCTGCGCGCTCAAGCGCACGCTTATTAAGAGTTCCTCGACGTTAATGTGTGTTTTGTAAGATAGAAGTACAGTAAATGGTAACGAAAAAGTACAGCACCTAAAAAAATAAGAAGCGATGTAAACTGTACGAAAAAGAAAGTACAGGAGGTCGCAGAGAGGTGCTG
>Ga0123352_10018914_pt1 | contig 10980 bp, 8 predicted proteins | sample TergutLab28metaG_FD_89700 | JGI IMG/M metagenome (GOLD analysis project Ga0123352, IMG submission 89700) | Labiotermes labralis P1 segment gut microbial communities from Petit-Saut dam, French Guiana - Lab288 P1 | ecosystem: Host-associated > Arthropoda: Insects > Digestive system > Gut ... | reverse complement strand
TGCGGTAATGAACCTTCGGGTTCCGTGAAACGCGGGGAATTTCTTGACTAGCTGCAAACCAGTTAGCTTCTCAAGAAGGACTCTGCACCACGGAATAAGTAAGTAAGTAAGTACTTATGACAAGGATTTGCCGATTCCATTGGCCGCGTGGTCTAAGCCGTGGGTCTGCGGTAGCTCGCTTGCTGGGATTGTGGGTTCGAATCCCGCCGGACGCGTGGATGTCTGTCTGTTGTGAGTGTTGCGTGTTGTCTCTGCGTCGGGCTGATCATTCCTACAGAGGAATCCTACTGATCTTGCGTGTGTCTTGAGTGTGATCGTGATGCCTTGACAATGAAGAGGCCCTGGCACACTTGGGGTTGTTGCTTCATGGGAGGAACAAAAATGAAAAGAATTATAATTATTTATTTAATTTATTCATTACAGGAATTTATTCTAAGAGAATTTGTTTTGAAAGTCTACTTAATAAATATATTTTACATTACATACATGCTGCCACAGCACCAAGTTGACATAAGGAAATTAATCAGTGAGTGTTTTTAAGTATGTGACTTTAGCAAGGAACAGTGTAGCTCCCTGAAGATGACCTTAGGATCGAAACATGTTGGAGCGATTTTAAATGCTTTAATGTAAATTTTTATGTATGTGCATTAGTTGGTGTGCTGATTAAATTATTCTAAGAGAAATTTACCTGCTTATGAACTGTATTTAATTTACTACTCAAGCTGCGCACAAATCAACAGCGCAATATGGCAGTGTTTCAAAGTTTTAAAGCTAATGTTAATTGTTATTTCACATTATCTCACCAAAGAGAAGCCAATATTTAATTCGCCTGTGCAGCAGAAGTTTATATAGAAGTATGTACAAAGTGATGATGGCGTATCTATATTTTGATATTTTACAAGATCATAAACATGGCAGCTCCCAAATTTTGTAAAAAAAAAAAAAGTGTCATATATACAAAGCAGCACACAAATTTAAAATGAACGACGAACACTTTAATTGCATATGGATTATGGGTAATAATTTACGATTTCGATGACTCAAAATAAAACAAAACAATACATTCAAGCACCGATATACCGTCACTCTCACTTAGCGCCTATGGAATTCTGTCAACAGAAAGTTCAAGATATACAATATTTCGATTCACTGCCACACTCGATATAAAGCCAAAAATTCCTGTGAGCTTTCAGTGGCGCAATATCGGGATTTTTATATACGTGTGGCTTAATTTATGCAAAAAAAAAAAGCCTTATACCCTCTTCGGCTTCGGAAAAATCACATAGGAAAGTCGATTTGGTTCAAGGTCAAGGTAAAGTTATCCCTTCACATGCCGTGACGATGTGAGAAAGTAAAAGTACAGCTGTACTCCCCTTAACCTTGCCGTTAGAGAGATACGAGTGGCCAGTTTCACGTCCTGACCGCTGTATCCTTGGGAAGAGACTCTTGTACTCATAGAATTGGAGGCTGAGTGGGACACAGAGCCATTGTGAACGTTTTGGAGGAAAGAAAAGTCTCTTCCCCTACCGGGTATAGAAATAAGGTTCTTCTACCCTCTAGTTCGTAGCTTAGTTACTATAGCGACTGCGCTTTTTGTGACGATTAAACAGTATATCCCCCCCCCCCCAAAGTTTCAGACTGCATTCGAACAAAGGTCACATCCTTACAAGGTTATGATAAATTTGATGAGTGTTGGCCTCAAACAAACAACTCACTTGTCGTATCTCAGAATGTATTCCAGAGTTCACAAGAGTAGCCCCAAAATCTCGAAAAGAACGGTGCGCTTTTGACGACGATCAATGAAGACAGCCCGTATATTGTCCAAGAGTAACGGTCTGGGAAAACTGACCATCTGCTGCCGTCACTTTGTGTAACTTACACGAGATGGGGGTCACAAGAAAATTAAGTAAATAACAGAAGAAATTTACTTCATCCCACTTGTAACAGACCCTTATCCCTTATCGCCACCTCCCTCTCCGTCCAGCCCCTCAATCTCATCCGAACTCTCAATTCTATCGGTCTAATGCAGGATACCGAGTGGATTTATACGCTGCTGTTAAGATCTCGTATCAAGGGCGACGGCTACAGAGGGAGAAGTTGCAATTATTGTGCCAAAATTAGCTCTTGTTGACATTTATAGTTCAAATATCACAAAAATATCATAATACCATTCAGGCCTCCTCTACAGGAACACATGTGTACACACCGAGTATTAGAGTCGATGGACAGACATAGTACAATCATTTTGGACTGAACAAAGCTGTAGTAGGATCGTACGAAGTATTCCGTATCCCCGTGTCTACTTTCTCTTTCGCGCTCTCTCTCTCTCTCTCTCTATATATATATATATATATATATATATATATAGAGAGAGAGAGAGAGAGAGAGAGATTGTTTTTGTTATGCAGCCCGTTTTGAGGCGAGAGATGTCTGTGCCAAGAGAAGATTTTACTTTTGAGTAGCATTCATCGTGGTTCTGTCAACTGCTTAATTGTTTCGTGCACGGTCTTCGTTAATCATAAACAATTAAGGGCCTGATTTTTGTGTTGCCGTACCCTAGTAATTCTGATACGTCTACGCATGCGTGAAATTGGTTACTTTAGGGGTCCAAGTGTAAAATCAGGCCTATATGCGATTTTATTAGTAAAATGACAAGAACGTTTTTAGAATTTGTCCCTTCTTTCACCCTTTCAACATAACTACTGTAAAAAAACAGGTCAGGAAATTGTAAGCTCATGGTTCCGTGCATCTTAATTCAATGTTAATAAAAATCCAACCAGATGCAACAGTATGCAGGTATTTATTTACTGCAAAATCACTCTACATGTTTCGGGTGTCACAGCACCCATCATCAGGAGTACTAAAAACTGTAACCGCAGCCTCCGGTACAGGTCATAATACTGGTACGTTGGAGGGAAGTAGCAGAATAAAATAATAAAAAACAGAATAGAGCCGGGTAGGACACATATGATAATATGACTCATGCGCATTGCATGCTTGATATCCAAGGCTTAAAATGCACATTCAGAATAAATAATAATTATTGATTTTCCACTGAAACAGTGGTTGCAAGAACGCGCCTCAATGTTACTTTATATGGACTTCGCCTTTCTCTAACATTAGCTCAGTTCCCTACTTAATTCTCATATGTATTCAACGCCACACACACACACTATATATATATGAAATTTTGTGCGTTTGTGCAACGATTTTAGAGAAAGGGGATTTCTTGAACTCCTTAGGATACAAAAACTCTTTACCGAAGAGTGTTATTTAATGACGCTACTTCCCTACAACGTATCAGTATTATGACCTGTACCGGAGGCTGCAGTTACAGTTTTTAGTACTCCTGATGATGGGTGCTGTGACACCCGAAACATGTAGAGTGACTTTGTAGTAAATAAATATCTGCGTACTGTTGCATCTGGTTGGATTTTTATTAAGAGGTCAGGGAATGTTAGTGTAACATAACATTGAGGTGCGGTCGTGCAAACATTGTTGCTGTAGGAAAGCAGAAAGTTTTACATATTCCGGAAGAATGTATCTGTATCTGTATCCTTACGTACTCAGAGCATAGCCATATAGTAATCTGTGGCCTCTCCGGCTGCGCTGCATATTTCCACATTATCTCATAAAAGTTAAGTTTTCCGGGGGAAGGGGGGGGGATTATTTAACATAAAATGTGTATTTCGATTTTCTCTTCAACTTTGAAACATTTCTCATTCTACGAAGAAATGAGCGGCATATGACCAAAAATGTATTTTGGTCTCCATGTAAAGTACCCTTTCTTCCTGTCAGGTTTTAATGAAAATTGAAATTTTTTCAACAGATTTTCGAAAAACATTCAAATATCAAGTTTCACGAAAATCCCTCCAGTGGGAGCCGAGTTGTTTCATGCGAATAGATAGACAGGCGGAGAGATGGACAGACATGAAGAAGGTAATAGTCGCTGTTTGGCAATTTTGCGAACGCTACTAAAAGCCTCATTAAGAAATATAAATCATTGTACATCTTTTCAAGTGCTTTTTATATATTTCGCACAGCGGCTGTTAGTTTCGTCATGTCTGGCCTTCTGTCTGCGTGGAAAAACTCGTCTCCAACACTTAGAATTTTCATGAAATTTGACATTTGAACATTTTTCGAAAGTCTGTCGAGAAAATCCAAGTTTCATTAAAATCTGACAAGAATAGCGGGTACTTTACAAGAATACCAATATATTTTTAATCATGTCTTGCTTAATTCCTCTTAAAATGAGAATTTTTTCCGACAAAAGTTGTAGAGAGAAAATGCATATTTTATATTCAATAACTTGTTTTTCGAAAATCTTGCCGTTTATGAGATAATGTGGAAAAAAGAATAGAGCCGGGTAGGACACATATGATAATATGACTCATACGCATTGCATGCTGGATATCCAAGGCTTCAAATGCACATTCAGAATAAATAATAATTATTGATTTTCCACTGCAACAGTGGTTGCAAGACGTGCCTCAATGTTACTTTATATGGACTTCGCCTTTCTCTAACATTAGCTAAGTTCACTACTTAATTCTCATATGTATTCAACGCCACACACACACACACACACACACACACACATATATATATATATATGAAATTTTGTGCGTTTGTGCAACGATTTTAGAGAAAGGGGATTTCTTGAACTCCTTAGGATACAAAAACTCTTTTCCGAAGAGTGTTATTTAATGACGCTTTCAATTTCTGAAGCTATAAAGCGTAGCTGGTAGTAAATGAAATAAGGATATAGACAGTTGATCGAATTTTCATTTTGTTACCGTGCAATGTTATCAATGGTTTTCAAATACCAACTTATTGCACTATTTATTTACTTGATAAAACACACGTTAAAATACGTACGTCTAATCCATTAAAATGTTTTAATATAACACTCCATATGTTTCAATCCTTCCGGATCATCATCAGGGAGTAAATGTTCCTATATATGAAGTTACTGAATATTTCTATAGTTGTTGATGTTATTGGTATGATGGCGGCATGCCTGTAATTGTAATAGACGACTATAAGTTTTTAGATCTATTTTTTGGTCATTGTATATATCATTTGTCTAATCCATTAAAAAATTTTAATGGATTAGACGTACGTATTTTAACGTGTGTTTTATCAAGTAAATAAATAGTGCAATAAGTTGGTATTTGAAAAACAAAGTTGATCGAATACTGACTGGGAAACTGAAGTACTCGGAAAAAAGGTCTGACAGCATGCCACTTCTTGCACCCTGTGCCACAACAAACAGCGTGACGGTTTCTGTTTGTAGTATTAATCGCTCGCTCAGTCTTTCTCTTGGGAGCAATATTTGTGTTCTACACGAAGCACGAAATTAATCATGACACATATACATATATATATATATACATAGGCCTAAACATATAATGCAAATTAATTCTAGACTTCAAATGGTTAATGCATGTGTGCACAGGTGTACGCGCACTGAGAAGCATAAACACACACGCAATACGATACAATATAATACAATACATACATTTATACATACATACATACATTCATAGTACTATCATACATATATTCTCATACATACATATGTGCATATATAAGCACATACATATACATACATACGTACAGGCATACATGCATATGTACATGTGTACGCGCACACACACACACACACACACACACACACACAATACAATACATACATACATAGTAAATCATACATATATTTCTATACATACATACATATATACATACATACATACATACACACACACACACACACACACACACATACATACATACACACGTGCATATATACGCACATACATATACATATACACGTACAGACATACATGCATATGTACATGCGCGCACACACACACACACACACATTCCAATATAAGTTACTTTTTACTTTTTGGGCGATGCAATTTTTACCCGGAAGGCTAACAGCGAGTCATCTGGGCAGCGATATCCGTATCAAATTGAAGGAGACGCAATGAAAGGCAATATTCCTCCCTTGCCAACTCAAGTAGGCCAACATAATAATTCCGTCCGCCATATCTATTAGATTCCACTTGGCCAGAAAATAACAAATGACCTCTACGCAATGCAAATTACTGACGCCACCCGGATTCAGGAGACTGATCTGTAAGCAAAACCACCTCGCGTTCCGGTCAGTTTGTGGACCCGGTGAGGATAGAAGATGTAGTAGTCGGTATCAGGAAGTTACATGTGTTACAATAAAATGGGAAAATCCACATCAATAGATCAAATCTAAGCGGCAGTCAGCCCCACGTCCCCTACATTGAGGGTGGTGGACATTACATGTCAAATGTCATGGAAGAAATCTCGTAAGGGTGGGAGCCGGATTGTATGCTAAATAGAACACTACCACAACAGCTCCCTTCCTTTATATTGTTGATTGACCATGGATAATTCAAAAGTGCCCAGTGGTCGTGTTTTGGTATGCAGGTCCACTCTCATTTTACCCTCCAAATATTCGTCTATTCCTCCCTCCCTCGAGGGAGAAAGACGAAGGTAATAAGCAAGATATAGATGTAGCATCCCCCCCCCAATGGCAGACAGTTCAGACCGTTCAAGAAAGGTCGCTGCAGCCTATCTCGGGAGTTACTAGGCATAAAATTTCACAGTAAAACTGGCCAGGAAAAAATGATGTATACCTAAACTCACAGAAAATGGAATAGTTAAATATTATAGAGTGAGGTTCCCCCATTTTTGGCGGCGCGGGCTTAGAACAATCGGAAGGATCTCGAGGCAATCGGGCTAAGAGATAGCACGTAAGACTTTTTGTTTTCCTGGACGTGACGCAGTACTGTTTGGTAGAAAGGCACCAACGTTTCGGAGTAAACTGTTGCATCCACCTCCAAGGTAGATTGTAAACCACGCTGAAGAATGTGGTTGCGGCATATAGTTAAACTTGACGCACTATTTAAAAGAGCCTGCTGTTATAGTCTGACGTGAAAGTAGACGAAAGAGGGAATTGGATTCAACCGCGCGTATTCTTGATCGAATATGGTAGCCCCATAGAGGGGATGAAAGCGACTAGTGTGGGAATTTATTAGCGCAAATTTTCCTGGCCATTACTTCCCCATATATACATGTCGAGTGTGTAATATGGATGTCCACGTTCTGGTAAATTACAACTTATTTTTATGATTTTTTCTCTTCCTTCTGTACAGTTTTCAGCTGCCTATTCCCTTCTATGTGCGCGACAAATTTTTACGGGCCATATAACATCTTTTTTTTCACAACAGGGGGTGTAAGGGAGGTTTGCTGGACCCTGGAAGTTGCATGTAGCGGACAGGGTTGTGGTAGGGGAGCAGTTGATTTACTTCCCGTTCTATGCTCCGGTACCCTCAGAGTCCCGGAAATATTAGCAGCGGTTTGCCTTGAGGAAGGGGATTAACATCAGAGGATGACGTGGATCCAGGATCGAGTCTTATCAAACCATTTCATCGTGCCTGATGCTAGAGAAAGTCTCAACAAGAAAATGAGTCATGTGAGATATTGACGTACACACGACGGTGAATATTAATATGCGGTATTATGGAATATGATAAGCGTAGCTTTAGCAGGTGGTTAACAACATTTCGGGGGAACCTATTGCTTCCATCTTCAGGGCAGAGGAAACCACGTATTTTAGATCAACTTACTCCAAATACATTCTTTTTATTTTTCTTCGGTGCCTTTTAATATTTACATTTTCGATGTCTCGGTTATAACCTTTACATCTTTGATCATATAGGTCCTCAAAGAAATGCCGACCAGCAATGAGGATACGTTAGCTGATACTTTTAGGTCTGACATTCGTTTCACTTAAATACGAAAACAGATCCAACCTCATGGAAAACCCAGTAAGTGCTCATCGTAAACACGTATTATTATTATTATTATTATTATTATTATGTAGTAAATAATCACTATTTTACATGAAACACATAAATTCACCGTGTGGTATATTGCAGAGTCGTAAGGTCCGCAGAATACATGTAGTTATCATCGAACTGTATATTGTTAAGGTCTGGTATTTTATTTAGGCTTAGGTACGATAACTCTGATTTTTTTCTTTGCTTCATTACAGTGTTACGATTCAAATGCGAAAAAATCCACACCAGAATGAAATTTCCCTTTTGTCAACAACTGCGTATCTTACGCGGAATTATCAGTCTGTGTTTTGGTTCTCAATCACTAAATAAAAATTCCTTGTGCCGCCAAATCAGTTCACTCCCTCATGTATGACAAGACAAGGGGGTAGCATATAGCTCACCCTGCAGGGGGTTATTAATAGATTCCCGTGCGTAGGGCTGGGATGTCTGAGAGGGGGTGCAAAACAAGACGCTGTCGTAACTTTCGCACAATTTGCCTCAGCATAATATCACTACTCCGATTGTCTCCACTACTGTAACACTCCTTTCCTCCAAGATTCACGTGGGATATGGGATGAGCAGTAGTTGTAGCACTGAGATACTCTTCTTTTCCGTTCCTACCAATTTTTTTTGTTGCTAATGTAGTTATTCCCCACCAACTTGTTCGTTGTTCCTTACGTATCCTGATTTCTTTGGCTACTTAAACACGCTGACTAGATTTTTACACAGAGTAATAAAATTTGAAAATTATTAATAATTCGTGATTTGGAAGCCGAAGAATGGAAGTGATATCAGCATCCTCGAAGTCGTGCGAATGTAAGGATACCTCGAAAAATTACAGTCAATATATCAGTTGGTGTCGAATATCAAACCGCGAGTGACATTCGAACCTGCTTTCTAGAGTGGGTAAACAATATGATAATACAGTCTCTCATCCACTAATGTAAGGAATTAACATGCCAAGATAAGATTATATATCGTAATATAAATAACCAATATAAATAACCAACAAAATGCGCTTTAATGTTTATGATGTATTTTATTCAATAAATTCTCACCAACATGCTTCGGCCGCTAATGCGGCCATCTTCAGGGTGATATTATTATAAGAATGCAAAGGTACAAATGTGGTTAGTTGTGTCGCCGTCACTTCATTACAATTAAAAACTGTTATAATTTCAGTCAAAATTATATAAGTAACAAATATAGGTTAAAATGGGAATAATTAAAATCTTGGGATTGAAAATCGTTTAGTAGTGTGGCGAGTTTTAACGGAAGATGGAAAATACTAAAAAGATTATGCGTATTACCTGTAAGGTTGTGGGGAAGACTATTTGTCTTGTGCAGTGTAATTGGACAGTTACGTCATCCCATCTGCGTACTTATTACACTGGAGTAGGCGGGACCGAAGATGAGTTGCGTTGTACGCTTCAATGCACGGCGATACAGCTCTTTGAATAGATGGATAAATGTATTTGACATGTGCGCACAGATGGTCTTTTCATTGTTCGTTTATATTAATTCCATACGCACAGACTTACTCCTCTTCTTTATTAGAAACTCAGTTTCCAGTTTTGAAGAGTATGGAAACCATTAAAAAACCTACAACGAAATTTCTCATACCTACTCTTCACAACCGGAACTGGAACTTCTTTATGTACAGTGCTGCCAACATCGTATATGTGTCAGCATAATATTACAAGTTCTAGTTAGGCGCAACGTTGTTACACTTTGATATGCTATTGAAAAGCTGCGAGATACATTTGAAATTTGTTGGTGGAAAAGTTATAGGTACATTATTACATAATGAACTTAATGTGCATGAACATTGCCGGAGAGTCTCATGAGGGAAGGAAAAGCAAGCTGAAAAATTTAAATAATTACACCGGATACGTATATGATTGTTTGTTAGTGTTGCGGTTATTCGTGTTTTTTGAAACTTGATACTCGTAATCCAGGTATTGGTTGTTCAGTTGGTGACACTGGCGGGGGGAGCGGCAATGATTAGATTGTGATCTCGTTTGAAGGATAGTGCCTAACGGATATTTGATTCGACTTTAGTCGGGATAAATATTGTCAACCGGTTAAATTCTTGGTCCTTTAATACAGGTGAGCATTTATTTAAAGTATAAGTTTGAGTAAATGTTAATATATTATCGGCAATATAACCTAACTTTTTTTGTACTTCTGTATGCATTTATTCCAAATTTGTCGTATTTTTAATGTTCTCTACAGCTCTGTGAATTTTCGCGCATAGTATGGTTATCCATTTGTATAAATACTTGAAAGTATTTAGCGTTTGTGGGCGTACATGTTCAATACAATTCAGCGTCGTGTTATGTGCCGTGTTATCTCAATTATTTCAGTTTCCAAATGCAGATTAATATTTAGAGTATATGGATCACCATGTTGTGCAGTATGACTTAGCATTCTACACTCTGGCCTTTCTTCAATGACGCTTTTATCAGTACCCGTTTTTTAAGGTGTTTCCTAGGAAAATGACTGTGCAGTAAATTGTGATTAATCTTTGTTCATTCCTGCTGATGAACGTGATACTGATAACAGGGTATTGTGACAGCAACCACAATTTTGCCATGTATACCTGCAAGAATTCGGAATGCCTTGAATATGAAAATAACATTCTAAATCTCCTTGATAGTAGGAAAATTGTTGGGGGTTTGTTTCTGGATCTGCAGAAGGCATTTGACTGCGTGGATCATGATTTACTTTTAGCAAAATTGAACTTTTACTGCATTACTGGGAAGATTAATAAACTGATGGAATCCTATATTAAGGATAGATTTCAAAGAGTAGTGTTGAAAGATAAATTTAATAATTAGTTAACATCTGAATGGAAAAGGGTAAATTATGGTGTTCCCTAGGGTTCTGTCCTGGGTACTCTATTGTTTTCAATATACATTAATGACCTACCAAGAACCATAAACAAGTACGCTGAATCAGTAATGTATGCTATTGATACTAGTATTATTATAGCAAACACGAATGTTCATGAATATAAGCACAATATAAAATTAGCTATGCATGAAATTAATAATTGGTTTGTGAACAACTTGCTGACTGTAAATTATAATAAAAC
>Ga0123352_10018913_pt1 | contig 10982 bp, 7 predicted proteins | sample TergutLab28metaG_FD_89700 | JGI IMG/M metagenome (GOLD analysis project Ga0123352, IMG submission 89700) | Labiotermes labralis P1 segment gut microbial communities from Petit-Saut dam, French Guiana - Lab288 P1 | ecosystem: Host-associated > Arthropoda: Insects > Digestive system > Gut ... | reverse complement strand
AGCTAAGTGATCTGTACTCCTCACCCAATATTGTGCGGGTGATAAAATCGAGAAGAATGAGATGGGCAGGGCATGTGGCGCGTATGGGGGAGGAGAGGGGGGCGTATAGGGTCTTGGTGGGGAGACCGGAGGGAAAGAGACAACTGGGGAGACCTACACGTAGATGGGTGGATAATATTAGGATGGATCTCCAGGAAGTGGGATGTGGGTATGTGGACTGGATTGGGTTGGCCCAGGATAGGAACAGGTCGCATACACTTGTGAGTACGGTAATGAACCTTCGGGTTCCATGAAATGCGGGGAATTTCTTGACTAGCTGCAAACCAGTTAGCTTCTCAAGAAGGACTCTGCACCATAGAGTAAGTAAGTAAGTACTCTTCAATGCACTAAGCATAGCAGCATGGCATGCAATGAGGCTGAAGTAATGGAACTGGTTTTGTTTGTTTTAATCTCTGTGGTTTTGTGTAGGACATGAGAGTGTAAGGTATTGTGAACTGAATTGTGGCAGCCATTTCTCACATGAAAGCTCTTAATTTGTTGGTGAACCAAGTATTGATTTGTTACTGTCGGTCCAAAATATTTGAATTTGCCACATTTTTTGATAATTTATTAGCAGCTGTAACTTTATGATTTTGCCCTTTCTAGTGCTGGGTTGTAAGCTTGTGTTAGTTTTGTGTCTGCTTATGAAAGTAAGTACTTCTGGTAGCATCTAACAGGGTCTGTTATGTATATGTGTTGTCACTCAGTAAGTGGATGTCACTGACATTGACAAGAAGCTGATGTGTTTCATTCAGTGGCAGTCCCTCCTGATTTTCATGGCCCCCTCCCTACCCCCCAAACCCCAAACTGGATATTCTACAGTGAAGTTTGAGTGCAATGTGCTAAAGTATCTCCTTTTATACAAGTATGAACAGGAAATTCTTCAGACTTGTGCCTAACTTTTTATGTTGTATATGTTTTATTAAACATATTTTAATTAACTTAACTGATTGTAATTATAGTACATACCTGTAAGTTGTGTACCAAATCTGGTGTGGTGACATTAGAGATATGTGTTGTATTATTTCTGGTTATAAAACCTACATTGTATAAAATGTACCACGTGTGTTAAGAAACATTTTGTCAGTACTCAAATATTTAGTAATCACATGTTGTTGTTGTTTTTGTTGTCAGTGAGTGTTGTGAATAGTTTGAAGTAGTAGGCTGAAAAAGGAATTCATATTTTGTGTATTTTGGACAGCAGTGTATGGCATTATATTAGTGGGTCTTTCCTTTGAATTTTTTATGCATATTCACGGTTGCGTGTTTTTTTATAATGTCATGGAAAGGTCTTTAAAGGTTGTGCGACCACTAAATGACAACTTCAGAGGCACATTGATGCACCAAGGTTTTGACATTTTTAATATCACCTAGACTTTTGTTCGTGCTGTGAAACCACTGTCGTGTGGCTTGTGACATACTACTTCATGACTCCCCATGTAGCAAGCTTTGAGCAGAAATGCCCGTTTCCCATTGGAGTATCATAGTGGTGAATGTTTGGTCTGGCTAAAATAAAGTGCTGCCAAGTCATTAAAACTGGTGAAATATAAATAAAAAATAGTTTCACTCATTAACTTGTCTTTTTCACTTGGAATCAACTGTGTTTATTATGTGGCCTTTACACCTTGCTTGGTTTTCAACAGGTATATTCACAGCTTCACTAGGTATACCAAAGCTGCTTTTGTGCCCCTTACCATTATTATTTATTCATATCTCTTTCTGCAGAAGGCCATAATGCATACTAGATCATATTAAAGTACAGTATTTTTGCTATCTGGGAGGTTTTTTGTAGAATTCTCCAGCTTTGTACATCAGAAACCGGTAATTGCTAACATAGTCTAGAAGTGTTCTGCATTAGCTGGAACATGAAGAATCATTGTGTTCACATGAGCCAACCATTGATCTTATTCATGACCCAGATAATCCAGTCCACTCCCTGTCATCAAATATCATACAAGATTCATTTTAATGTTATACTCCCATCTGTGGCTGTCTTAAAGTGGTTGTGTCTTTCATGGTTTTCCTACAAAGACTGTGCATGCTTTTCTTATCTTTGGCGTGCATGCCACATGCCCCTCCCATCTTTTCCCCTTTGAGTTGATTGTCCAAATAGTACTTGTTGCAGCCTAAATATTAAGTTTCTTCTCACGCAGTTTTCTCCATCTTCCCGTTACTTGGACCATAGGTACAAGTGCTCTTCTCAGCACCATCAGTCGGAATTTCACACCCATTTGAAAACAAGAGACAAAGTTATGTCGTAACTTCTACATTTTCAGGTTTTACGTGGAAAAAAAAAAGATTTCCTGGATTTAATCCAACCTTAATTTATTTGTGAATGCGTCGAGTTGTTAATGCTGTTCCCAAATATCTGAACTTTGTCACATTTTCGGTTACTTTATTAATGGCCATTGTGTTGTGATTTTGTCCTGCATGCTGATAACAAGACATGAATATAAGGTGGTTCCCGACGAACCCAATTCGTTTTATCACGATTGCAACGATCGGCCATATTGCAAACCAGCGCATTCGAATTAAGATTTTATGCACCGCGATGGTTACTTCCTGGGAAGGATGAGACGAGTCTGCCGTCCATGCTTGCATTTTTCTGAGTGATATAATTATGAGTAAAATGTAGAAATATTAAAACATCGGAACGGAAATTCGATGTACACAAGTAGTATGAGATAAGCAAAAAACACGCTATTTTTCGTGTTAAACAGCTTACATATCGTTCAGTTAAATTTTTTCTAAAGTGATTTTCCGATCCTTTTAGTAACCCTCATACCTGTTACTTCATTTCAAGGAAGACCGATACAGAAAGTACTTGGTGATGTGAATGTCGTTAGTATCTGTGCATACCGTTCAGCTGTAGTTTTGAAGTAGGCTTGGTGACTTGTATTTTGTAGTGGTTCACTTCCATTGTTTCAAATAAAAGGCCTACTTACTGCGAGCTGACCGCTGGTACGGACCGACAGAAGACAGATGCAGTAGGCAAACCTTTGTGCCGGACTGACCGATTGCGCGAGCAGAAGTCAGGAATGCGATCTGCCACTGGAATAACCAGACGGTGAAATTTTTCCGGAGAGGAACCTTGAAAGTAGCGTTGGTGTCGACAGGGAATTTGGAGTTCCTACCCTCTTGTAACCATCCTATAACTGATAAAAGAACAGATTTTCTTCAAGGACCTAAAAATGTCTGGTGCCTTTCCAACCGCTCATTCCCTGCCACTTTATTTGTGAACCCATGATAAAATTGCTGCATGTGGAATGTGCATGGCGTGGGAATTAGGGTGTGCTCAGAATAGGAAACTGAAGCACTGAATACAGTATACAAAGATACAACGTAACATTTTATGAAGTTGACTCAGTTGACGAACAAATAGTAACGGATTTAAATAGTGCACTCGCAGTACACATCTCACATTTCAGGTAGTTGGACTAACAGAACGCGAAGGTTCATTTCAACAGAACGCCAAAGCCCTTTAAAAACAGCCGATTTTTTTTCCAAGCCCAAGACTAGTATTAACAATGTTTTTGTTTCTCGAACTTCCCTAGTTCCTTATTCAACCCGAACATCGCAACATTCTGTATTTTCCCTGTCATATTTTTATTTTAAAATAAAGGTAAAGTTGTCCTTTTGCATGGTTAAACTCGACGCCATGAAGACGTGTTGGGGATGGAGGTATAACTCAATGCATCCTCCATTTCAACACTACATGGAAGTGATGGTCACCTTCACGCCCCGGCCGCTATTCTCGGTAATCATTTGTTAGGAGGTTATGCAGGTCTTAGGGCGAATCTGTAGGCTGTGGAGATAGGAACATTCTCTGTCCTTGCCAGGCGTGTCGTGGCAAAATATGCCATCTTTACTGAAAGAACGTTCTTGATGCATGCACACGTTTGCTATAGTTGTTTTTACCGAGGCGCGATCAGAAGAACAAGTTCAGGAAGCTTTCGAAGCAATGAAACCCAGCTGTAAACAAGAAAAACCTGATGAAAAATCAGTTTGTTGGTTATATGTATTAAAAATGACCTTTTAGTCGTTACTGGTAATACATCTTTTTCGTGTGCTTTGAAGTAACTCATAAATTTTAGGTTTTGCCTCATGCAGGGCACTGAATTTTAATTTTTTTTTTAGCATCCTATCAATTATACATAAAAGAAAGAGAGCCTTTGGGCTGTAATGTGTCTTACCTCTTCCTTCGTCCGGACCTCCCCCTCCCACGGTCTGTTCGACGCGCGTCCGGGCGTTACCGTTGTTATTTCTCTTTGACAAATTGCCATATTCAAATGGAAAGTGGTATTTGGGACCCTGGTGCTGATATTGATGCGATATTTGGGTTTGGCAGTGAATTTAGGATAGACACTCCATTGATCTGTAGCTTTTTAATTTTCCCATTAAATGCGCACTAAATGTGAAAACGTTCTTGAGGAAAGATATAAATATTAACGAATTAGGTGTTCATGTGTCAGCAGCTTAATTTTACGAACAGCTATTATTTATATACATTCCTAGAGCGTATTATCGTGAATTTCGAGAGTAGGTTTTAATGAACTAATGAAGCTAGTATACCACGGGGTTTCTGTTCTGTCACTTTATTTGGAAAGAAACACCAAAAATGATCTTTTGTTTTGCATGCAGCTTGTGGCATCACAGGCTGTTGGGGTAAGACAGAACTGCTTACTGTATGGGCTTTTTTTTTTAATGTGTAGAAACGCAGTAGTATGCCTGTTCAAAATAACGCGACGCATCAGTTGCGCGGATCTGCTCGTAATTGTTTTTCGTCGCTTGAACTATGCTGAAGGGACGTCATCAGCTAATTAAACTCATCAGTCCAGATTAGAACAGACTGACCAACGTGTCATGTTTCAGCGGTAAATAATACTGCAGTATTTAGTATGTTATGAATTTCTGTTTTTAATCTTCTGCTGATGATCTCAGCCGTAGGGACGTTGCATGTAGGTTTTGCATGTACAAGTGAGGTAGGTTGCACACGAACTGGGGAGTAGCACTGGGGATTGAGCTGAAATATGGTTGAGCGATTTCAAATCCTTTAAAGTACTTGTACGTTTCTAAATGTCTATGCCGCCTGCTTAAACGTTTAGTGCCTTTGAAGTTTGTCCACAGAGTGTATTTATGAGTTCATATCATTCTCAGAATAAGCAGCCATTTGTGTAAATGGCATTAACCAGTTACTATTTGTAATGGAGACGCAGTATGTTATCTGTGAGGTATGAACAATTTTTGTGACTTTGCTTTCCTGTAGAGGCATAGAAATGCCGATTATTGCATTGTTCGTCATAAATGATCTTTTTTTTTTTAAATGGGAAGTTTTCTTTTGTTTCTTTGGCGAACTTTTACCGATTCCTGTGTTTCTGTAGTTCAGAAGTAATACAGATCCCGCCCAGTTCCACACATATGTTTGTATTTGAATTTTCCTTAGTTATTTTGTACGGGTTCCCTCGTTTTCCTGGCCAGAGTCTTAAAATTTTGTACTTTAGCTTGATATCAGAAGGTTTATTATCTGTCGTTCCCAAAGATTTGTACTCTGCTTGGATTTCGGAGGCTTTGTTAACAATCATTCCGGAAGATTTGTACTTTTCCAGGATTTCGGAGACTTTGTTAACTATCGTTTACACAGATTTGTACTTTGCCGGAATTTCGAAGAGTTTGTTAGCTGGTATTGATTTGTACAAAACCAGGATTTCGAAGGCTTTGTTGGCTATCTATATTATCAGAATTTCGTATTGGTAGGACCGGCAGGTTTTTAGAAGTTGTGTAGTTTGTTTCGACTTACGTAGAAAATAGTGATTATTGTGGTCTGTATTGAATGGAAACTCAGCTGAACAGTTGTAGATATAGAAGTGTATTGACGTTGCTTTTTTTACTGTAGTTATTGTTTCACATGCTAAACACCATTTATTGGTATTTGTGACCCCCTTGGCTACAAATCAGTGTTCTGTGATGCACGTATTCGTTGCACAGTCCTGCGACTTCCATTGTCAATTGCATTTTGATTGATTAAAGCAGGAAGATTGATCGCTGGACTAGCGGAGGCAATGAAGTACTAGAATGCAGAACAAGTGTTCGGATGGAAACGTATTCTTTCCCCGGAAAAGAGAGGTTGGGGCATGAAGTTGATCACTCACCTCCACTAGCGCCGAGGCCAGAAATGACGAGCTATATCTCGGAGTGTGATTGGCATAAATAGGGACACTTTTGCCTTTTAAGGAAGACCCAATGGCTGGGAGTGCGGTTGGGACGCAGACCTTCTGACTTCTCCCAGCATTCGCGTAAAACTTTTTAACAGACGAGGGGGTACTGATAAGTCTTTATAGCCCGACCAGGAAAGAAACAAACTATAGCGACCAAACTCGGGATTTATTCAACATACTCCTCACGAAGCTCAATGCACTTCTTAGCCCGTTGCTCCAAAGTTTGCAAGCCAATCAAAATAATTCAAAAGTTTGTCCGTCCAACCGGGTCTCCGCAGCAGCAATGACCTCCACGTCGGACGAAAAATGGTGACCTTTCAATTGTATTTTTCAGTCCAGGGAACAGGTGGTAGTCCGACGAGGCCAGATCCGGGGAGTAGGATGGGTGATCAAGACACTGGAAACCCAGGTAGGCATATTTATTCTGCTTTGCAAGTGCCCGGTGAGCCGGGGCATTGTCGTGCAAGAACAAGACCCCCTTGGTGACCTTCCCGCGTCGTTTTTCCTTCAAAATGTCCTTCAGTTGCACCATCAGAGATGAGTAATACTCCGCGTTGATAGTTTGGCCCTTTTGAAGATAATCGATGAGGAGGATGCCGTCTTGACCCCAAAAATTCGAGGCGAGAAATTTTCCAACGGAATTTTTTGGGGCGGGGTGAGCCGCTATGCTGTCACGCCATTGATTGTTACTTTGTCTCCGGGTCATAGTGATATAGCCAGGTTTCGTTCATGGTCACCAATCGCGACAGGAAATCGTTTGGATCATGCCGAAAAAATTCCAAAAGTTGCTCAGACGACTGGCACCGTTGACGTTTTTGATCGCGTTAAGGCATTTCGGGACCCAGTTCGCGGAGAGCTTCTGCATGTCCATATCTTCATGAATGATGGACCCAACCTGCTCACATGAGATGCCCAGTTGCTCATGTATTGATTTAGCCGAAATTCGGCGGTCTTCCAAGATTAGCTCGTGAATTTGATCAATAATCTCCGGAGTGGTCACTGTTTTGGGTCGTCCAGGACGAGGTGCACCACAGGTGGAAAAATCACCTCGTTTAAACTGAGCCACCCAGTTTTTGACGGTGGCATACGATGGCGCATATTCCCCTAATGTTTCTTTCAGAATGGCTTGAATTTCCTTCGGCGCCTTGCTGTGCAAGGAAAAAAAAAACTTTATGGCAGCTCGCTTCTCCATGTTGTTGAAATCGCGCGTGTCGCCTGACATGCTTCCTTTCAGCTTCTGTAACAAGAAAAGACTTGCAATTCGGCACATAAACAGACCCCTCTTTCCAACGACACTATCGATTCCGTCCAACGACATCGGGAAGTAAGTCGGGCTAAAGACTGATCAGCACCCCCTCGTAGTTACTGTATCACTCTGCACCGTGATTGAAGCCTCTTAATGTTTGGAAGCGATGGCTATGATATAGCATTGCTAGTTACGTGGAATGTCGCTATACAACACAATGAAACTTTAAACCTAATTACGAAGCACAAATAACAAGGCGGAAAAGATTATATTTCCTAAAAGGTATTTCAGGTAAGGCTGTGTGTTTGCAGTACTTTTAAATTATAGCTGTTTACCTATAAACTTCTCTTCTTACATATGGTATGTAATTTACCCACGAAAGGCGTAGACTCGATCAAATAATTACTTCTATTTAAACAAGCGAGGTGTGTTCATACAGTTCACCATTTGCTAGCGAGTGCGGTATCTTGTCCGTCAGTGTCCGGATTTTACTTAGAATCATTTAACTTGGAGAACAAGGAAGAGAGCATTAAACAACGGTAACCGATCCGCGACCTCATTATTTTTTAGACTACAGGCACTACAGTGATAATAGGAATTGTTGCTGGCCTGAGCATGGCGAACGGCATTGACCGCCACAAAGGTAAGCGGTACGATCGCAAGGATCGTGTGTTTCGTCATACAGTTTGCAATCTCCTGTGTTTTTACAGAACTGGTGACAGCACGGAAGTGTAATATTTATGTAGTTGGCTGTGTACATTTTGATTGTTTGCTCATTGCCAATGTTTTCCATGACATGTCTAGAGTTGTACAGTACTTCTTCAGTATGACTGGTCTTGCGCTTCGGCATTTCTTATTCTGAATTAACTTACAAATCGTAAACCTTTTATTCTCCGTCTGTGGATCGGCCCCCTGCGAAACGTCTACATACACAAGACATCACCAGCGCGTGTGAAATGGACATAACGGCCATACCTCCTTGTCGTTTCGAACAATCGAGCCCAGTATTCGACGGTCGAAGACATTACGTATTATGGAACATAAAACTAATGTAATCGGCTTCTGCTGCATTTAATTAGGAACAGGGAGGCTGGGCTGATTCTCTTCTGGCTAACCGAAAGGCTTTATAATTTCATAAAAGTTTTAATATTGATTTTGCATATGCCCGTTCATCTACCAATAACATTTCATGTACGCTTATTTTATTTGTACGCAAAAGTCGTGTCTGTTTCACAATGCAGTATCTGTAATTTAAACTTTTAATGTGCTTTTAGTTTGAAGGTTTTATAAATATATCCGCGTATATACCTGTGTATGACAAAATAATTAACTTACGTAGTAGAAATTCAGATTCTCCGTCATATAAACTTGCAGTTGGTTAGCGAATTCATCGAAATATGACACGGTGGTCACATGCGTCAGACGTTTCGTACCGGAAATGTCAGTACTTTGTCAAAATCCTTAAACCGTTCCATACCCATCGAGAAAGATTTGTTTTGGTACTTTGTAAATATCGAAATAGCGTGGAACCCCTCATGTAATTTTTTTTTAATATACTGCTGGAAACGTGGCGTTTTCTTATGCAGAAGTTTATCCCGTACTAGTTTACGAGGAACAGGATTAACATTTTGGCGCCGGAATTATTTTTTAAATTTTAGCACATCCTGTATATAAAATGTGAATAATACAGAAACCAAATACGTTAGAATCGTGAAACAAACTACATTTTGAAGAGATAAAAACTGAGAGTATGTACCATGTTTAAAATATTCAGTACCTATATTTGTTGAATAAATATATAAAATGCAAATTTAGAGGTTAGCGGTGCGGTACGACCACTATTGTTGACATTAGGCGTCAAAAGGTTAAGTATTGTGATTCAAGGGCTTGTGCTTATGTTTTGGGCGGTGCGTTTGGTTTTATCTGTTTTCACTTTGCGGTCGCTGGTGTCCCCCGTCTTTTGTCCTTTCCCAAGCTTGTTCGCCTGCGTTCTCGGAATGCTGTTATCGATTGTTAGATGTGTAGACTCAACTTGTCATCATCGCGCTGTGTCGAAGCATGGAGCATTCCTCGCTGTGTTGTGACGAGTGAGACAGGCACAAACCACTCCCATTACTCTTGACACATGTGAGGCTATGTTGTTATTACTGCTGATTAGTGTTTTGTGATGTGATGGGGGTTCCTTGACTGTGTTGTTGGCCCTCTTTTGGAATTATGAGTAATGCAGTTTGTTGCTTCTGTAAGTATTGGACCCAGGACTGATGGTACGGCATGCTGATTTTTCTAAAAGTTACCGATCGTGGTTAAAGTCGATTTAACATTCTCATGCGATTCTTACACAGTGAAGTGTGATTTTTTTTCTAACTGAAAGAGAATGCTGGTTTTTCATCTCGATGATAGTCGTCATGAGGACTGTCTTGTTATTATCGTGCTTGTTAGTGAACATGAAACTCGTACAGAATTCGGCGTTTTTTTTGTAGTGTGGTTTGTTTCACATACATGCCATTCTGTATCTGGAGTCAAATAATTGTATCTACCAAATTCTGCTGCTGCATGCTATGTGGTTTGATATATTGTATTTCCTAGACTTGTAGTAACAAGTGATCGCAACTGGTTTTATCCTACTCTCATATTTCTGCCGTATAATTTCTCACGTTCTGAGCCGACAGTTTAAACAACAGCAGAAAAATCTGTTCGTAATGGAGACCTTATGTTTGAGTCTGTCTCCAGGTGTGTTACAGTTCTTTCACGCACGCAAACATCACTTTATTCAGAGCTCACATTCTTAGTTCATAATAATATTTAAATTTTATAACAGGTAATAGAATACGAGTGTGCAGATACATTATGTTTAAAAATAGATAACTATTCGAATATTGGAATGGATTTCTGCCACGTTATATGTATATCATAGACTAAACTTCATTAAATTTATTTTATACCTGTTTCTTTTAAAGAGACAATACCTATTGAAACAAGAACGGCTTATTTCTTTTATCACACACTGCGCACCGCGAAAGTTCGTGGGCTGTTGTCAACTTACATAAGAGTTAAGGTACTGCAAGATATTAATAATTTAAGTATTGTGCTTCCGATAAGAAAAATACTGTGTATTTATGCACGCTTTCAGGCGCGTTTGTAACCTATCAGAATGCCTGTCAAATTAGTTCCGCCAGTCTGTCACATGAACGACTCGAGAAACACTGAACGGATTAGATATTGGAAAGTTTTATTAAGACTTGTCGACGTATTTCGCCATTGATTATAATTGGACAAATTAACAGTGCTTAACATGTTGCGTGCCTTCCTACTCGTATCTAGAGCGTAACTCGCTAAATATTGATTGTGGCAAAAAAAATTGTCATCATCATCATCATCATGTTCCTGAAGGGTTAGGTGTGTTTCCTGTTCCTTGATCCTCAAGATGAAGTTGGTCCCTCCATCTCTTCCTCGGTCGTCCTATGTTCCTTCGTCCTTTTGGT
>Ga0123352_10018912_pt1 | contig 10982 bp, 10 predicted proteins | sample TergutLab28metaG_FD_89700 | JGI IMG/M metagenome (GOLD analysis project Ga0123352, IMG submission 89700) | Labiotermes labralis P1 segment gut microbial communities from Petit-Saut dam, French Guiana - Lab288 P1 | ecosystem: Host-associated > Arthropoda: Insects > Digestive system > Gut ... | reverse complement strand
CTGTATGTGCAGTTCATCTGTGTCACACTGTACGTACAGTTCCTCTGTGCCACACTGTATGTGCAGTTCATCTGTGCCACACAGTACGTACAGTTCCTCTGTGCAACGCTGTATGTGCAGTTCATCTGTGCCACACTATACGTATAGTTCCTCTGTGCCACACTGTACGTGCAGTTCATCTGTGTCACACTGTACGTACAGTTCCTCTGTGCCACACTGTATGTGCAGTTCATCTGTGACACACAGTACGTACAGTTCCTCTGTGCCACGCTGTACATACAGTTCATCTGTGCCACGTTGTACACACAGTTCATCTGTGCCACACTATACGTACAGTTCCTCTGTGCCACGCTGTACATACAGTTCCTCTGTGCCACACTGTATGTGCAGTTGATCTGTGCCACACTGTACGTACAGTTCCTCTGTTCCACGCTGTACACACAGTTCATCTGTGCCACGCTGTACATACAGTTCTCCTGTGCCACGCTGTACATAGATGCTCTGTGCCACACAGTACCCACAGCCTTATGATGGCTCGATCTTTGAGCTGAAGAATGTAGTGAAGTAAAATCACACTATCAACTGTAACATTCAACTGTACGTGCATGTACACTCTGTTCAATAAAAATCAAGCGGCCTGAAATTTCGTACGTCCCGCTTCGGTAGTGACGTGACGTACAGTTGCCTTCATAATTCGAGTCGTTTTACTCTCCCCATATTTGTGCATTTGTGGCGTTTCTCTGTCTTCAATTCATTACAATCGATCACGCGGAGTATATATTAACCTGTTGGCACCGGAATTATTTTTTTTAATTTCAGCACACCCTGTATATAAAACGTGAATAATACAGGAGCCAAATATGTTAGAATTATGAAACAAACTGCATTTTGAAGAGAAAAAAACGGAGAGTATATACCATGTTTAAAATATTCAGCACCTATACTTGTTGAATAAATATATAAAATGCAAATTTAGAGGTTAGCGGTGCGGTACAACCACTATAGTTGACATTAAGCGTCAAAAGGTTAACCAAAGACATACTTTGCTTAATTTGAATTTAAAACACGATTTACACTTCGTTAATTTTCCCAGGCGTACGGTTAGCTACCTCTGCTGCCAGGGATAGATCGACAGGGCTGTTCTTACATGTAGCGGGCGTAGCCGAGTCAGGTAACGCGTGACAACAGTGTTCTTCGGAAACGAACTACGTTGGTTCGAGTCTGCTGCCTCGAGTAGTGCGACAAGGCGGGTGTGTGTGCTCCGCAGCTGTATACCGTACGAATCAATAGCAGGTGTTGTGAAATGTGTTGTGATAGTTTACTTGTTTGAGTCTTAGACACAGTGGAAGAGCGACAAAAGACAATTGTTTGTGAATTCGACCCTTCTAGTCCGCGCATTACGGCACATCACATCCACGACTGGATTTACGACGGTCTACGACTACCGGAATCGGACATCAGAATGATATAAATTGACGGGCCCCGACGCCGTGTTTACATCAAATTTCACTCCAGTGACCGGCCATACTCTGTGCTTCAGGCGACCGAAGGATGTGTGGAATTCCACCACGACAATGGTGAGTTGTCTTTGGTAAATATAAACTTAGCTGGCATGGCCCCTGAGGTAAAAGAGAAAACAACACGTGAGGCACTGTCACCTTATGGAGATGTGAGAAAAGTGTACGAAGAAACATGGTCCAAGAGGTATCGATATCAAGTCTACAGTGTAGTACGCATTGCTATGACGAATCTTAAAAAGCACCTTCCATCGCAAATGATAATTGCTGGCTCGAGAGCTCTTATATCGTACGAAGGCCAGCCGCCTATGTGCTATGGTTGTAATAAGCAAGGCCACATAAACCAAGACTGCCATCGTCGTAGACAAATCAAACAAAACGAGACGATTTTCACTAACCTACCTGGGCTAATATTGTAACTCAACGGCCGATGCCTCAACAAATGGAAACAATACGCGATACAGTTCCATCTCAACAGAATCACCACGAGGTAGACATAATAGACGTACTGAATGTAATACAACCCGGGCAAGTGGATCCTCCCCCGTCGATTAATACTGCCGATGAGGAAACAAAAATGGACACACGAACAATGGACAGGGACATACCCCAACCACAACAGGGCATCGGACAAGTGCTTGAAGGAGAGGAAATGAACGACCCACCCCTTGACATTGAGAGTTAGAAGACCCATAATACAACGACATGTGTGGACATACCCGCACGATACATACACAATGAGGAGACGGAGGGCGGGGGGGAAGGTATCCCACAGGAAAGAATGCACTCGAAAGAAAATCCCAGTGATGGGGAAACACAAATGGAGAAAGAACATATGACACCACCACAGACGAGTACCATGCGAACGAAAAAGCTCAAGACTGAATGAGACGACCCCGCCACTAGGGAAAGGAAACGCAGCATAACAAGACTCAAAACTACACATAAATAACGAGTCACATAGCATTTGCCGCCCTCCTTATTAGATCAGCTATACATACCGAGTAATAACACTAAATATTAATGGGATCGCGTCATCTGCCAGACTTCAGATGCTTGGGGACTTTCTGAATAGACACGGTGTGGACTTCGCCATTCTACAAGAAGTGATAAATGTAAGCATCAACAATATCCGGGGATACCACATTTTTTAAAACAATGGCACGACAGGAAGAGGGACTGCGATACTTTCTAAAGTGGACTTTCAACTACATAGACTCCAACGACTACCATCGGGACGTGGAATAGCTGCATATTACAACAACACATGCATAATAAACCTAAATGCACCACCAGGCACTGCGAATCGTGCGGAGAGGGAAGCTTTCTTCAATACGGAACTAATAGATCTGATACCGCACACCCCAACTGACCTGATAATGGCCGGTGACTTTAACTGTGTATTATCAAACCTTGACTGCACTGGCCACCGTAACAGTAGTAGAACATTGGAAAGGCTCATCCAGGGCCTCGGTTTGGTCGATGTCTGGGGAGCATCAGTAAACAGACAGACATATACTCATTACGCACATACTGGTGCGGCCCGACTGGATAGAATATATGTTACAGAAGACCTACGACGACAAAAGCAAGGAATGGAGACAATAGCAGCTGCCTTCACGGACCATTTAGCTGTGCTGTTGAGAATGGCTATGACAACCCCGTTTATACATAGAGGAAGAGGAATATGGCGTATGAACATATCGTACTTGAACGATCTACCTTTCAAGACAAGATAAAAGAGACATGGACAGAATGGAAGACACATGTCGCGATATCCTGATATAGTCCACTGGTGGGTACAATATGCGAAACGTATGATAAAACATCTCTTTACACGTGAAGGCACGGAGAGAAACAACGACCGGATCAAGATGGAGAATTTCTATTACACAGCCATCCATGATGTGCTTTAGGAACCAGATCAGCTTATGTCAAAAACGCTTGCATTCAGGTGACTTAAAGCGAAAACCATACGTCTAAACAGTATTCGCCGTCAGAGGCTACTGGAGAACAGGATAGAAGAACCTTCCCTCCATCATCTCCTCAAAACACGGAAGCGACAAGCCAGTCGTCTGATAAAGCACATATCCGACGATAATGGTACTTTACAGACATCGTCAATGCCAATTATGAAGGTCTTCTCGACACGGTTTCATGCAAAACTCCAACCCATACAGATAGATAAGACGAGCGTAAGTCAACTTGCAGATTGCGGAATACAAACCGTCACGCCTGAAATGAACGCAGCTTTGAATGAACCCATATCTCTGGAGGATCTGCGGCTGCGATAACACAGGGGAGAGCGTACTAGGCCCCAGGCCATGATGGAATTTGCCTTGAGTTCTTCAGGACAGCCTGGGATGTGTTAAAGCTCGATTTACTACAGATAATGAATCACATGTACATAGAGGGCAGAACAACCTTGACGTTGCTGAACACCGACTATAAAATCTTGGCACGGATAATAGCGAACAGAATAAGACTATGTTTAGCAGCAATACATCATCCGAACCAACAATGCGGTATACAAGTAAACTCCGCGTTTGAAGCGGTGGCCACAGTGAGAGCGGCTGTCGCTCATGCCGAAGTAACGAAGACTCCATTACGTATTGGGTCCATTCCATTGACTTCAGTGCAGCATTTGACAAAATTTCGCATTCATACCTGCTGGCAATGTGACACGCCCACGGATTTTCTGACTGGTTCCTGCAACGCATAATGGGGATGTCCAACAAAGCGGCTTACGAAGTGCATATAAACGGACTTAGATCCAGCCTCATCCCGATACATAGTAACATCAGACAGGGATGTCCACTAAGTATGCAGTTATTTGCACCGTGCCTAAACCCGTTAATCCAGACACTGGAAAGAGAACTCAAGGGCATTCAGATCGGACAGGGACATGCAAAAACGACGGTAATCGCATACGCTGATGATGTCACCATATTCTTGACTTCACCGGCGGATGTCCGAAACCTGCAAGAAATTCTACTCATCTACGAGGCTGCAACCGGCGCGAAAGTCAATATGCGGAAATCCCGAACATTGGCGCTCGGTGCATGGGACGCGACAACACAGATAATGGAAATTACATATCATACTGATGTTAAAATTTTGGGATTCCACTTTACAAAGTGAACACATCTGCCAATGATACCTGGTCTACGGTCACTACACGAGTGCGCGCCCTTGCTCAAGATACATACTACAGAGATCTAAGCCTAGATAAAAGGATACATTTCGTACATGATCTGTTGGCCAACATATTGTATGCAGCTCAGATATACCCCCACCGGCCGAATGCATACGGCAGCTCAACACCACGATATCATGGTTCATCTGGCGAGGGGAAATATTCAGGTTTCCCCTATCCACCCTCCAGCGTGGGAAGATGGACGGGGGGTGGGACCACGTGAATGTGTGGGCGAAGAGTAGAGCATTATTCATATATCGAATACAAGCACAGTGTCAACGAGATGGGTCACTCACTGCCGAATGGCTGAAGAAATGGAACCTACACTCCCGGACCGAAAACCCCCCATTTCCAGACAGAATACCAGTGTCACTGGAATACTTACGTAGCTACATCGTAGACGTGTCATACATACCACGGCAAGGAGGATCGGAGTCAGCAAAGGCTTATAAGAAACGCCTCTATAGAACGCTACAAATGATACACAACGCGTCCTTCACCCCACAGGAAATGCGAACTGCGATGATGTGGCCGCAAACAGACTGGCAGAAAATATGGAAGAACTTAACAACAGCTCCGATATCGGAAGCAGACAAAGCTGTGTGGTACAGGACGATACACGACATCCTCCCGACGAATGAGAGATTGCACCGGATCAAAATGTCCCCTGCAGACAACTGCAATGAATGTGACAACAAAGATACTCTCATGCACCGACCGAGTTTGGAGAAGGTCAATCAATGTGGGAATGGACAAGGAAGGTTATAGCAAGGATGTTGCGCACGACCCCGGCGAAAATCCCCAACGAATGGCTGTTGCGCCCTCAATTCTACCTCTGGCCCCAACAACGTCAACGTGCGGTACTATGGGTGTTATCCCGATTTTTAACATTCCGAATAAACCATCAACGAGGCCTGACGCTACAGGACCTAATGGACTTCCTGAGACGTTCCAAATGGAAAACGTATCAATCGCCAAGCAGGCATAGGAGAGGTGCAAACTTCCTCACAGTACTAGACACCACACAACAGTTGTGAACACAGCAGCGGAAGGTCCAGATATACAGAATAGCAGACTACTGCTGCAGTGTCAAAGCCCAGGGAGTGAACCGAGTAGTGAACGCACTTAAGACTTCCACTCCGAGTGATCATCCCAACAGGCATCTACCCGCTTCAATTTCCAAGTACCCATACAGTCTTCCATCTGTTTATGTGCACGATCATGAGTTAACCCAATAGGGGAACAACGTGCTTCATATATGTAAAAACTTATGTAAATATATAAGAACAAAAAAAAAGTCCCAGTATGGGCATACATTTTATTTCAGACATGTTTTAAACTCACACTCAAATCAACTGTGCAGTAACACACCTATTATTTAATTATACGTTTCAAAAGTTATCTTTGCCAGTCGCAGTGGCATCGCGTTCTTAGGCGCAGGTATGCGGCTGCCCGCCTGCTGAGAATGTGGGTACGAATCCCACCGGGGGCATGGATTATGTCTGTTGTGAGTATTGTGTATTGTCAGGTAGAGATCTCTACGACGACCTTATCATTCATCCATAGAAGTCGTACCGAATATGGTGCGTCGTTGTGTGTGATCTAGAAACCTCGCGAATGAGGAGGCCCTGACCCACTGGGGGCCGTAGGGCCAAAAAGTTATCTTTGCTCCACTGGTAGGTATAGAAATGAGAGTGACGCAGATATTTGTTATTTTTCCGTAATTATTTTTTGTTTACCGACATTCTTATTTAAAAGTTTCGTGTTCGAATGGGGATTAAACTAGGCGTGTGAATCTCGTTGGTGCTTGCAGGCTGTAGCGGGCCACGAGATCTGACACTGGGCTGCACGACATAAAACATTACAGAAAGAAATTGCTGAGCGTATGATGGGTGTTCTTGTGAGGTATCTAGATCGAGGGTGGTTTTACTCTCGTTGTTTCAGGGGTGGGGTTGGGAGAGTGACGTACTGTTGGAACAGGTGCAGCTCAATTTTAGCTTTCGAAACAAGTTAATAATTGTTCTTCCGTGTGGTCTTCTAGTAGACAACAACACATTTTCAAAAATGTGCGTTTTTAAGTCTTACTGGCTACACTGATGATGGTGGTTATGAAAACCGAAATGCATATATTGTAATAATAATAAAATCAAAAGCAATGAAGAGCTTATGTTGGTTATTTTAAACTGCACTTCGCTGCGTAATCAAAATTATGGATGGACTGTGCCCTAATCTGTATTTTAGTGCTTGTCGTAAGTATGTTTACAACACGCAGTTTTGAATTTACACACAAATATCAATGCTCACCCAATAATATGTAACAGATTTTATGAACTTATCAAATCGCAAGTTTCTGTTTACAAACTGTAGGCTTTCAGTCGTAATCAGTTTATTCCCCACAATTCCGTGGGTTGCCAGAACCGAAATAGGCCCCATGCGACCCATTTCACCCCAACTTTGATACTCTTGCTGCAGACAGACATTATGTGCAAACATACACGGTTTAAAGGCGTTTTTGTTTCTCGAAGTTATCTCGCTTACGCAAAAAAAAAAAGAGAATATTTTAGCCCTTTAAAGGGGGTTTTCAGAAACTGGCCTCTTTAATAACAAAAGTCCAGAACCACTGTGCTTCGACCACTGATATCATTCGTCGTGTCATGGACTCATTCAGTGATCGAACGTAACGCTGAGACGAAGCAACTTCATCCCACGCGTCTGACACAACGGACCATAGCTCATCGCCATTTCTGGGAGGGAGGAAAGGCCAGGTTTCCTGCATTGTCCTCCTCACCTCACTCCACACATTCTCGATGGCCCGCAAGCACCAATAAGACTCACACGCCTAATTAAAGTACCATTCGTACACGAACCCTCTATAAATCAGAATGTCGGTAAACAAAAAAGAATTACGGAAAAATAACAGAAATATCTGTGTCACTCGCATTACAAAAAAACGCACGTGAACTGTGCAGTAGCATTCCGCAACTTCTACCAACTGTCTCATTTCACATCTCAGCTGTGCAACCACATGGAGCAACACATCATTTATGGGTCACTCAAAGAAACGCTCCCCCTAATTACCAGCACTGCAAATGGTACACTTCGTGACGTAGCACACAGACTACATGAGACGTTCTTTCCTTACCAAATGCCATACTGTTTCAAGGCACGCGTGTAAGTGTGATTTCATTTACACATATTAGAAGAGTACGGCCTTCGCTGTGCCGATATTCACCAACTCACGCAGTCTCGTATCTCCTACAGCGAATTTCATCAAAATGGAAAAATAAATGTGGAAAGCTGGGACATCCTGTTGATAATTCAACATAACACACTTGTTAGGACACACACACACACATTATTTTACATTATACGCTATCCGACACGTTTTGACTGTGAGCAAGCTATCGTCAGGGAGATATAGTTCAACAGTTCAAGGGACTGTGCATGATATGTGAGCATGTTTTCATTAGAAAGTTAAACACGTGTATCCGTGCATGTACAGAGCGTTGTTGTACTGGACACAGACTGGCCGGTTCAACAAAGCCCCATGTGCGTGTACAGTATTAATAACTTAAACTTTTATTCATTACAGAATATTAATATTTAAAAGGTAATACGCTTGAATCTTGAAGTGGTAATAGCCTGTGTGACATCTGGTTACTTTAAAATACTCACTGGTATACAGAACAATAATTTCGCTAAATACGCCAGACATACTTATTGTGTTTATAATTTTAACGTTTTCTAATAATTAAAGATACTACCAATATGTATACTTATACGAGGGCTATACAGAAAGTAAATTCGCTTTGGCGTGGCGAGGCGATGGGCGGGGCTAGCGCCGCCATTTTGGTGTCAGAGCGTCCCCTCACTCAGTACGCATCCAGCCGTGGTAGCGTGCGGTTTGTGCTGCTTCTGCTTTGTTAACAGTGAATTTTTAAAATTTATGCTGCAATAGAAAATCCCGCGAGTTGCGAGGTGCGTTCGGTGATTAGGTTTTTGTTGGTGGAAAACCACAAACCAATTGAAATTCATTGGCAGCTTTGTAAGGTGTATGGAAACGAAGTAATGAGTGAAGGCGGAGTAAGGCAGTGGTGCATTGTGTTTAAAAATGACCGCACTAATGTTCACGATGAAGAGCGAAGTGGCCGACCGACCATTGTGACTGATGAACTGGTGACGAAAATCAACGAAAAGATTCATGAAAACCGCCGCTTCACAATTACGGAGTTCTCGCTTGGGTTTCCTCAAATTTCACGAAGTTTGTTGCATGAGATTGTGACGGAAAAGCTAGGCTACCATAAATTTTGTGCCAGATGGGTATCGAAACTCTTGTCAGAAGACCACAAAAAAACAGTGCATGGCAGCATCGTTGACATTTCTCGAGGCCTACGATAAAGATGGCGACTCACTTCTCGATCGTGTCGTAACTGGGGACGAGACTTGGGTAAAACTTGTGACTTGTGAGACCAAAAAACAGTCTATGCAGTGGAGACACACAAGTTCTCCCAAAAGACCAAGGAAATGTTTGCAAACTTTGTCAGCAAGAAAGATCATGGCGACCGTTTTTTGGGAGAGGGAAGGTGTGCTTCTGGTGGATTTCCTCGAACGTGGTTCAACAATAAACTCTGAGAGATATTGTGAAACATTGAAAAAGTTAAGAAGAGCGATTCAAAACAAGAGTTGGGGAAAATTGAGTTCCAAGGTTTTGTTCTTTCATGACAACGCCCGCCCGCACACGGCCAATCGCACTCGAGAGCTCTTGGATCATTTTGGATGGGAGGTGTTTGATCATCCGCCTTACAGTTCGGATCTTGCGCCTAGCGATTACCACTTGTTTCCAAACATGAAGACCTGGCTCGCAAAGCAGCGCTTCGACGACGACGCAGAACTGCAGGCAGGCGTGAATGAGTGGTTGAAGTCTCAGGCGGCAAAATTCTATGACGATGGAATTAATAAGCGTGTGCACCGTTATGATAAGTGCCTCAATTTGAACGGCGACTACGTCCAAAAATAGTTTAAGATTGTGGCTTTCAAACTTATATAATAAAAAATGTTTCCTTTCACTTGGGTTTTTTTAATTCCAAAACGTAAGTTACTTTCTGGATAGCCCTGGTACACACACTTTTTTAATTCTACGCAATTTTTAAGCATGGCATCCCCGTTGTGTTTGAATATACTATTAATAAAACTATTCAAAAAAACAAGACTAGATGCAAACTTTATTAACAGTTTATCAGCGACATGTTTCGGCTTTGTAAGCCACCTTCAGGCTGAATACTCAATTTTTAGTAGTTGTAATGTGTCTACTATTACAACTACTAAAAACATGCTCAAAAGGTACACATATGAACTGTTGGGAAGCCTTATATATGCAAGCATTCCACCAACACGGGATATTAATCGAGGAACATGTCAGTGACTCCAACCCCCTCTATGAACTTATAAACGCAACGAAAATCCTTCCACGTAACTTGCTGGCATTATCACGCAACGAAGCACAGAATGCACATCCGTAGCAGGGCACTCTTCGCAACATAACATTACATAACACGGTAAGAATAAATTCACATCGGCCCAGCAAGCCTAATTATTTGTGTACAAAATTATTCTAATAATTATTTTGACGATACTTACTTGGTATAATTTGTATTACAGGCATGCTGCCACAATACCCGACTGGTACTGCGAAATTAATGTGACTGTTTATAGTGTGACTTTAGCAAGGACGATGCGGCTCCCTGATTATGGTCCTAGGACCGAAATATGTCGGAGAGTTTTTAATGTTTTAATTTGTAAATTTTATTCATTTTATATATGTGCAGTAGTGGGTATAATAATTGAGTAACACATTATATCGTTACAGATTACATTATTACAGTTCTGCGGTGCAATATACACACGCGCTACCCACTAACTTTAAGTCTATCCACCTAGCCTACGCTTCAACGTCTATTCTCCAGAGTACACCATTATTTTACGATAATGCATACATTTTAAATCTTATGCCTATTGGACCGTGCATCATCTTGATATCTGAAGAAAGGTGGACCAACTAGATGACACTTCCTTTATTATTTACTGCTCAACATGTTTCATATGTTAATACGTCCATCTTCAGGAGCTTGCGACTACTTGTTGCGTTGTGTAGGCTGACTTGAGGCGTGCTGGTGTTATGTAGCGGGATTGTCTGTTGGTAATGTGGTATCCGAGTGTAGGCTGAACAGTGTAGGCTGAACAGTGGTTCAGCCTGCACTCGGATACCACAT
>Ga0123352_10018910_pt1 | contig 10983 bp, 11 predicted proteins | sample TergutLab28metaG_FD_89700 | JGI IMG/M metagenome (GOLD analysis project Ga0123352, IMG submission 89700) | Labiotermes labralis P1 segment gut microbial communities from Petit-Saut dam, French Guiana - Lab288 P1 | ecosystem: Host-associated > Arthropoda: Insects > Digestive system > Gut ... | reverse complement strand
TACGTGTATGATGGATCTGGATTGTCTGCTGTGTGCTCGTCAGTGCTGTCCTTCTGCCTCCATGCTTGTAAGTTGTGGTATGAACAAAAATAGAAGTGCATAAGTTGGTTATAATAAAGTGAAACGAATATTCAACATCCTATCACACTTTTGTGTATTATCGTGGTCAGCTACATCACAGGTCCGTGTGAGCAGTGTCTTCACCTCTTTCATCCTCGTCGACGTTGGGGGAGAAAGAGGAGTGTCTTAACTAAACCCCAGAAGACAAAACCCATGAGTAGGAGACTAATTTATCGCACGGGTGCAGTCCACGATATGTTTAGGCCGCAGACAATCGAGGTTTATTTGGAAAATACTTTCCACACTTGTAAAAAAAAACTGTCCTTAGGTTGAAATAACAGATTTATATTAAAAATCGCTAAAACACAAAACGCCATTTCTGGCCAGGAGGCCATTTTAAGATAATAGCGAATGTAACAGTATTTGCGGACAGAATGCGAAGTTGCCTGCAGCATAGGTGTCAAATTGAAACTTTTCAATTCGATCATTCCAGTTGTTACAAATTTCGGCTATACATTTATCGTGTTATGTGCAATACAAATTAGCATTAAATCATGAAAAGCCTTTACTGACATTCTGTATGTCGATAGTGGCCAAACTTATTTTGAGGTACTTTTACCAAAAGCCAATCAAATGTGAGACAAATGTCCTTAGTTGTCATGCCAGAGAATTTGCATTACAAAATAAACATCGATGTTTAAATGACTGGTTCAGTGTTTATTTGATTGCTCATTTTGTTTAATGGGTACGAACCTTCATAAAAACACTTCAATAGGCCATTTGAAAAGGAAATTAATTAAAATAATTTGTACTGCAGAAAACATTTGTTCAAATAGTAAAAAAAAAGGTAATTTAAAAAATTACGATGTATGGAGTATATTCATAAACGTGTCGTCAAGTAACAAAGGATTGTTTTGTCACTCAACAACATAAATGACGGACAGAAGTTTCCGCGGTGAACTGTGATTTTAATTCCATTTAAATGAACAAAGGGGTTTATGTCAGGGAAATTTACACACTACATGGCTGGTTAGTACAAAACTTCGGATCTATTCGTTAGACGCTTATAACTATAACACATGTCGACTTTGGTCTTTATATAATAATAATAATAATAATGTAAAAACAAAGGTGATACCAGTAATAATAGGGGCGACTGCGACTATTTCAAAGTAATTCAGAAAATACGTGAGCAGCGTACCAGGAAAACATGAAGTCAAGAAACTCCAGAAAACAGCCATATTTGTCACTGCACACACACTGCGGAAGTACTAATGTAAAAGTACAATAGATTTCAACACTGAAACTAACGATATAAGCAACATGAATAGTAACAACAGAATAGCTGCAACACTGTATTCACTAGGGGCATAGTTTGTCTCAGGAATGTAAGTATAAATACCCTGCATAAAGGAGATGATGATGACGATGATGATGATGATTATTATTATTATTTACTGCAATTGGGTTGTCATCCGGTGGCAGTGGTTAATTTACATGTATATAAAATATGAAATTGGTTACTACTAGATTTAAGAAGCATGTAGTGGCAACTTGGAATATTGGGAGCCATCTCAGCATTTGCTTTTAGACACAGGGAAACCAAGAAAACCCTGTGTCGAAGTGGCCGGTTGCAGGACCTTCCGAATACTGACTTCTAAACAGCAGTCCGGCATCAGAGACCTCAAGCCCTTCGTTCTTATAAATCTAACCCAATTATCTCGTATTTACGATTGAGGTTTTCTAGGATATGTCATGTTGGTTGACAGGCGGTTTCCAGCTTATCTACAAGATCATTCCAGCTAGTTCCTCCAAAACGTAGTTACCAATCTCCCAAACTACATGTTACCACATTCCAAGGGACTGTAATATTCGTATTCACCGTCTTGTAAACCTGAAATCCCATAAGAGGCATTAACTGGAATTCTATGGCAGCAATTTTCAGCAGCTCGGGAAAGCTTTACAGCCTACTTAATCACTGTATCGACTTCCCAAGTCATACCTCATCGTTGCCAGCTCTCTACCAACACACGTAATAGAAGTCGCCGTGGCTCTGCGATAACACATCGTACATGTGTGTGAGGCACAAAACCTCTGCCACAGGCGCCTCGCTGATGTGGAAATATTTCCAGCATGAAATGAAAGAACAATTTATACGTATACGGATATACGTCCAAAGAACTAAAAAGTCACCTGTATGTTATTTAAGAATTATTCGACACAATAACTGTATTCACCATCTATAAAAATGTGTACCACAAATATTCTATTTTAGCTGCGTTTGCAGTCTATTAGCGAAATATTTAAAATGTTTTCAGGGCCTCATAATGCTTCTTTTTGTTTCATCGTTAAGCTGTCTTAGTCGCTGTGTGTTACAAACTCTAAAGCATGGTTCAGGTTCTCACGAATACACGCACCTGGGCGACATAGCAAAAATAGGGTTTTTTTGGGGTGGAAAACAGATCCAATATTCTTCATTAGAACAAGCCACAAATACGAGATGAAACAGCACAGAGTATTTAAACACATTGGCTACAGGTTCCACCATCTTAACCCTTGATCAGAAACCAGATTATGTGTGTTAAAAAAGTCTCAAATATTTAGGTTAAACCAGTGAAATGCCCACTGCAAATTCAACAGGGTAACTGGGATAGCGCAGTCAGTGTTGTGTCTAAGCTACTGGCTAGACAACAGAGGATATATTGTTGGATTCCATTCAATGTTACGAGATTTATCAGTTCTCCAAAGAGCTCTAACCGGTTGAGAGGCCCAACCAGCTTTTTATACAATGGGTACAGGCAGCTCTTTTTCCTGGGGTAAAGTGGTTGAACCGCGACGTTTACTGAACGTGTCCATCTGATTCTGAACTTCGAGAACTGCCAGAATCGTAGGCCTAGCTGTACAGTAGGGCAAGCATTCAAAGCGGTCTCTAGTGACATTCCGTCTTATCTACTGCCATAAAATGAGCTACAGTAGGCCCCAGTTTATCTTCGTCATCCAGTGTGAGGCCATGTAACCAGCGCCGCTGAAGAAGTGTCTGTACCCCTCTAAAGCCCAGTGGTTACTATATGTACCACAAAGTTTAACATTAAAAAATTCTAAGGTCTCCCCACACAGCGTATTTATATGTTTTTTATGGGTCTGAAATCAGAGAAAGATAATTTCATTTTATAATATTAATGTGGTCATTTTTATAACCGAGGAGGAGTGTGAATACTGCGCGGTACAAATTGAACCTTGCAATACAATTCAAGAAAATTTTCTTATTTAAAGTGTTAAATAAGGCAAGGAATTGGCGCTACTGAATCTGAATGAAGTTATGAGAACGTCTAAAACAAGACAGGCAAGGTACGTGTAACGTGACACTAAGGCACGTTCATGTTACCATTGTTGCCGTGGAAAAAACATTATTACATATTCTGAGTGTGTGTTTGTAGCCTTACGTATCCAGCATGCAATGAGCATGCGCCAAATTGTCATCTGTAGCCTGCCCGGGTGTATAGGGTCTTGCTGGGGAAACCGGAGGGAAAGAGACCACTGTGGAGACCTAGGCGTAGATGAGTGGATAATATTAGGATGGATCTCCAAGAGGTGGGATGTGGGTATATGGACTGGATTGGGCTGGCCCAGGATAGAGACAGGTGGCGGACGCTTGTGAGTGCGGTAATGAACCTTCGGGTTACGTGAAATGCGGGGAATTTCTTGACTAGATGCAAACCAGTTAGCTTCTCAAGAAGGACTCTGCACCGTGGAGTAAGTAAGTTAGTAAGTAAGTAAGTGAGTAAGTAAGTAAGTGAGTAAGTAAGTAAGTAAGTAAATAAGCCTGCCCGAATCTACAGGATTTTTCCACCGTGTCTCATAACCAGCATGATTTCCGAAAAAAAGTTATTTAACATAAAACGTGTAGTTATTTACTCTGCAACTTTTGTCTGAAACATTTTTCATTCTAAGAAGAACTGAGTGAAATATGATTTTAAAAAATGTCCAGCGGGTATGTTCCTGTTTTTCTTGTCCGATTTTAATGAAACTTGAACTTTTCGACAGTTTTCTTTTCGAAGAATTCTCAAATAGCAAACTGTTTGATAATCCGTCCAGTGGGAGCCAAGTTGTTCCATGCGGACAGACGGACGGACGCACAGACATGACGAAGCTAAGAGTCGCCTTTCGCAATTTTGTGAACGCACCTAAAAATTTAAACTTGTAAGGCTGTACCCATGCACGCCACTGGAACTATATTTATCCTAGTTTCTTTCTTAACCTCGGCACTAGGTTCAGACAAATGGTCAGCTTTACTCTCCGGCCGATTTATCTCCGTGCTGTAATTTACTTGGTATTATCGGTTGTCCAGCCCGTTACCTAGTCTCTAAACGGACTACTTCCCGGCTCTATGAGAACGTCTCATCTAACTTACACGTATTTCTCACATCAAATTCATATGTCAACGGATTAAACTGGTTATCTTCTATCACTTCGATGTATATTTATCTGTTTCAGACATTATTGTCATTATTATTATCATCATCATCATCATCACCTCCTTTATGCAGTGTATTTATACTTATATTCATGAGACAAACTATGTCCCTAGGGAATACAGTGTTGCAGCTATTCTGTTGTTACTATTCATGGTACTTATATCGTTAGTTTCAGTGTTGAATCTATTGTACTTTTACATTAGTACTTTCCGCAGTGTGTGTGCAGTGCCCAATATGGTTTTTTCTGTAGTTCCTTAACTTCATATTTTCCTGGTATGTTATTATTATTATTATTATTATCCAGGAAAGCATGAATGATTAACTTGCTCTAGGATACGCACAATCCATGACAGTTTTATCTGGTTGTATTGTTCGAAGCGTGCCGCTTATTTCGACAAGTTGCACTGTTGCTGTAAGGCGAAATACGGAAGCTGAACGCAATTCAAGTTTGTATGCATTTGTATTTCTATTTAGCGCATCACTGCTTCCAATTATATCTACTGAACACAATGATTTGGAGAACGCCCAGTTGTAAATAATGAAATCGGAGCTACATTTTGTTATACGAAATATCGCGCAGCTCATGTTGTTCAAACAACAGATATAGATATTAAACAGATATCAGGTACAGAAATATTTCCAAAATGGCTTTCAGCAAATTCTTGTTAGCCTCGTTTTACTAGGTAATTATTTTATAGTTACCGATTATTTTTCGGAGTTTTCCGCTTTATCAATTAACCGTTTGACGCCTAACGACCCCTATAGGGGTCGTACCGCACCGCTAACCTCAAAACGTTGCATTTTATATATATTTATTCAACAAATATAGGTACTGAATATTTTAAACATGGTATATACTCTCCGTTCTTTTCTCTTTAAAATGCAGTTTGTTTCATAATTCTAACTTATTTGGTTTCTGCATTATTCATATTTTATATATAGGATGTGCTAAAATTTAAAAAAAATCCCGGCGCCAAAAGGTTAAATTTAAAAAATCTAGCCATTATTTTGTGTAACACCAAGTTTAACATTAACAAAATAGGTAAAGTGCTACAGCGTAAGAGTCGGGTGTATATGTGTCAGCACTGTTGCAGTGCAAGTGCAACAAAATATACTGTGGGTGTTGTTAAGCCATTGCCAACTGCATAAAAATATTGAGTGTTGCACAACAATGCTCTATGGCATGCTAATTTCGCCTGCAAACAAATCGTGCCAAGTGTTCAAGTGTTGTGCCCTACGCTGCATCGAAACAGAAGAGCGTTCTTTTGCTAGCAGCCTTCTTTAGACGTAGAGTTTGGCTACACAGATCGTAATTACAGATAGGTAGTTGCCCATTTTCTCGGTTTTTGTAAGTGCTGCCATAATACATTTTACGAGATCAGACGGAATTTAACAGTTGTGAAGCAACAAGCATTAAATAACATCAATGTGTGTATTATCCTTAGTTATCCTGGATGCAAATAGCACATTTTCTGCGCCACATGTCAGTTCATCTGTGGTCTGCCTGTCTCTACCAATTTTTTTTTTTCCCCCCACATTACATTATAGATGGCACAATTTTCGGAGAAGAATTTATTGAACATAAAACACGTTTTCTGATTTTCGAAAAATACTCAAATATCACACTTCATGAAATTCGTCAATTCGGAGCAGAATTGTTCCATTTTGCCCGACAGACGGAAGGACCGACTGGCAGACGGTTGGACGGACAGAAGGGCAGAAATGACAAAGCTGATATTCGCTCTCCTCAACTACGCGAAAGCGCCTAATAATTCTACGTTCTTTGCTCAGAGTGTATTTATGTGTTTTGTATGTATCTCAGGAAAAACAGCGACTTTGGCTGGCACAGCAGTAAGTAAAAGGAAGGTGGGGATGTGTTTACTGAGCGGTACAAACTGGGTCTTTAAATAAAACAGATAACAATAAACAGTTTTAGTGGATAACGATTCAGACTACCTGGGATAATATTATGTGTCGTTTGTTAAACCTTACAAGGATCAATCTGGTCAGGTACTTGGAGTGGTTGATCCTGAAGACGAAGGCACTATAATCCTTCGAAACATCGGTAAATATTTATCCGCTGACACAATAACGCATCCTAGAAGATTTGAATCATCAGCAAAATTGCTGTATTTACGCCAACCTCGCATATTCATGAGTTGCTTGTACAAAATTTCTCAGGAAAAAGGCTTAATGGGAGTGTTTTTACCTCTGAAATTACTAAGGAATTGTGAGTTAAATTTGGTACTGCGGTCTGCACTCAAAGTATCAGAATTCTGTGACACCGTATTTAGTCTGCGTGCAGGACTGTCGATGGATCAGGGTTTGATTTAAGGTAGCTGTCCACTCGGCTTCCACCCAACCGGTTTGTATCGATATGTATTTCCAGGGGGGGGTGGGGGTAGGGCGGTCGGGTCGTAAACCTGACCACTGACGACGCTAGCTTGATGCTGCACACTTCCATACGTCTTTATGTCATGGTGCTTAATTAAGCACGAGAACAGCTTCACTTTTAGGTGAAAGCTGTGTGCAGCGTTGAACGTCGCCCTAATCACAACATCCATTTAGCAACAAGTTCCAGCGAACTTCACGTTTTTGGCACAACAGGCGCACGACACGAAACAACTTTATTAAATATAAGGTCCTTATACATAGGGTGTCCCAATAAGAGCGCAAGATTTAATTCCGTAATAAATTTTGTAATAAATTTTTAACAATAATTACGCGTTATTCCTTAGGCTAGCATTCCACGAGTACCAATAGCAAAAATGACAAATGACAGATGTTAAAATTTCAGTGCCACCAACCTAACAGAACAACAATGGTGGGCACTTGCGCTCTTGTTGGGACACCCTATATCTAAAACCTAAATCTTTTAAGTACGGACATATTATGGAACCAGAGGCTTCACTGCCAACTTCACAAACACTATCCTGTTCTATGTCACAAGAATCTAATTTACACAATCAGCTCCTTTAAAATGCCGGTCCCAGTGGCCGCGCGGTCTAAGACGTAGGTGTACGGCCGCTCGCCTGCTGAGATTGTGGGTTCGAATCCCACCGGGGGCATGGATGTCTTGTTGTGAATGTTGTGCATTGTTAGGTAGAGGTCTCTGCGACGAGCTGATCACTCGTCCAGAGGAGTCCTACCGACTGTGGTGCGTCGTTGTGTGTGATCTAGAAACCTCAAGAATGAGGAGGCCATGGCCTGCGTTGGTACAACAGAATTGCAGAAGTGCAGAAGCAGAAAATCCTTATCCAGTCCCATTCTTCAGCACCGAAATCCTCAACAAAGAGCTGTAATTAAGGAATCTTTCCTAATCAGTAAAATCCAAAGCCATGGATAACGTCATATACTCAGTGCTACAGGCGTAACCTCTATGCAAAACAGATGCGGTCCTGCAGTTTCTAAAGCAGGTCTGCGAATCTCTCTTGCCTACAGATCTTCGCGACATGGCCACCTCGCGTTCTGAACGTTTTACTGCCATTGTTATTTTATTTTACACCAAATAAAATATTACAAATTTAGGTATAAGGAGTATTTTACATCCTTGAATTCTTCTACAATGAATGACTTACGCATGACGAACGAAATGGTAACGTGGTATTTTTATGTTTTGTTGACCGTGCATCCTGATACGATCCTTGTAAATAACCAAATTGACGCACAATTTTTCGTGTATGTTTATTTCTATTCTCTACATGTTTCAGGCAGCCATGTGTCCATCATCAGCAGAATTAACTGTATCAATACCTGCATACCAGACGGTCATCTACACAGAGTGACATAAACCAGGTGTCACATTGGTACAATAACTCTCCTGATGATGGGCACATGGGTGCCCGAAACATGTAGAGAATATAAATAAACATACAAGAAAAACTGTGCGTCAAGTTGGTTATTTACTAGGATGGTAACGTGGCATTTATACCTACTTTATGGGGCTCTAGATGTCAAGGCAGAATTCGGATTTGGCCTGCAAACAATTTTGAGATTGACAGGTGTGCTCTATACTTATTCTGTGTTCCTGTTCTTTTCCCCAAATGAGCGCCTGTATGTGCCGCTGTAACAGGAGCAAATATACATCTTAACGTGTTTTTACATCACGTAGGACGCTAACAATTTTATCGGTAAGCATTTTGAACATAACGCATTACCAAAATTGCAAATGGTGTGCTTCGTGACGCAGTATGCTGATATTACCAGAGCGTCCTTTACTTTCAATATATCATACACTTTCAAGGTACACGCTTCAAAGTAACTTAATTTACGTGCGTAAGAAGAGGGCGGCTTTTTCTGATCCGATTTTTAAATAAACCCACAAAGAGCAAAAATATTATGTTAAGATTTCTTATATTGGCTTTCACCCGAACCGGACAATAAACATGGACAGTACGAACAGATATTCATTTCCGTCCTCCAGTGTAGTGCGGTTTTCACTGCGTCACTTTTTACAAAAACTCACAGTCACTCAAGTTTTATGTGCATCTGCTGTTCAGAATGACATTAGAATAGAAATAATAGGACAGGCAGTGTGCGTATGACGTAACACTGGGGCGCTTCCTTGTAACCATTTTTGCAGTGGAAAAGCAATAAGCATTACATTTTCTGAGCGTGTGTTTGTAGCCTTAGTTGTACAGCATGCAATGCGCATACGCCATATTGTCGTCTGTGGCCTGCGCCACTCTACAATATTTTTCCACATTTTCTCATAAACGACACGAAAAAAAGGTACTAAATATAAAACGCGTGGTTCGAGTTTCTCTCCTACTTTTGTCTGAAATATTTCTCATTCTAAGAAGAACTGAGTGATATGTGATCAAAAATGTATATTGGTATTCATGTGAAGTCCCCTTTATCCTTGTCAGATTTTCGTGCAAATTTAATTTTCTCGACATATGTTAAAAAAAACTCAAATATAAAATTTTGCGGAAATGCGTGCAGCGGGAGCCGAGTTGTTCCTGCGGGCGGACGGAGATGACGAATCTGTTAGTCCACCTAAAATGTGCAAAATAGTTCAAGAATTCCTTTAGACTCGTAGGTAAAATATGACTTTCAGTCACAGCTGCTTAACGGTGTTACGATGAGGCCTTACATGCTGACTATCTTTGTAAATAACCAACTTGACGTACAATTTTTTTCCCTATATTTGTTTATTCCAATTCTCTACATGTTTCGAGCAACAGAGTGCTCATCATCAGGAGAGTCAATTGTATCAATACGACCTCTAGTTTATGTCACTGTATGTAGGTGACCGTGTGGTATGTCGCTCCGAGTAGGTGACCGTGTGGTATGCATACCTGCGTACTACACGGTCACCTTCATACAGTGACATACTAGGTATGCCAGAGGTCGTACTGATACAATTGACTCTCCTGATGATGAGCAATTGGTTGCTCGAAACATGTAGAGATTTGGAATAAACAAATATAAGGGAAAAAAATGTGCGTCAAGTTGGTTATTTACAAAGACAGTAATACCATGCACGGTCAACAAAACACAAAATTCTTTCATCCTGAATGTGACCTTAATCGGTCAAGAATAATAGATGTTAGGGTACAAATTCATTCATTCCTTACAGTGAAGTGTAAACGGTACTGCACCGGTTTTGACGAAACTCACGCTTGCTTGACAACTTTCTTTAAAAAAATCCTAGACCACACTTCACGAAAAACCCAAAAAACTTTTTTAACTCGCTAACACTCGATCACGGACGGAAGGACGGATTTGGTCCCCACATGAAGAATTCTTTTATTTCGTAAAGAATTTATATAAAATTAACAAACAATGGGGAAGTTGTAACTTTCTCTCGCCATGCTTCACCCCTTAAAATACGGAAAATTATTACGAAAGTTTTGAAACTTCCGCGGTGATTATTTCAGTGATGGAATAAAATCAACAAACAGAAACAAATACTTCATCCCAGAAACGTGTGTTTGTCACATTGGGCGTGTTTCATTGAAGTCTGTCATTGGTGCGCCTCTAGTACTTTCGTTTTTTGTTTTACAGTCTTAATGACATTTGCAGAAATGAGCTAATTACGAAGCTCCTGTTATTTAACTTTCCCCCTTCTGCTGCAACTTACCCTTAGTTACAAATAGTTTATTATATTTAGCACTTTATTCTCAAGTACCTAAAACACGTGCTACTTTACCAGATAAAGAAACTTATTTTGCTGTATTTTGTTGTTCTGTGCTGCTGTCAACTGCTGGCATAAAATAGCGTCGTCGGTGGTGAATGAATAAATTAATATGGTGGATTATGTGTCAGGTAGCTCAGTCGGTATAGTGACTGACTACGGGCTGAACGGTCCGGGATCGAATCTCGGTGGGGACGAGATTTTCCGCCCGTCCAGACCGGCCCTGGGGCCCACCCAGCCTCCTGTAAAATGGGTACCGGGTCTTTCCCGGGAGTAAAGTGCGGCCGGGGCGTGCTGCTGACCACTCAC
>Ga0123352_10018905_pt1 | contig 10984 bp, 5 predicted proteins | sample TergutLab28metaG_FD_89700 | JGI IMG/M metagenome (GOLD analysis project Ga0123352, IMG submission 89700) | Labiotermes labralis P1 segment gut microbial communities from Petit-Saut dam, French Guiana - Lab288 P1 | ecosystem: Host-associated > Arthropoda: Insects > Digestive system > Gut ... | reverse complement strand
TTTAAGCACCGATAAATTCAAATTAAAGGTAATTTCACGAAGTTAACTTTACATTCGTACTTTAAGTGTATCATGTATTATGCTGGTTTATTATTTTGTTCCGTTTATTGTCAGTAATCGTTATCTTCTATTCTGAGTTTCAAACAGTCATAACTCCGTAACCGTCCAAAATCGGTCACATGTTTAAATGAACTTTTTTTATCACAAAGACCTAGGAAATCACCTCCTGCAGTTATGCCCTAAAGTCTTGGAACACCCTGTATGTTCCACTGCATGAACTGTTGGTTTTAGAAGTTGATTTCTACACGATGCATGGTACACGCAATATTAAAATAGTATGGAGAGTTATTAGTGTTTGGCCACTGGAGTGTGGAGGGCCAGTGTGAAGATGCAGTTAGACTGCAGAAGTGAGGGTGTGAATGTTGGTAGGGGAAGTACCAGCAACGTTTTATGAGTCCCACAGCCCTGAACTGACCGCGACCTAAATTAACTTAAAGAAAGACACTGCTGTCTGAATCATAAGCTAATATTCTCTTCCAGACTTGCGTTCTTTCCTTTTCCCTTTTTTTTTTATTTAATGACGCGTTGTGGACCCTGTGTGCCAAGTATGTTTATTTCTTTTCTCTACATGTTTCGGCCGACTGTGTGCCCATTGTCAGGAGGAACAACTGTGGTTGTTTGAATTCCCCGGTTGCAAAGATGCAGGCTTTGGTTGACCTCATCAGTGTAGGTTTTATGTTAATTTCTACAAAATAACTAAGATAAGCTGGAGAAGACAAAACATTATATTTCTAGATGAGAGCTACGCTCATCTGGGTTATTATACGACGTATCGGTCCCGCCTTTCTGGATTTTGGGGCCTTGAAGATGGGACCGATAAGTTATCCCGAAACGTCTGTAAGAATTTCTATAGTAAAACCAACTAGATGCACCAGTGTCTCAAATTTATTTTATTTGAAGTAACACTACATGTTTCGGACGGTCTTTCCGTCCATCATCAGGAGTTCAAGACTGTACATACTGCAACAGGCATATGCCAAACAGATACTGCCGACTGCTTGCTAGCAAGCAGACAGCAGTATCTGTTTGACATATGCCTGTTGCTGTACGTACAGTCTTGAACTCATGATGATGGACGGAAAGACCGTCCGAAACATGTAGAGTGTTACTCCAAATAAAGTGAATTTGAGACATTGGTGCATCTAGTTGGTTTTTCTATAGAAATATATTACGATGCACGGCTCTGTGAACGTCAAATTCGTCTGTAAGAAATTACCATTTCTGGTTCGTAATAACCCAAAAGAGTGCAGAAATCTAGCATAATATTTCTAATTCAGCTTAATGTCTTTATGAAACAGTTAACCCCAGAATATCCAGTAACTACCACACGTTAGCAGAGGCCTTTAAAACCACACCATCCCCTGTTATTTGTGGTGGTAATTTTTGCCTACTTGGCAAACTTAGGAGTGGATGACAGGGTATGCAAATGAGTCTTAACTTTTCATACTTTGAACTTAAAAATGTTCTTGTTATGGTATTGTTAAAATATTGCTATATTGTAAGTTCGTAATTCCGTAGTGTGCAAATGTGCAGATCTCTATGGTAGCGGTTTGTTTTGAAATATGCACTGCCAAAATACCGCTCCGCGAGGTGGCAAGGAAAGAGTGTGAAACCAAAAGTGGTTTGTGTTGCCTTCTTATTTTTGCCGTTTGGGATCTCGCCATCTACGAGGAATGTACTTATTTATGATCAGCTTATGCGAAAGAGGTAACGAACGATATTCTGGTAATGTGGAATGGGAGTGTGCCAGGTAGGAATACCTTATATGTAAGGGTGATCATCCCCTTGAAATCCTTCAGGCAGTGCTGTGCACTGAGTGATTGTGTCTTTGTAAATTCTTGGTACCTAATTGTACGGAGCGGAACTGAGACGGACTTTTGAAACTCCGTGCTCTGATGACTGATAGATTACGCAATGACGTGGGAAGCACATTGGAGAATGCCAAATTCACTCACAGCCACAGCGCTGTAGAGGTTGGTCGTTTGGTCCCGGAACTTAATGTTTAGTATTGTAACGCCACGTCATTTTCGGATGAAGTTTACGTCTATTCCTGATGTAGTTAAACTTCGCCAGTTCGCGCAGAGTTGCTGTGCTTGAAGACCGAAAATAGGAATTGTACTTTTCGTTGGTCGATTCAGAATCTTCCCACGTTGAATTCCCAAAGCTGTTTGGTTTCACCCATGTTACGGCAGCGCCGTAACAGACGCAGCGCTCTGCGTTGGTGAGTTGCAAGTTTTTAATTGGGTTTCTAATTGCTTCTTCGTCGCTTGGCCTTATAGACCCTAATTCACCTGAGGAGGGTGATTTCAACTTAATTGAACTTCACTGACGTCATTTGACCTAGTTCTTTCGTCGAAGCACTAACACTTGAAAAATGTTAACCTCTTTGTAACAAGCAGCAAATAGCACTGTTCGTTTTAGGTTTCTGTGGCCGTGCATCGTGATCAAATTGTGAAGAGAGAGAGAACACCAACAAGATGCAACAATCTGCATCTGATTGTTGCATCTTGTTGGTTCTCTCTCTCTCTTCACAATTCACTGTTCGTTTCACGCATTTCTACGGAAATCTGGCGTCAGTCAGGTTGAACTTCCCAGACCTGGTGCGTAATGTTAAGACCGAAGTGATTGTATAGACGCCTATGAAATTTAATTAAAGAAGCGAGGTGTGTATATAATCAGAGCCCCACTTACATCATCCCCTTCATTTACGTAATCGGATTCATTGGCAAACTTCCCAATTCATGACCCCGTCGTATGAAGTCTGCCCGAGAATTGAACTGTAGCCCATGGCCGGTTATACGGTCCACTGAACTTCATATTAAAAATGTTACCTATGTGCAGAAAATACTTAGCTTTCAGAAATAGTTAAATGTTAATGGACATCATTTACATTCCGTTTTAATTTGGTAATTTTTTGTAATGGGCTATTGTGTGTAAATACTGGACTCTTTATGTTGATGCTTATTGCACAGTTGGGTTTGGGACGTTTGTAATACTCAAGGCTTGTTTTGTTTAAGCCATTGATATAAGCTGTGTATTTAATGTAGTGTTGGCACTAGTAAGATAACAATAACGTCAATAACAGTTTTATAGCAACTGCATTTCGTTTTGTTGTATTTTCTTTATGAAAAAAAAACGGGGTCATGGAACTTACGTGCTGTGAAATTATTTGGAATAGACTGTGGACTCGATTGTAGTGCGGAACTGGGCTACCTACGTAGACTAGTGTGGGAACCGAATTTATAAACATCCAACACATAACGGGCAGAACAGTTAAATATGATATGGGAATTTGGTCCACAGCATTCGGACCATTAAATGCAATTTGTTTGAACAAAGTTCGACCATGATTATTTTATTCCCTTGCGCCACTTTCAGTGACACGAAACTGATCCTTACTGACATTGTTCTGCATCCGTTTGTTTCTGGCGCGACAGCCCCCAGTGGGCCAGGGCCTTCTCATTCACGAGGTTTCTAGATCACACACAGCGACGCACCACACTCGGTAGGACTCCTCTGGACGAGTGATCAGCTCGTCGCAGAGATCTCTACCATACAAAACACACGACACTCATAACACAAACGTCCATGCCTCCGGTGGGATTCGAACCCACAGCCTAAGCATGCGAGTGGCAGCAGACCTACGCCATAGACCGCGCGGCCACTGGGACCGGCGTTCTGCACCCATTAGATCGTATAAATACTCGTATAGCGCTTTAGAAATAAGTACGTACCCGTATTAAGAAAAACCACCCTAGGAACTGTCTTCTGCAACACCTCATTGAAGCAAAGGGCGAGGGGAGGAGGAAGAAGACGTAAGCAGCTACTGGATGCTCCTAAGGAAACTAGAGGGTGCTAGTATTTGAAAGATGCCACGCTGTGGAGAACTCGCTTTGGAAGAGGCTATGGATTTGTCGTGGGACAGACTGCGGAATAAATGAACGCATGAACGAACGAACGAACAACGTAGTAATGGTACTGAACAGGACTAGGCATATGCCATGTGTTCGGTCAGTATTTGTCCAGACATGCGTCGTTGCGGAGCTACAGTAGTCTCACATTCAGACCGATGAGGTGGAAAGCAACTCAAACAATGTACTGTTAACAAGTGCTTGGAAATATCGGCCGTTAGCGCGGATTGTTACATGGATAGAGAACAGGTACACATACACTAGACCGTGCTATAGTGGACTTTATTGCTGACGTTTCGGTGGATCTGACTTTTAATCTTCAGGATACCATGTGGTGGAAATATGGTACGATTAATGCGCAACTTTTTTTTTTGTCGCGCGTCACTCAGGCATAAATAATTTGGCGAAGTGTCACAGCGGGGTTTTGAAACATAATTTATTCAGTGTAATAAACATTTTTATTACCAAAAGCTCCAAGGACAACTTGGGAAAGAGTCAAGATCCACAGGTTGCGCGCCACAGCTCTATACGTACACCGAATGTCGAGTTTGGGTTGGTCAGTGCTTTTGCTTTATATTCGGGAGCGTCCGTGCCAAAGTTTCTTTCCTCATGAGTGAGGTTACTTGTACCCTTCCCAACATCGATATTTAAAGATTGTAGGCGATTATTTTTAGTATTGTTGTTTCTTAGGATTGCTGGCGTCAGTTACGGAAGGTTCATGGCATGCATTGTAAGTTAATCTGTCAACGTATATTAGGGACCGTTGGCGATAGGAAGGAGGGGAGAGATTTAAATGAGAAAACGTTAGGAGCTGATAACGGAAGCCAGCAGTCCAGTAGGGAAGTCAGTCGCGTATGAGTGTGGTGTAGGTAGGAGTACAGAAAAGTGACTGTCAGTTTCCTAGAAATTATCTAGTTGTTTTACTGGATATAGCGCTCCATTATTTTGTATTAAGAATAAAACGAATAAATAAAACATAAGTGAAAAGACAATAATTAAAACTATATGTGATTCTGTGTACCACACCCGTCTCCCGAAAAAGAATCACCTGCCATTCTGAGCACGTCGGGACAAAAAAGTTACGAAGGGTGATCATGTAGAAGATGAAGTTACCCCTGTGCTTAACTAAGCACCATGCTACGAAGGCGTATGGGGAAGTGAAGAAACAGCTCAGCATATAACCACAACACCAAATAGAAAGGTCAGCTTTATTTCGCCGTCCCTTTATCCGATATCCGTTGGATAGTTTGGGCAGGCGCCGGAAACAGTCTGAACGCTGTGGCATGTCCGTCTTTCGCAAGTCGCTTTACCATTGGATGCTGCATAACAATTTGGAAAGAGTCGTTAACAAACTAAGAAGTGCCAAATCTTTTAAACTATACGGTGCTGAGTGCAGCGATTCGTGTGGTATTGTAATACAACAGTTCGATTCATTGCGGTGGTTTGCATATGTTGCATTTGGACATTTGACAAAGAAGCGCTCGTAAGTGATTTATGTGAAACGTGTGCGAGTAATAATGGAGCTGGCGTGATTAGCGAATGGCATAGTGTGCTTACTGCTGGCAACCTTACATGTAGTATGTGTTACATTCCTGTTTGTTGACGGTTCGTTTTGGAAGTCGACCGCGCTGTTGCCAGCCTGGCTTGATGCCGAAGTTTTGCAAAGTGAACACCGCTGTAACAAACATCGACCTGTAGTCACTTCTTGTTGTTGCGGAAGCGTGATAACGAACCAGAATCAGTCCGCGCTTCTGCGTTTCTGTGACTTGGTGATCTTCAGGGTTTATTTGGTGGATGAGGTTTCGGAAAATTCGCCGCATAGCGTAACGTTTTGGGGCCGAACCTTTGCAAATTTTTTCCAGTTGATTTTTTTTTTTTCCTCCCGTAAGTGATAGCGCCGTATTCGTTGGTTACGAGGTTAATAAACTCTGTTGCTATGGCTATAATCTTGTATTTTGCGGTGCTAGGGAAAATAAGCTACCATTGACGACGGCGGAGACCATCAGCAGCAGCAACAGCAGCAGATTGTCTGAGAAATTGTGGATGAATCCCTTGCTGCTGCTTACGGAATCCGAACGTTCATTACCTTTTTCTTAAGAGCCCACCACTGCATCATACCCGAGCCAGTTAAATTTTTTTCCATGCCAGCACATTCAGTGAGGGTCTGTTTTCATTTGATCTACTTGTATACTCGTGAGTGCCCCATTATCCTTTCTTTGAGATTTATAGATCAGAATTTTGTGTGTATGTTTCATCTGCATGCGTTCCGCCCCGCCGCCCCTACCGTATCATCATTGTTGGTTTAATTACTTTAATAGTGGTAGGTGATTAGCGTAAATTGTAATACAGTCCTTATACGTAAGAGTAATTTTCTAACTTGCTGTTGATGCGGTCGCCATACCGTCTTAAGCACTTTGTCTTCAATCACCTGCAGACACTGTTCACCCCTTAATTTGAGAAATCAAAACAATCTGCAGTTGCTTGTTCTGACGTTTGTGTCAAGGTCCAGGTCTTCTGCCGTGCAGCTGGGTAGATTTGTACCAACGTTGATGCACCTTTTTGCTGTTTAGTTTAGGCACAGATGATCGTGGCAGGAGATCCCCCGAAACCTTCGCGCGTACGTACGAAAGTACATAATGCCCGTTCGAATGACTGCAGTCTGGGGAAAACTACAGTTTGGTGTCTTGACGGTTTTTAGATTTGGCATAGAAAGATAAACAAGTTTAGACTGGATGGTGGGGCGCATTTCTGGGATTGTAATGTGTTCGGAACTGGCGTAGATAGAGGATGATATTAAAATGGATGTTACGGTTGCGGTTGTGGATTGAATTCATCTGGCTTAGGATAGGGACCAGTGGCAGGCTGTTGTGCACACGGAAATGAACATTCGGCATTTACATTATGAGAGTTGTGTCTTAACTGCGCCACTGTTGGCCTTTCAAGAAAGTCTCTGCTTCATGGTGTTAGTGCTGTTAGTTGAACTGCATCATGAATATCAGTTCATTTTGGTCGCTTTTGTTCTCGGTATTGCTGGGCTCGAAAGTAAACAAAACTTTGAGTTTGGTTTCCATCTTCAAAATGTTTCTTTCACAAGTATAAAATTGCTGCCGGACGCGTTGTGAGGCGAAGTTTAGAATGAATCGCGCGAGATTGTCGAGCTGCTGTGATACTGCGACCAGATCCGACTCTTCGTCGTGCACTGTGTCCTGTAGCAGTATCGTACTTCTGACTTGCCAGCAAAGAACGCATGCGACAGTGACTTCGTTCTTAAGTCTGCTTATGTCCGCCTGCAGGATCCTGTTTAGATATAGTACCACACACCTGAGTCGGAGAAGTTGCCGCCTTCCACGGCGCCGTTGAATGGTCTTAGAATCGTTTGCCATGATCGTTAAGGGAGGTAAAGTGTTTGAAGGGCGGAGTGTAAATTTAAACGGTATTTGTTTGGTATTTTAAAAATGTGTGCCTAAGATCGGAAGAGACCTTGATATGACCTTAACCCTTCAGTGCCGGCCCGGTGCATCGTATGCAATTCTTGACCTGTCGCCGGCCTTGGTACACCGTACGGTCGTGGATGCATTTAAGGGTAACATAAATTACAAAGCTCCTGCGTCCTGGACGGTAATTGACATTCAAACTGCAGCGTCGATAAAGGGTTAAATCTGGTCTGTTTTGGATTGTTTATTTATATACATAAAAAAATTTTAATTTTCAAATTTAGATGGAGTTTTTTTAATATTTCGTTTACTTCGAAAACGGAATTTTTACTGTTTCCACCTCCGTGTTAATTTTATTTACATACTTTTGTTCCCCATAGAGCATAATACACTACTTGAATTTGTAAATGTGCGATTTGTGTACTTGTCAATAAATGTCTAGTACATGTATTGTCGGATTCGTCACTCGTGCCTGTAGCAGGCAACAGTTCGAGTCTGGACTGTATATTTAACACCCCTCCCCCTCCCCCAATGCTATTTTATCTCATGTAATTTCCGTAAAACTACATAATGTGGGGGCAACCAAGAGAAGATGTACCAGATTTGTGCTGTACTTTCAGTGTACATTTTTTCCAGCACTTTGCATGGTCTTCTGGGCATAACGTCATATGGTTTGTAGAAGGATACCAGCGTTTTGGAGGAGCCTGCTTCCTCAGTGTTCAATGTTGTGGCCTGCCCAGTAGCAGGTTTATCAGAAACTTTGGTGCATGTCTACCAAACTGCATGGTAATGCATCTTGTAATACTCAACGCAGGTTATTGGCATCATGTCCGCAAGTGGTGGGATGATTTCCTCCTATGACAGACAGATGTGTTTTAAATTTGGTATACCGTTTCTGTAAGTTTATAATCTGCCTGTATGTTGTTATGTTTGGATTGGCATCTCATATGTTGACTCCTGGTTTATTTTAAAGCAGGCATGTGGGGACGACCTCTTCCCAGTAGCGGTGTTGCACTGTGCAACATGTGAAACTCCTTTGCAAAGAATGAATAACTTTATTGTTGTTGGAGCTGCAGTAAATATGTAGAAATCCAGTTCGTATCTTTGTTTTCTGTTTTTGCCGCACCATTCAGATTCTTGAAACAGTGATGTTTTGGAAGCAGATTGCAATGTTTGGCTGTTAACCAATTTGTGAAGAATTGCAAGAGAGAATTTTTTTAAGGTTTTATTTGTCACACCACACCAAACCAATTAAAAAAGTGATTTACTTCAATTAATCCTGATTTTCAGTTATATATGATCACGTTTTGAGTTTTGTGTCCCTGTATTTGTACATTTCTAGTCTCGTTTTCACTGGTAATCAGTTGCAATACAGAATAAGTATCACTGCTTTCAAAAGTCAACGTTATTTACTTCATATATATGGACATTTACTGTCATTAAACCAAATGACTGTATCATAAAGGTGTACAGAGGAATTGGCTGCAGTGCTCAATATACATGTATTTTTAACCCTCAACTGTATGGAGGTGGCAATAGCTCTAGGTTCAGCCTTGTTAGCCTTAAAGAAATAGACTTTTGTACCTGTTAGTTGGAGGTGTGGCTGAACCCCAGAAACAATCTTGACTTAGTTCTAGGTAGGCAAGATCACATACTGGTCATGCTGATCGTAGGAGTTGAATGGCTGTATCAGTATTCCTCCCTTCCTCCCTCCCTCCCTTCCTTCCTTCCTTCCTGCTTACTCACTCATTCACTTATGCATTTAACCCCTTAACAGTGCAGCACAAGTACCTTGATTCTCCTTGGTGACAGATACCTATTTCTATGCATATCATTGCACTGTGTCAACTGGTAGATCGTTACAGCCGTTTTGGAGGATCATGATGCATCTGTCTTCAGGGTTAAGTAGTCTGAGAAGGGTGTCACTTGTTGGGTGATGTAACATCTCAGAAGATGTAGGGAATTCAGTCATACAAGCTTGGAAAGTTTGTGACATTTGAGATTATCATAGCAGTACTGAAAAACATTCAGTTTTCCGAGATATGTTACCTTGTAGATTGTACATATCAGCGTTTTGGAGGTGCTTGCTGCCCCCATCATCAGGGTAGTCCAAGAAATGTGGATTTCCCTGAAGGTGGAGGCAGCAAGCCTCTCTGGAACTTGAGTATATATGTACTTACTGACATGGTGTCATATTTCATGAGACTGGAGTCCTCACAATATGTTTTGACCAACTGAATAGCTGGGAGTGAGTCTAGTCAATATAGTTTGGTAATACTTACTCTTATATGGTTACAAATAGCTGTACTTGTTAACATATGTATCACATGTATAAACCAATAAATCCACCCATCATAGTATGGTATGTTATATTCATTCATTTGACAAATGACTACAATTTCATTTTTCAGAAGTGGCACGCACAAGGTTACGGGAGGAAGGCACAAAGTACCGCTCATTCTGGCAGACACTGTCAACTGTAGCACGGGAGGAAGGTTATCGTGGTGTATATCGTGGTCTGGGTACACAGCTCATTCGCCAGATTCCAAACACAGCAATCATGATGGCCACGTATGAGGCTGTTGTATATGCACTCACAAAGTACTTCGGCTCCCCAGCCACACAGTTTTACGTGGCTGAGGAAGCTGTTGCTTCGAATATGACAAGTCACAGTGATATGATCATAAGCAGGCCTGTTGAAGAACGTGAATTAGCACAGTAACTTGTACTTACTTTTGTATTAGGCTACATTATGCAGTATTATTCTGACCACCTCCAAGTTTACCTATTCATGTTGCCCGTATGAAGCGAGTATTCGGGTAGTATCATGTATGAGTATGTAACGGTGAACATTTGTGCCATTGAACACTCTAATAGCTTATTAATTATACTTATTTATATTCTGACTATTGTGAATCAAAGTAAAATATTTAGGTGAATCCAGTTTCCTTTTTAGACCATTTGAAACCAAGAGGATATTCAGTGGTTTTGACCGTTGACTGTTTTGTTTGAAAGCTTCTACTGAATTGCTGAGTGTGTGGTAATATGTTGCCTTCTTACAGTCTGCTGACTCTTAAGATGGACTTCAAATTCTGTGTAAAGATGTTTTCAGATCCTCTGAAACTGTAGCTTTCCCAAGATCCCAAGCAGCTTCCTAATTAATTTCACCATTGGACCTTCAAAAGCTATATTTGTTCAAGTTATAGTTGTATGTTGAGTGTTAAGAAGTTTGTGGCTTGCGTCATAAAGTATCAGTCTGTAATTTAATCAGATGAACTGAGCTTCAGATTCATTCTTTACACTTAGTTCACCAAAAAAGCAACAGTTTTCTGTAAGAGCTTTTGTTAATGGCAGAAGTTCACTTTTTAACACACACAGGTTTGTGTATATATCACCTTACTCTTACAAGCAAAGTGCCTATTTATCAATGGGTGAGTGGAACAGGTTGAAAATTATCAAGTTTTGTTCCGGTTTTGCCTTTCTTCACCCCCCCCCCCCCCCACTCCACCCCCACATACAATTAAAAAAAAACAAAAAAAAAAACCTTTTTCCCCCCTTTCTAATTTTTCTTTCATTATA
>Ga0123352_10018903_pt1 | contig 10984 bp, 10 predicted proteins | sample TergutLab28metaG_FD_89700 | JGI IMG/M metagenome (GOLD analysis project Ga0123352, IMG submission 89700) | Labiotermes labralis P1 segment gut microbial communities from Petit-Saut dam, French Guiana - Lab288 P1 | ecosystem: Host-associated > Arthropoda: Insects > Digestive system > Gut ... | reverse complement strand
TCATCTCCGGGCCGGATATTATCACCCGTGGGTTTATCTACGTCAAAGAGTCGGAAGAGATGATGAAAGACCTTCGCCGGATCGCCTTAGAGGCTCTGCAACACAGTCAAAGTAGCAAAGCCGGGCGGACGGATTGGAGTGCCATCAAGGCCGCCATCCGACAAGATATGTCCGGGTTCCTGTACAAGAAAACCCGCCGTAGTCCTATGATTTTGCCGGTTATCATGGAGATTTAAGCCATGAATATCCAGATATTTGGGAAGAAAAAGTGTTTTGATACCAAAAAGGCCGAGCGCTATTTCAAAGAGCGGCGGATTAAAGTGCAAAACATCGACCTCATCCGCTACGGCATAAGCAAGGGAGAGTTCGCCGGTGTAAAACGTGCAGTGGGGTTAGAGGCACTCATTGACCAAGATGCCCCCGATGTGGAGATGCTCACCTATCTGGCTTACGAGGCAGATAAGGAAGAAAAGCTGTTAGAAGAGCCCGGTTTACTCAAAACCCCCATTGTCCGCAACGGCAAACAGGCCACCGTAGGATATTGTCCCGATGTGTGGGCTGGCTGGGAATCATAAAACACGAAGCCCTCATCTTGGCAGTTGCTGGGATGAGGGCTTCGTGTATAGTGCAGTAAGCCATTCGTGATTCATGCATCGCACCGCATAACGCTTATAAAGCCTGTAATATCAAGGGGTATGATATTTGCAATGAATGGTTTGGGTGGATTTATTTTTATTTTTCACAAGACCGCCTTAATGCGGTCAGCAATGCGTTTTACTACAGGAACGCTGACAGAGTTCCCTATTTGTTTATATGCTGCCTCTACCCTGATGGTGTTTGGAAAATAGAAATCATTCGGAAAACCTTGAAAATCTAAGGATTCTTGGAGGGTTAATCGCCTTATTCCATGATCATCACGCAACACAATAGCATTATATATTGTGTTCATTGAGGCTGTAAGCGTTGAGCATAAGTCTGGGTTACGCAAATTGCGGATAGTGCCGTTATATATTCGGAACAACCGCCGGCTTTTGCCGATAAATGCGTCTATCTTGTTATAGAGAGGCGTATCGGGATTGTAGTAATAAATATCATTCTTTTTTATTGCCTGATTAACAATATCCGCTATCTTGCGATCAAGCTGTATTGTTTTGGGAAAAGCAAAGCTATCACACTTCTCAAGATCCAAGAATGCCACGATATATATTCGTTTCCTTGCTTGCGGAACACCGCCGTATTCGTTCGTGGGTATAACCTTATATCTCACGGAATAACCGCACTGTACTAAAACATTATAGATTACGAGAAAAGTCCGTCCTTCGTCATGTTCCACAAGATTTTCTACATTTTCGAGGAATATCACTTTGGGGCGTTTTGCGTCAATTATGCGAGCAATTTCAAAGAATAGTATGCCACGAGTATCCTTAAAGCCTTTTTGTGTCCCACCAATAGAAAACGATTGGCACGGGAAACCTGCTGTTAGCACATCGAAATTGGGTATTGATTTAGCGTCTATGGTTTCTATATCTCCTTCAACTAAATAGCCATCCCCGAAGTTGTGGCGATAAGTTCGACAAGCTGCCTTATCGAGCTCATTCGCCCACACTATTTCAAATCCTGCTTGCAAAAATCCAGAGCAGATGCCACCTATACCTGCAAACATACTGGCTACCCTTAGTCGTTTATTCATCATGGTTCAAAAATAGATTTTAAGATTTGGGCTGAATCATAATCCTTTGACTGGTGCTTTTCGGCTACTAAGTTAATCCATTGGGAAATCCTGTCGCTATCAATTTTGTTTACTTTCCAAGATTCCGCGAGAACCTCTGTGGGCATAGAGTTAATAAGTAGCCTAATATCAACCATGAGTTCTTGGATGTGCCCGAAAACTTGTGGCAATCGCTCAAACATTTCATTTTTCGCAAACAAAGTAACCTTTCCACCTGCCGAAAAATTATCACGGAATGATGAATCGACAATACCGTGGTGTGAGGCAAGCCACAGTACGGCTCTGCTGTATTTTTTGCTGCTTATGGTTGACAAAATATCGGGGAACAAAGCAAACAAAGATGCTTTAAGTTGTAAACGCTCTTCGTTTTGCAGTGATGACCATAATCTCACTTTCATTGAAGCGGTTGCGTTTACCTCGGAATCGGTAGTGTCAATCCACCATAGACTCTCACCGTCTTTGAGTTGACTCTTGTAATATTTGACCACCTCACCGATTGGATTTTCCGCATTACGCAAATCATCGTATGAAGTGTTCATTTTATCGAAAATTGTTTCGCTTTCGCCTAACTTCATATCAATTTTATACCTTGGATAATGCGTTGCAACAATTTCTGATAGACAATCTTCATAAGGGCGACTACGAAACTCTACTGGACTAACCAATTTCCCAAATGTCAAAAATATTCTTTCTACCCCATCAACCCGAGTGGATTCGTTAACACTGCCGCCAAGCGAAGTCCACTTTTCGTCTTTTGAGCTTTTTACTTCTACGCCATAATATTTTGCCGCAACAATATCAGGAAAACGCTGTCCAGATACTTTCTTAATTGTACCTTCGAACTTAGTTCCTACAGCCGAGTTGTTAAGAAAGTCATAAACATCATCTTCCAACTTCTGCGCCCCACGGGTGATATAATATGGTGTTTTGTGTTTAGCATCATCGTTTAGTCGGAGCGTTGCGGTATCCACTAAGGCTTGAAACTCACCAAGGCTAGGTTCACGATTGTTTGATATAATCATTGTGCATTACCCCCCAAAATATAACTCCCAGTTTTTTTCAAGCCTTTTAGCAATATGGTAGCCCAAAAGCGGCGGTACAGCGTTGCCAATTATTTTGTAGGCATCAGAAGCTGATACGCCTTTTGCTTTACCGTTCGCAGGTATTATGAACTCATAAACATCCGGAAATGTCTGTATTCTTGCACATTCTCTTATAGACAAACGCCTTTCTTCAAGTCCGCTTTCTAGTTCATCTATCAGCTTGCCGCCATTTTCGCCTGATAAACGCCTAAATTCGATATTTCCGTGGTGTTCAGAGCGAATAGTCGGGCCAATATCGTGTAGTCTAATTTCTGTTTGGCCTTGACAGTGCTTACCCATGTATTTAGCTTTAGAATATTTCTGCTGTGCAGGGTCTGATGCTAAATGCGGTTCTTCAAGGCCTACAAATGCTTGTGATAGGTTTGTAGGCGGCAATAGCTTGGCCCCATCGGCAGTATAGCTATGTGTTTTCGGTGGGTATGGGTCATAAACAGGGCATAAGCTCTCGCTTGTCAGCCTTGTTAGCGCTTTCACGGTCAATGCTGACCGCTTGAAGCCTATAAAAATGACACGCTCGCGAGATTGCGGCACGCCATAATCGGCAGCGTGTAGCACCCTTGCATCAACAACAACATACCCGTTTCCCCCAATAGACCGAAAGTCATTTTCAATGGTTGCTTTGACGTCCGCAAGGTTGGCAAGTCCCTTTACATTCTCTGCTATAAAAATCTTTGGCTCTGTTAGCGCAATCACTTCTCGCATCCACATATAGAGTTGTCCGCGACTTTCAATGCTCGGCGTATCTTCATCGATGTGATTACCATTATGGCATTTGTCAGAATTGAAGCCTTTTCGCTTACCTGCAACAGAGAAGTCTTGACAAGGAAAACCGCCTGTAACAACATCAATGTCAGCTGGGAATATCTCTTCTCCATCTTTGTGCATTTTCACAAGGTCAACAATACTTCCAAGGTGATAAACACTGCAAGCGGTTCCGCGCTTGCCAAAGTATTTACGCCAAGCTGTTTGAGCGTCAGGGCGTATATCGTTAGCAAAAACCGTATTAAATCGTGTTTTTGGTAAGTTTCGCCAACCATTTTCTCCTGTGATAACTTCATTCCAATCTGGGTGAACCTTGAAATTTATAGCATTTGCTATAACATCAAAGCCGCCTTCAAAACCAAGGTCAAGCCCGCCACAGCCCGAAAATAACGACAAAACATTAAGCGTGTTTTTATTCACTCGTTTTCTAACAGGGTACGGCTCGGTTTTATCTACGACCCAGTTTCGGCCTATTTTTTTTGCAGTAGAAAAAGCCCCTTTCTCTGCTAACCGACGCAAAGTGTCTGGGCTTCTGCCATGCAATGCTGCATATTCAGCAAGTGAAACAAGCATAAGTTCCTCCAAATATTACGACTCATATTCACCATTATACACGATAACGTGCGTAAAGTAAAATAGAATTTTGCGTAACTATGTCCATTTCAAAGATAATGCGGTTCGCAGTCTAAAACCAAAGTTATGTGGTGGCGTTGCCCTACGCTCCCCAGCCTCTTCCAAAGGACAGAATTTAGGGTAGTAATTTTAGTGCGAAAGGGAATAGTTATCAAATGGCGTATATTTTAATCCACGGCTCTGGACATAAAGCAACGAGTTGGAATGAAACAATCTCATATATGGAAAACAACAAAGAGATATTGTGTCCGGATTTATCTACAATCCGTGACGGCAAAGAAGCGAGATACACGAATGTATATGGTTTATTTCAAGCTGTCGCAAAATGCCTTTAAGTCTTGCACCACGTTCTCTGGTAGTTGGCTGTATTCCGTGTCGGTGATTGCGCCCTCTAGAGTGTATAGATGGACGGGGCAGATTGTGGTGATGTTGGCGTAGTGCAGTTTGAGCCGGACAAAGGCTTCTTTGCTGCCGGCTTGTTTGAGTTCTTCGGCGGTTGTGATGCCGACTGTCTGTAGCTTTTTTTCCATTTCTTTGCCGATATTTTTTAGAGAGGTTAGTGATGTCATTGGTGTATGCTCCTCCTTGCAATGAGAATAGTGTGATAGTTACCCCACTATAACATAAGGAACAAAAGAACGCTATCTTTTTAATTTTGCATGAATAGTCTTTGTGATTTCCGTGTACGCTAACGAGGGGTGATAGCATGGGCAAAAATAAGCCTGAAAAAAACAATGATGTGACAATACAAACGCAAATTCAGACACAAAATGTTGATACAGGTCTTCCTGTTTTTAAAACTGATGACATTCGCCATTATGAGCAGAAGAATATGCCGAAAGGCACTTCTATCAGGCGTGGTAAATAATCTTTTGCGAGGTAATTCCAACATGGCAAATACAAAGACACGAAATGAGCAGAGAAAAAATAACGATACGACTCCGCCGGCACGGCGGGAGGCGAAATCGAAGGGCAAGGCCGACTTCAACAAAAAAGGGAAGGAGTCGTGAAGATGCCAAAAGGAACAACGAAATGGAAAGATTCTGATACGTCTAACCCGTCTGGGCATGTAGCCAAGCCGCCAAAAGGCTCTAAAATAAATGACGATACCCGTGTTGTTCACGGGGAAGAGCCGAACCGGGATGAAAAGTCTTACTAAATCAAAACAGGCCACATCCTTTCATTATGCGCTGTTCCAAGCGAGGCAAAACTGACTGATCGGCGTAAGCGATGGATAAGCCCGCACCTGCACAGGTGTGGGCTTATTTGTCGCTGGTCGTTCCTTATCTGTCGTGTCCCGGCTTATGTCGGTTGCCGGATTGTTTCTTGTCATTTCGACCTTCCCCATCAGGGCCGCTGTGGGCGATTGTGGAGCTACCCTTTGCCTTAGCTTTTCGTACAGGCTTTGGGTCTAGTTGGCTGTCTTTCGGCATGTGTGCCCTCCTGATATAAATATTCTGAGCATAGTATGGCACATATAGGTCAGATAAATACGATTGTCTAGAAATGATCAATATAGTCGCACCACTAGGCGGGCGTAGCAAGCAACGCCCCTACAGCACAGGACGCAAAAACGATAATGATAGCTTTTTAACCGTTTGTGATAAATGTTGACAAAATATGAATGAACTAGTATATCATACCTGTGAGATATTACGTCCAATGCCAATATACACGGTAGTAGGACTGCGTGTATGCCAGAGTAAATGTGTATGTGAGACATATGAAAGGAGAGGGGTTCTCGGTACAGCCAATGTAGTGAACGCACGATTCAGCTCATCTATTACTTCAATGTATGAAAAGAAAAAGGAGAGTCTATTACACAATGAAAACAACAAAACGACTTTTTGCAATGCTTCTTGCCGTGTTGATGCTTCTGACGCTGTTCCCGGCGTCTGCACTTGCCACGGAAGCGGAAGCAACTGAGGCGTACACTGTAGCGCCTGAGGTGTATACAGAGACCATAGCGCCTGCTTACATAGCACCGGAAGCGCATTCTATTCCGGCAGGTTGGGCGCCACCGTCCCCGCCACCCCTGCAGAAGACCATCAGTCACTGGTGGCCCTTCCTTGATATTAATATTGATTTCAATTTATGGAATATCATAGGCGGGAACTTTCCGATTTCAGTCACCCTTGAGTGCAACATGTTCCTCGCCCTGACGCAACTTTATGCCATGGCACTCATCACGCCGGGTGGCGGTGCAGGAATGACGTTGAACCTGACTCACGACATTGTTATGCCTGCTATGGCACCGCCAGCAGCGGTTCCGGCTGGTGCAACTCTGTACATTAGAAGTAGTGAGCCCGGTGTACAGCGTACCATCACCAATCTTGCGTTTACCGAGCACTTCATCGTAGGGCCCGGTGCTACGTTGGTATTGGAAGATGTTATTCTCTGCGGCGGTCCCGAAAGTGTATTCCCAGGCGGAAGCCTAATGGGCGCACACCACGGCGGTGTCCGTGTAGAAGGCCGTTGTCTCCTGCTTCTCCAACCGGTGGGCGGACATTTGGTCATGCATCGCGGCAGTGCCATTCGGAACTCCAACGCAGTTGGCAACCCGATTTTCCGTAGCCGTGGCGGCGGTGTTTACTTAAACTCTGGCAGCAACACGTTGTTTCTCCCGCGTAGTGGTGGTCAATTGACCATGCTTCCCGGTAGCCGGATACATAATAATGTAGCGGCCCGCGGCGGCGGTGTCTATGCCAGCACAAACTCTATCATCCGTATGGCGGAAGGTAGTAGAATTGACAACAACAGAGCCCAGTCTGTCGGTAATATTGTGAACGCCTATAATACCGGCACCGGCGGCGGCATCCATCTCTCGTCAAACGCTGTGTTGGACATGCGCGGCGGCTCTATTGACAATAACCAAGCAGTCTATGGCGGCGGCGTTCGCTTGCGGGGTTCTAACGTTGCGAACCGTGCCGAGCTTCATATGACCGGCGGTGAAATTCACAACAACCGTGCAATCGGTAGCCACTCAATCTTGACGCATCCTGCCATGGGCGGCGGCATTCGTGCTTGTGCAAACAGTGATATCACCATGACCGGCGGCAGAATCCACAGCAACACCTCTGCCAATGGCGGCGGCGGTGTGAGCTTGGGCTACAAGAGCCTGTCAACGCCGGGTTTGATTAGCCTTGGCAACCGTGGTGCCCGTCTCAACATGACCGGCGGAACCATTGACAACAACAGAGCCACCACTGGTGGCGGCGTCCGGGTCAGTGCCGGTGCGCTTCTTTCCATCTGTAACATCCGTAGCCCAATCCTTGAATTGCACGGCGGTACCATTGCCAACAACCGTGCGCAAGAAGGCGGCGGAATTTGGCTGCAAAGAAACACACGTCTCTGCGTGGATAGCCGCGGCGGCGGTGGCGGCAGATTGCTGGGCTGGCTGTTTGGCTCTGGCTCGAATGCAAGTGTCCCCGTGATTGAAGGGAACCATGCATATCGCCGTGGCGGCGGTATCTTTGCTGGTGCATTCACCGATGCCTATCTGCGTGCAGGTACATTCAGAAACAACCATGCAGCACAAGACGGCGGTGCAGTTTTCGCACAGAGATTTACATACTTTACACCGGTCTTGACTCCGGGCATGTACTGTGACCTGAAACAAGTTCAGAGTCCGACACGCTTTGAGGGTAATACCGCAGGCCGTGGCGCATTCCGCCCGCCTGTGCTTAACTTGAGAAGTCTTTGTCTCCTATTCCCATTCCGGAGCTCGGCGACTGCTTCTCCAACCTTCCCGCCGTTCATGATAACGGCACCCAACACACTCAACAACTTTGATATCAACTTCCTCGGCATACCTCTTGCTGGCGGGCAGACACCCACGATGGCAACCGCGTACTTCATGTACAACTATGACAACGTGGAGAGAGAGTCCAATATCTTCGATCAAGATGTTGTGACCATCCCGCCCGGAACTCTGGAAGCGCCAATCGAAGAGCCAACCCGTCAAGGCTATCAGTTCTTAGGCTGGTCGCTAACGGAAGACGGCCCGACTCTTGTTGAGTTCCCAACCGAAGTTACAACCGCTATGTTATGTTCGCGCACAGTAACAACGGAAAACAACCAGACCTTTACTTACCAATACCTCAATCTCTACGCCCAATGGGAGCCGGCATATCGCTGGTATCGCTTGAGCTTTATCGGCAACGGTGGCTCTCCGGCGTACGAAGTAGTATGGGTCAACCAATACACGACCTATGAGGGCGCAATTGCCCAGTGGCAGTATCAGACCGAGCTAGAAGTGCCGGTCAGAGAAGGCTATGAGTTTATCGCTTGGGCCTTAGAAGAAGCACCTGGTGAATTTGCTCTCATCGGTAGTCATATGTATGACTTCAATGTAGTGGAGAATGCAGAACACCATAGATGGGCACTGTTTGCCCAATGGAGACCCATAGACCCGCCACCAGAGCCGATTCAAGCACTCTTCATCGGCAACGGCGGTTCACCCGGTGAGATTCTTGTATATTGCTATGAAGAGCAAGTGACCTATGGTTGCCTCATTGCACTGTGGCAGTATCAGACCGGACTGTTTGAGCCGACCAAAGTTGGCTATGAGTTCGTGGGCTGGTCTCGTTCATCTGTAGACGAGTTCCCGATCGTATTCCCCGGCAGCAGTGTTTCCGGTAACATCTTACTGTTTGCCCAATGGAGAGCGCTTACGCCGCCTATGATGGTGACCTTCATCGGTAACGGTGGCGAGCCTGCGACCATTACTGTGTTCGGCGATGAGATCGGCACCTACGGTGCGGCATTCCAGCTATGGCGGGACGAGACTGGACTGCAAGAGCCGTTCAAACCCGGCTATGCATTCCAAGGCTGGTTCCATGCTCCGGCTGGCGGTGAGCCGGTGAACCTCAATAGCGTTCTTAACAATAACCAACGCGCCCACACCCTGTATGCCCAGTGGGAAGCGATTCCTGTAACTGCCGTTGAAGTAGTATTCCTCGGCAATGGCGGTACTCCTGTTCTAAAGACTATCGTCATAGATCAAGAACCCACGACCTACGCTACTGCAATTGAGCAATGGCAATATTGGGCAGGCAAATACGTCCCAACCAAAGAAGGCCACACCTTCCTCGGCTGGGCTCGTGTAACAGAGACCGGCTATGAGATGGTAGCGAATACTAGTGCCCTCATCACCGGCCAAAACATACTGGCGGCTCAGTGGGAACGTGATGCGTATATTACAGTGACCTTCAATGTCACCGGCGGCGTACCTTCTCTCGACCCCATTGTCATAAACCATTTGCCCACCACTTATGGCGTGGCGATAGAGCATTGGCAATATTGGGCCAGACAGGATGCGCCCACCAGAGCAGGCTACACCTTCCAAGGCTGGTTCCATCAGCCCACGGGCGGTACAGCTGTTGTTCCCGGAAGTACGCTCAACCGCAGTATTACCCTGTATGCCCAGTGGGAGCGTATACCTTCTATTGCCGTGACATTCCTCGGTAATGGCGGGCTGCCTGTGATTGAGACCGTTGTCATGAATAACACTGCCGCAACTACTTATGGTGCGGTGATTACCCAGTGGCAATATCAGACTGGATTACAAGCACCCACCAAAGAAGGCCATGACTTCCTAGGCTGGGCCCGTCTGACAGCGGCTGGCCCGCAGTTAGTGGTTCCCGGAAGTGCGTTAACTGAAGGCACCATACTGGTCGCCCAATGGAGAGCGGTAGATGCACCGATTACGATAACATTCCTAGGCAACGGCGGTCGTCCGATCTTCGAGCAAGTGACCATCGACTTGAATGTGAATCAAAACCCAACTTATGCAGATGCGATTTTTGCATGGGAGCAACAAACCCGACTGATAGCGCCAACCCGTCAAGGCCATGAGTTCCTGCATTGGTCACTGACCGAAGATGGCGGCCCAGTAGTGGGCACGTTACCTGTTGACGCTGTAGGTCACGCAGTCCTGTTTGCCCAATGGAGAGAGGTTCCGGGAGGAATTCAAGAACCGGTTCTGATGAGCTTTATTGGCAACGGCGGCACACCGGCCTACCGTCAGGTAGAGATCAACGAGAACACCACGTTTGCCGCAGCGATTTCCTTGTGGCAAGCACAAAACAATCAGTTAGAGCCTTCACGTCCCGACTTCACCTTCACCCATTGGTCGTTGTATGAAGAAGGGCCCCCAATATCCGGTAGCATCCGTGTAATGGCGGCAGAGCGGTTTGCCCTGTTTGCCCAGTGGGCACCGGTAGGCGGCGGAGACTGTACCTGTGATACTCCTGGCTGTGACTGTGGCGTAAACTGTGATTGCGACGCAAACTGCGATTGTGCATCGACGGAAATTAACGTGACCTTTGTCGGCAACGAAGGTATACCCGGCTTTACGGTTGTCACCATTCCTGTCGGCGCAATGTACGGTCTAGCCATTACCGAGTGGCAAGCGCAAACGCACTTAAACGTACCGACCAGAGCAGGTCATACCTTCCTTGGCTGGTCTCGTGTATCTGCCCCCGGTGGTGCGCTTGTGACTAACACAAGTACCATCAATGCAAATATCATCTTGTTTGCCCAGTGGGAAGAAGATGAGGCAGAGCAGATTACAGTAACCTTCCACGGTAACGGCGGCGCACCGGTTAGAGAAGAAGTCATCGTTGCTGAAGGCGCAACCTATGGCACAGCAATTGCTGAGTGGCAGTATCAGACGAGCCTAACCGTACCCACAAAAACGGGCTACACGTTCCTGCACTGGTCTCTTGATGCGGCAGAAGGCGGTGTGCCTGTGACT
>Ga0123352_10018901_pt1 | contig 10985 bp, 8 predicted proteins | sample TergutLab28metaG_FD_89700 | JGI IMG/M metagenome (GOLD analysis project Ga0123352, IMG submission 89700) | Labiotermes labralis P1 segment gut microbial communities from Petit-Saut dam, French Guiana - Lab288 P1 | ecosystem: Host-associated > Arthropoda: Insects > Digestive system > Gut ... | reverse complement strand
TTGTGTGCTGCAGGTGGGGGGGGGGGGGGGGGGGACAGTCTACTTCCAAAATAGCGAATGCGAAATTTACAGATTAGATGCAATTTAATAGAACACAGACTGATTGAGACCAGAACATCCACTGTGTGTGTGTTGCTGTAATAATATTCAAACTAACTCAGTATTTAGTTGTTACTTGGTGTACTATTGGAGCAAACGTATGAGTTTCTTCTGAGGAAGATGAGCGATCGATATTAACATTGCATTGAATTTCATAACATCAAGTCCCAGCTACAAAGCACTCTCTGTTAATCACTACTTGTAACTCCATATATACCTTCTAATTACGGTCTTAATAACAAGACATGCGCACCTTTGCATAATCCAGTAATCACAAACACAAAGTTGCATCAAGACGGACAAAATGCTGAATTTCATTTAAAAAACCTGCAAACCGTTTACAGTAGCCGAAGTGTATTGAGTAACAAAGCTGATTACTTACATTTTATACTCTACATGAAGAAATTTGTTATCCAGTTGTCTAAACTTTAGTGTAAAAAAAATTAAAGGTGTTTTTAAGGGGATGTATTCAGCCTTAGCCCACTGTACGTTACTGACACTTTGCCTTGCTCTTCACAGTACCAATTTTCATAGCATGACGTCTCCAAACTATAGTTTGACTTGGTCCGAAATACTAGCTCTGAGGAGGGGGTTTCTTCTTTCACCTCTTGTAGCAGGCACAATAGCAGTTAACAATGACAAACAACTTCCAAGACGGGCAACATAAAAATATTCCACACACATAAATCACACTGGGGGCAGTGGCAGTCATAACAATTTGAGGAAGTGGATAGCTGGAATTTCCATGCGTCCAGGATATAAAATGTGGGATGGAGGGGGAAGAATGATAAAGAGGGGAAGTGGGAGAAATTAAAACACCAGCTATAGAGAAGGGGGTGGGGATGTGAGACATTGAGAGTGAGGAGTTAAATAAGGAGGAGCTGTTCATGCTTTTGAAGTCACGTGCATACTATAAAGGAGTCGACGATGAGGCGAAAGGGGGAGTGGGCGTGGGGGAGGGTTGGAGCTCTTATATGCTATCCGAGTTATTACTAGGCGACGTTAACTTTGGAGCATGGTGTCGGGTCATAACTCAATGGTGGAAACAGAAGGGTGGTGACTCCTGTTATTAACTGAGGGATATGAAGGTGATAATTTAGCAAATCCTTGTTCTGTAGTAATTAGTCTTTGGCTGCTACTGCTCTGCTGTTAGGAGATGTGTCTGTTGTTGTAATGACCTGAAACGGTCCGGCTACCAGACAGGGGGCTTCTGACTCTTGGAATTGGAGCAATAAAAGGTTTGGAAGGGCAGGACGAGCCCAGGTTGCAAAATGTGATGACGGACATTCATAAAATAGACATTAGGCTGAAGAGTGTAATGGTCGAAAAGTCGGAATTGTTGCAATTCAAGGTGGCACACGCCCGTTGCTTCATTAAATGCGGAAAACGCTCCGATTGTTAAACGAAACATATACGGGTATGCATTAAGAATAAGGCTGGATGTTTCGGCTACAAAAGGACAGCCATCATCAGGCCTCAACCACAAGACATAAAACGGAGTTTTTACAAATGCAAATATGTTAAAGACCTCAACCTTTACCAAAAAAATGTACGTATAATGTAAAACAAGATAACGACATAAAAGGTGTAGATCGCGCCTGTAGGGCACAGTTTGAAGCTGTAAACTTTCCAATATATTGAATAAAATGGAATAATGTATCAAATTATATATAACATTTCTTTATTTCCTACATTATACTATTTTATTCAACGTTCTACACCTTCAGACTACACTCTACAGTCGTTCTACACCTTCAGATTACACTCTACAGTCGTTCTTCACCTTCAGACTACACTCTGTAGTTGTTCTACACTTTCAGACTACACTCTACAGTCGTTCTACAACTTCAGACTATACTCTACAGTCGTTCTACACCTTCAGACTACACTCTACAGTTGTTCTACACTTTCAGACTACATTCTACAGTCGTTCTGCACCTTCAGACTACACTCTACAGTTGTTCTACACCTTCAGACTACACTCTACAGTCGTTCTACACCTTCAGACTACACTCTACAGTCGTTCTACACCTTCAGACTACACCCTACAGTCGTTCTACACCTTCAGACTACACCCTACTGTCGTTCTACACCTTCAGACTACACTCTAGAGTCGTTCTACACCTTCAGACTACACTCTACAGTCGTTATACACCTTCAGACTACACTCTACAGTCGTTCTACACATTCAGACTACACTCTACAGTCGTTATACACCTTCAGACTACACTCTACAGTCGTTCTACACCTTCAGACTACACTCTACAGTCGTTCTACACCTTCAGACTACACTCTACAGTCGTTCTACACCTTCAGACTACACCCTACGGTCGTTCTACATCTTCAGACTACATTCTACAGTCGTTCTACACATTCACACTTCACTCTACAGTCGTTCTGCACCTTCAGACTACACTCTATAGTTGTTCTGCACTTTCAGACTACACTCTACAGTCGTTCTACAACTTCAGACTCTACTCTACAGTCGTTCTACACCTTCAGACTACACTCTACAGTCGTTCTACACCTTCAGACTACACTCTAAGTCATTCTACACCTTCAGACTACACTCTACAGTCGTTCTACACCTTCAGACTACACCCTACTGTCGTTCTATACCTTCAGACTACACCCTACAGTCGTTATACACCTTCAGACTACACTCTACAATCGTTCTACACCTTTAGACTACACTCTACAGTCGTTCTACACCTTCAGACTACATCCTACAGTCGTTCTACACCTTCAGACTACACTCTACAGTCGTTCTACACCTTCAGACTACACTTTACAGTCGTTCTACACTTTCAGACTACACTCTACAGTCGTTCTACACTTTCAGACTACACTCTACAGTCGTTCTACACCTTTTACATTGCTATACTCTTTTATATTATATGTATATTTTTATCTGTAAATGTTTAAGTCTCTACTTTAATTACAGCAGTAAAAGACCCCATTTTTGTACGAAGCTGTTCCAGCCTGATGATGGCTATGCTTTTATAGCCGAAATACCTAGCCTTCTTCTTAATGAATATATGTTGTATTGACTAAACAAAACATATATTTTATTAGGATCTGTGTTGTATTAAGGACGCGAGCCACAAAATGCGTGACAGTGTCACATCCCTTGCTTATGTAAATACAAACACTCATATATACATATATAGACCACAATACACACACACACAAACACACACAGTATTTATCACAATACTTTGTAACATGGTGCGTCATGTCTGTGGGTACTCAGAATGAAACTGGCTTCACGTCACTCTTCTGGTGCCTAGAATTTAAGGTGGTTTCTAGATTTGCGAACAGTTTGTGTACCTCTTCATTTTAGGAAGGAAAATTTTGCTGTCATGTACATGAATCGGCCCGAATTCACATCAATACTTTTTCCTGTAGACAGCGACAATTCAGAATACAACTTGCTGGCTACAGTAAAGGTGACATCTGGAAGTATCAAACCTTTAAAATCTACGACCCAATCAACCAACCAACCAAAATATAATTTTTTTTAATTCTTGATTTGCATATTTACAATCTACTCACACCAGGTTACATAGAATTAAGTAAATGTTGTGGTGAGTCTGGCATGTGTAAATAACAAAGAAATCTACAAGCTAGAATTTTTACAAAACACAAAATTTCGAGTCGAGGCACCACGCATAAAAAATAGCATACTGCAATGCACTCGTTGCCAGGATTATGGTCACTCCAAGACCTATTGCAGGAAACCCTTCAACTGCGTCAAATACGGACAACCTCACAAAATCTAATTGAGGGCGTAGACTTGCGCGAAAGCGTTAGACGTCCCTCGGTCTGCGTTACCGCATCTCTGGGCTCAGTAACACACAACTTAAAGCAGTGTTTCTCAACCGCCGGACCGCGGCCCGGTATCGGGCCCTGGCATCCATTATACCGGGTCGTGGGAGGTTCTCCTGGAATTTGCCATTTTAGTTTTCTAAGCAATTTTCATGAATAAATGTTTTATAGTGGAAATATCCTAAGGAGAAAAATATTCGTGAATGTGTCGAAAAACTCAGACCCAGATGTTGGCCTTAAGAAACTACAATATGCTACAAGATTTCGTTAGTCCAGTGATTGATAACTAATTTAAATGTAGTTTTATACTTGTCAACATGCCACACCGTATACATTAGTGTACTAATAATCTTTATGATTATGCCATAATTAATTATTAATTCTTATGTTAGTTTAATGTATGTACTTAAAAAAAATGGAAAGTTATTTACGAGTAAATTTGTTGGGACCGGGCCCTCGTCTTATGAAAAAAGATATTTACCGGGCCGCGGTCTCACAAAGGTTGAGAAACGCTGCCTTAAATTATCACACGGATTGTGCCTACGTTCACGATTTCCTCTCGCGGCTAAAACTGCGACGAGAGCATTCTAAGGTCCATTGCTTACGAGGCAATAGGTCCTATTTGGGGGGAAGGACAACGAACTACGATTAACTTGATTTGTATATAAAGATTAAGTTCGTACCGCACAGAAAACACACTCCAGTTCAGTTATTAAAACAAATCAATTAACATTGCACAGTGAAATAATAACTGTTTGTTTTGAGGACCATACAAAACACACAACCACACTCTGTCAGCAGAAAGTAGAATTTATTAACCTTTTGAAGACTAATGTCAACTATAGTGGTCGTACCGCACCGCTAACCTTTAAAGTTGCATTTTATATATTTATTCAACAAATATAGGTACTGAATATTTTAAATATAGTATATACTCTCCGTTTTTTTTCTCTTCAAAATGCAGTTTGTTTCATAATTCTAACGTATTTGGTTCTGTAGTATTCACATTTTATATACAGGGTGTGCTAAAATTAAAAATATAATTCCGGCGCCAAAAGGTTAATGATAAATATTTTGGTACGCGTAGTAAAACCTCTGTACTTTAAGAGGGTTAAACTCTTCTAAAAGCATGTGAATCATTTGATGGCGTAGCTCACAATCACCGCAAGTAATATGTGAACAATGGAAAAATGGGCTGTAGTGAAGAATGTACGTACAGCAAGAATGGATATGATGGTGACAAAAAAGAGGCATGAAAGTTATGCCTGAAGTCCTACCTGATGCCATTAATTGAACGGATATCGAGTGGAGAGCAATATGATAGCAGGAGCTTGGACAGTGCTTCCGATGATGTATATTGTGAGTCATTAATTATTATCCTAACAATAAGATATCCATAAACATTCCATACATTCCTACTTGGCAGAGCTTCCAAAGTGCAATTAATTTTAACGTGTGGGCGTTTGAGGAAACAGGATATGGAGCCAGAGGAAAGATTTCTCAGAGGAAGAGAAACCTGATAAAATGTGTATATGACAGAGGAAAAGATACCGCTTGTGAAGCTGTACGTGGTGATAGGCGGGTCTACTACGACCCTCTGGCAAATGAGACAGGAAAAACTCCCCCACCGGCCCTGCCGGAAAAGGAGAAAACTAGAGAGATATCAGACTTCTGCACATAATGATATGCGATAAGGGAGGAGGAGGAGGTGGAGAAGAAGAAGGTGACGTGGTTATAACCCCACAAAACCTCCCTCTTCTTAAGATTATCAAGCTTGCTCTAACATTGGTTGGTGGGAAGCCACGAAGAACGTAGCAGTAATTCCAAATTACCAGTATATTTCACCCATTACAGTAAAGTTACTCTATAAACCGTTTACTTTTAAAATAGAAAGAACACGATTTTTTTCCCCACAAAATGCATTTATGTTCTGTATAATTCTCCGAATAAACAAAATTAACCGACTAGTATTTGTAAGGAAGAGGCTGTGAACTTTCTACGAGATGGGAATTTAGTATTTACTGTCCTTTACTCTGCCATCAAGTTCGAAATTGTTAATATGGCAATTGTGTGCTTTTAGACGCGGTCGTAAAATTGCAAAAAGCGTCTACGTTCCTGGTCATATCTGTTTGCCCTTCCGCACGGTACAACTCGGCTTCCACTGGACGGATTATCATGAAATTTAATATTTGAGTATTTTTCGATACTCTGTCGAGGAAACATAAGTTTTATTAAAATCTGACAAGAATAACACATACTTTACTTGAAAATCCAAGTACATTTTTAATAATATCTCTCTGAATTCATCTTACTATGAGAAATGTTCCAGACAAATGTTGTATAGAATATGAAAAACACATTTTACATTCAACAACACCCCCCTCCCCCGAAAATGGTGCCGTTTGTGAGATGAATGTGGAAAAGTTTGGTATATCCAGACGGGCCACAGATGGTGATATAGTGCAGGATATGAGCTTTTCGTGCCGGGAAAGTGAGTGTTGCAGACACACAAAGATAATATATAATACTTATTGCTTTGCCACGACAACAGTGGTTACGCGAACGCGTCTCAATAGTACGTTTATACATACGTTACCTCTCTTGATTAAGTACTTGCTTAAGTCATTCAAGGTGATGATATGACGACAGACAGAAATGGGTCAATTATAATTCGTCAATGTAGCTTTATCATTAATTACTAAAGAAACATTTTATTGCCACTGTGATTTTCTCTGCCTTCTTCGATGCAACACCACGTTGTTCTGACATACAGATTTTTGACACAGGTTGTAGGTGAGTAATATCAGCAATATTTACAAGAACTTTTTTCAATTGACGTAAATGCTAAAAAAACAGCACACTAAGTTTCAACAGCAAGCTGCTTCCTGCTTCAGGCGAAAATTAAGCAGCAAAGTACGTATGGGGGCGTGTTTGAAGTACATCTATATGCCTGGTTAACATCAGCACTAGATGGAGGTAAGGGTCCAGCTTCACGCTTTGGCCGCTTTAACCCAGCGTGATATCACCATGTACCCAGTGGATGGAAATATGACTCAAAGCCTGTATGGACTTCGGGGAAAAGAAGTTTTGCCTCTTCCAGGAAATGAACCTCAACATTTCTGCCACCATACCGAGCCAACTGTTCTGGCTGTCTGCTTTGAAGGACGATATAAAGATTCGCGTTGTTTCAAGGGTAGATCAGCGCCCGCAACTGTTGCTGCAAGAACCAGATGCCAGATAATAATGTTTTTTTTTTATGTACAGTAAATACATAAAAGACCCTGATTAAAATAATGTTTTTTGTATGTACATACTTAAAAGAACCTGATTAAAATATATTTTTTTGTATTTACATACATAAAAGAAACTGATTAAATTTTTTTATGTACATACATAAGAGAACCTGATTAAAATAATGTTTTTTGCATGTACAGTACATACATAAAAGAATCTGATTAAAATAATGTTTTTGGTATGTACATACATAAAAGAACCTGGTTAAAATAATGTTTTTTGTATGTACATACATAAAAGAACCTGATTAAAATATATTTTTTGTATTTACATACATAAAAGAAAATGATTAAAATATTTTTTTAATGTACATACATAAAAGAACCTGATTAAAATAATGTTTTTGGTATGTACATAATAAAAGAACCTGATTAAAATAATATTTTTTGTATTTACATTTATAAAAGAACCTGATTAAAATATATTTTTTGTATTTACATACATAAAAGAAACTGGATAAAATAATGTTTTTTGTATGTACATATATAAAAGAACCTGATTAAAATAATGTTTTTGTTATGTACATACATAAAAGAACCTGATTAAAATAATGTTTTTGGTATGTACATACATAAAAGAACGTGATTAAAATAATGTTTTTTGTATGTACATACATAAAAAACCTGATTAAAATTTCTGTAGTCCTTAAATTTAACCCCGTTTTAAAAGTCCTTCAAGTAAAGTAATTTTGTTTTAGCTTTTACGTACAAAACTAAAAGACAGCCAGAAAGAAGGGGTTAAAAAAAAGCAGACCCTTTCCATGGCTTAGTGACATTTTCATGCAAAGTAAATGGATAAATTGTCACAGACAATTACGAAGTGTGAGATAATTTTTTCTTTTGTGTGACCTTTTACCCCAGTCTCTTTCACTCAAATCCGTAATAACGTGTGAAGTGTTATTACTGTCTCCTTCCCCCTTAACACCAAAAACTCGGTGCGTAGGTAGCTGGTGACGTCACGCGACCCACTGTACATTTCCACCACACGACACATTCAAAAGCAGGTCTCGTACCAAGGATCCGATAAAACAACACAACACTGATTTCATCCTTAATATAAAGCCGGGTTATTTCAGTGTACTTTTTATCCGCAGATTAGGAAAATGTCCTTTACTCTACAATTTTCGTTGGCAAGGCAAATTACGCTTTGGATTGCTTGGAAAATGTACGAAGATTCGTAAAGCTTCAACAGAAATTCGTACGCGTGCGGCCGTCCGTGTATGAAAAACCAAATGTCACTAATACTCGTACATTTGTCTGTCGGTTGTCATACAGTGCCATAACTGGGCTGAAAACCACCAAATCATACAAATTATATCCAATTCACATGAAATTATTGATTCTGTAATAATTTTCAGGCAGACATTAAAATTCAGCGTGTTCGGATTTACTATACTTGAGGTCTTCCCTCTCGTGGGATGTTACTCAGAGTTGCTTTGTAGTGAGTATCCGACGTTTCGGGATGGTCTACCAGTCCCATCTTCAAGGATCAAGTATTCCCCATCGCCGAGGGTCTGATATAACGTCCCGAAACGTCGGTGACGGACTACAAAGCAACTCTGAATAACACAAGACGGAAGACCTCAAGTCCAGTAAACAACGAGCACCCCGTTTGTGCCATGGCGGAAACCTGAAATCACGTATATTAGACCTGCTTGGTATCCTCAAAAGGGGGGAAAAAAACTTTCTCATTTTCTCGTACATCGCAAGTTCTGCTGACGTCTGGTAGCGTGGTCCTGACCACGCTAGCAGACGTCAGCAGAACTAGCATGACAGATACCTATTGCGTATACACAGTGTTGAGGTACTCCTGATGATGGACAGTGGACCTGTCCGAAACACCTAGAGTACTTTATCAAATAAATGTGAGAAATAGTGCATCTCGTTGGCTTTCATTATAAGAATATATCACGACGCACGGTCCTCTGAATGTCAAATTCACATTAGCGGTTCGTTTGCACTGTTGCAAATGCACAAACCCCGCCACCTCTAGCGACATTCTTGTACATGCAAGCCGTACAGTTTAGTGTAACAGTTATGCGCTGTTACACACTGACTCACAGTTCTGTGACGTAGGTAGTTACGGGAAGTAGTTACCCTAAACTGAGCGTGAGGGGAAATGGGGAGGACTGGATACGTAACAACGCATCTGATGATGATGATGATGACGATGATGATGTTACTGGAATTAATTTCAATTACAGAATCAACCCCCTGTTCTCTATAATCAATCACACGCCTGAATATTGTACAAGGAATTCACTGTAGACATTTGATGATTAGTAATTTTGTGCTGTAACTTAATGAAAAGTGGGAGCCATTTTGATTGGCAGAAAGAAAGGAGTAAATTAAGGATATGGCCTATAGGACTGCTACTGGTATCCGTGATAAATGACACTGCGAACTGCAATAGAGAGGGAATATCTGCATGTAATTTGTTTTGAAATAACACTTACTGTATATTCGAGATAAACTAAATTGACGTACTTCCTGTAGGGGTAATATTCTTCAAGTTTCGGGGGCAACTACCAGAAATGGACGCTTAGTTCACTAACACGTGTGCCATCATCATCATCAACATCATTGCTGTTTCTCAGGGATCGAATAACACGGTCGCGTTATCGCGAGTTTCTTCACAAGATCGCGGTGTGCCAACTAATGCACCAGCGATACACAGCAGTTGGTCTTTGTGGCAGAGGAAATGGCGGATTTCATCCAAAAAAAAATGAAGATAAACACAATTAGTAAGTTGTAACAATTGTTTTGACTCCAGTGAGGAGCCAGAACAGCGCAGTCTGTATAGCGACCAGGCCAGTGTTTCTCAACCGCCGGGCCGCGGCCCGGTACTGGGCCCTGGCATCCATTATACCGGGCCGCGAGAGGTTCTCCTGGAATTTGGAATTTTAGTTTTCTAAGCAATTTTCATGAATAAATGTTTTATAGTGAAAATATTCTGAGGAGAAAAATATTCGTGAATGTGTCGAAAAACTCAGACCCAGATGTTGGCCTGAGGAAACTAAAATATGCTGCAAAATTTAATTAGTCCAGTGATTGATAACTAATTTAAATGTAATTTTATATTTGTCAACATGCCACACCGTATACATAAGTGTACTAATACTCCTTATGATTATGCCATAATTAATTATTAATACTTATGTTAGTTTAATGTATGAATTTAAAAAAAAATGGAAAGTTATTTACGAGTAAATTTGTTGGGACCGGGCCCTCGTCTTATGAAAAAAGATATTTACCGGGCCGCGGTCTCACAAAGGTTGAGAAACACTGGACTAGGCTATAGGCTAAACATCCGGAGTTCGAATTCCGACAAGAGCAAATTTTTGTTTAAACCGTCCAGACCGCCTTCGCGGCGGATCCATTCTGCAGTTCATCGCGTACCTGTGTGCTCTCCCGAGGTCAGGGCGTGGAGTTGACACTCACCTCTATTACGTATCGGGGCTGAATACGAGCGGAGCTACATCTCTTCTCCTCCTTTATGGCATGGGCAGAGACAACCTTAATCTTTACTCATTTTCATTTTGAATTAGACATCTTCTTTGCTATTAGCCTTTCTCTCGTCTGTGTATCGAGAGTTTAGGGCAAACGAGAGGTCAAAGAAACTCCTTCCCGCATCGGTTCGATACATATGCCAGACTATTTATCTCAGTATTTAACCAACTTGATGCACAAAATTTGTTTCACAATAAGTTTTATTTCATGCCTCTACATGTTTCGAGCACATGAATTAGACATCTTCTTTGCTAT
>Ga0123352_10018895_pt1 | contig 10987 bp, 6 predicted proteins | sample TergutLab28metaG_FD_89700 | JGI IMG/M metagenome (GOLD analysis project Ga0123352, IMG submission 89700) | Labiotermes labralis P1 segment gut microbial communities from Petit-Saut dam, French Guiana - Lab288 P1 | ecosystem: Host-associated > Arthropoda: Insects > Digestive system > Gut ... | reverse complement strand
TGACCTAAATATGTAGCTTACATGAAAACGCAAAGATGTGTCTGACGGATATGATTTTATATATATATATATATGTGTGTGTGTGTGTGTGTGTGTGTGTGTATACATATATAAATCATTCCTCGGATCAACCAGAAATAATATTTGCATCTGAACTGACAGAGTCTTTTTAATTAAACCTTCATATTACGAAAGAAAAGCACGAAGCCAGGGTACTTATTTGAAGCCAACAATTAAATTAGGCGCTGTAGGCAGAGCGGCTGTTTCGTTGCTCGGCGGTTCCTTCCCACGGGACTTCGGGTTCAGGTCCATGTCAATCCATGGACCATTTGTGGTGGACACAGTGACATGGGGATCGAATTTTTAGGCGCGTTCGCAACATTTCGAAAAGCGACTAGCAGCTTCGTCATATCTGTCCGTCCGCATAGACAATTCGGCTCCCAGTGCCGGATTTTCATGAAATTTAACATTTGAAGATTTTTTTTTGAAAATCTGTCGAGGAAATTCAAGTTTCATTAAAATCGGACAAGAATAAATGGTACCTTACACGAAGACCAATACACATTTTTGACCATATCTCGCTCAGTTCTTCTTGGAATGATAAATACTTCATGCAAAACCTGTAGAGAAACTCAAGAGGCATACATTTTATGTTCAATAGCAATTTTTTTTTCGAAAATCGTGCCTTTATGTGATAATGTGGAAAAATATTAAAGAGTGGGGCAGGTCACAGATGAAAATATGGAGCATGCGCATTGCATGCTGGGTTACTAAGGCTACAGACACACTCAGGTTATACTTATTGCTTTTCCACTACAACAGTAGTTGCACGAACGCGTCTCAAAGTTACTTTATACGTACAGTGACTGTCTTGTTATGGATTCTTTCTATTACCCTAAGTAAGTGCCACTCCACGAATGCTCTCTACACTCACATTCATCTGCCATCTATACTACACAATCTTCGCAAATGTTAGCCTCCTCCTCACCACAAGGAACTGGAAATGATTATGCAAATTATAGTCAAGAACGTATCGCCGTGCTAACCGTATATTCAAGAGCACATAACAAATGCCTCAAGTGATGAGTTTCGTCTGATAGAACCGGCAAGTGAGTAGAGAACCGGACAGAAAAGTTACAAATTCAGAAACAACACGTCAGTTTCTAATCTGCGTCTAAAGGACAGATGTTAAACCTATATTCAGCGAGCACCACCTTTGGTCATGTGCATAATCAATACCAAAAATTTGGTGGTACGACGTAATCCCAATTTTTCATTTTCGTCATATTATCTATTTTTTTAATCATAAATTTGTGATTATTTTTCTTTTTATAAAAATCACAATTTCTGGAGGACAGTTTTGCTAATAACATCTCAATAGTGTCATTAACTGTACTTTACCAACATCACTAATGAATTTAATTCTCACCTTCAGTGCATGAGAAAGACCACATCATAATTGTACCGAAATATAGCATAAAGAAGAAAGCAAGCCGTTAACTCGGATGTATTGTTAAGCCGCTCATAAAAACTGATACGTCACATAACCCCCTCCCCTTCCTGCAAAACGCCATAATTTATGTAAATACTGTTTATATTTCGTTCCTAAGGAAAAACGTATTGCGTTGCCATTAAACATTACTATGGAAAAAAGCGGTTTTGTCCTGAAAATCATATAGAAGACACTAACAATTCCTTGTACATAATAAAACCTTTTCCATTGAGACAGCCGGCATTAAATTGGATAAGCATACGGCTTTAAAGAGTTAAGCAGCACAAGTTTACAAAAAGGGTTCCAATCAATATATCATGTAGTGGGAGTAGAAATATAGCTCTACTCTTTCTTGACCCGGCACTAGAAGGGGTGAGGGGTCACCGTCAAGCCCCAGCCGCTCTTAAACCCCGTGAAAGACCCGGTACCCATTGTACAGGGGGCTGGGTGGGCCCCAGGGCCGGTCTGGACAGGTGCAGGAAATCTCGCCCCCCACCGAGATTCGATCCCTGGACCGTCCAGCCCGTAGCCAGTCGCTATACTGACTGAGCTACCCGGCTCACCAATATATCATGCGTTGATGGAAAATGAGGGTAAACACTGATGCAAAACTGGACAATGAAAGGTTTTTAACTTTCTCAAAGTGATTTTTGTGGCTGTAGAGACGGAGGAGAAACAATTAACACGGGGAAAATTTAAACGCTAATCTAATATTCAAAGTAATTGCTAGAAAAGCAAGAGATGAATATACTAGAAGAAGAGTTCTTTATTAAATTATTTCCCAATTTCTTGCCAAGACGAAAGGAATATTACAACCCTCGGTGGTTTACGAGCTCTAAAGAACAGTGGTTACCGTATATAGCAAAATAGAACTCTGCGTTTGACGCACAAAGTGTGTTTAGTTTCTTCGTAACTTTCTCAAGACGAAAAGTGATTTCTCTAGACGACACTAACCATTCTGGAGGTTCAAGCTAGAGACAGAATAATTTGTGTGGGAAGAAACCGACTTCATAAAAGTAATGTAGAACAATATATATATATATATTACATTATCATAACATAGCGGAATTTAACGTATAAATGTAATGTAGAAGGATTTTAGGTTTCAAGAATTTAAACTCTCTCCACACAACCATAGCGCTTTTGACAACTGACCGTCACTCGATCACGAAGTTTTGCACCAATCGTGAGCTCAGATAGGTAAGATCACATTTTTCACAAGAGCTCGCCACTCTAGTATTAAGCCCAGGTCTTCAGTGTCTCCTCACCTTGATAGCTTTCGTAAAATTTTCGCATTCACGTCTTATTTTAACCATGCGTGCTCCATGCCCTCCCCATCTCATAAACTGGATGAAGAATACAAGCAAGCACACTACACTTATGACGTGGAAATGGCATCCAAGCTTGCAGCATGTTTAACACAAATATTACAATGGGTGATGTTTTCAGGATATACCGTCGTCTTATACCTTGTGCAAAGTGATGTGCTTGTGGAATTGCACGAAACGACGAATGGACTTTGCTGTGGTTTTAAAGGCGCTAATGTCATAGGGTCGAGGAATAAATAATCAGCAATGTAAATATTTTGTTATATTAAATTTTATATTATGTGTTAAAATATTATATATAAGGTATGTTGTTACACTAAATTATATATACTAGAATATATGAAAAGTATATGTAGTGGACTCCTTATGTTGTATTAAATTATATATATTACATTATATACTTTATACATTAGATTTATTGTTACATAAAATTATATGGACTAGAATATTATAATTACATAATATAACTTATAATATGTACGTTATAATATATAAATTATATCTTAGACGTCTTATGTTACATTAAATTGTATATATTAAAATATATATTATGTCTATTATATTAATCATATAATTAGAATATGGTGCATAAGTTATATCTTAGATTTATTTTATATTAAATTGCATATATTAAAATATTATATACTACGTACAATATATAAGTCATATACATTAGAATATTATATAGACATTATGTATATTAGATTTCTTATAAAATCGAGAAGAATGAGATGGGCTAGGAATGTGGCGCGTATGGGTGAGGAGAGGGGGTGTATAGGGTCTTGGTGGGGAAACCGGAGGGAAAGAGACCACTGGGGAGACCTAGGTGTAGATGGGTGAATAATATTAGGATGAATCTGCAGGTGGTGGGATGTGGGTATATGGACTGGATTGGGCTGGCCCAGGATAGAGACAGGTGGCGGACGCTTGTGAGTGCGATAATGAGCCTTCGGGTTCCGTGAAATGCGGGGAATTTCTTGACTAGCTGCAAACCGGTTAGCTTCTCAAGAAGGACACTGCGCCATGGAGGGAGTAAGTAAGTAAGTAAGTAAGTAAGTACGTAAGTACGTATGCAGTTTGAGTGTGCTGTAAATTTCGGCTATTATAAGTAATATGGGTTGCATTAAATCTTCAACATTAATTCAATTCCAGGTTCCACGAGAGAGCAGGGGCAATCTTAAGGCAAAATCAGGTTGTTTTCAGTATCGTTTTCACTTAACCTTGAAAATTCCACAATAATTATAAATAGAGATGATGTTTTCAGTGTATTATGCGCTTCGGAATTTCATATCTACCTTTCTTGAAAAGGTAAATATTCCAATGTGTATTTGTATATGTATTTAGACCATAATGACCAACATAGTACAAAACATGGTATAGAAATGTGCAATTTTATAGAGATTAAAAGCTGCTTCCACATTTACCCTTAATATTTTGGCCAGATTAGACTATAGTCATGGCAAAAATGTAAAACAATGGTAAAAGTTGCTTTGCTTTTGAACATTTTGTCTGTAGAAAAAAAAGCGCCATTACTGGTTAACCCTATTACACCATTTTGAAAAAAAACAACACAGTGTTTTTATCTTTAAGCTCAAACTAACAATATTAAAGAAATAGCTCGCACCGAAACGTCGGGTACCATCACCCCAACGGAATGAAAATGCAGCTACAAACACACGAAGAATTGAAAACTCGCATATCGAAGCCTTTTGAACTTAAAACAATTGGATTAAGCCAACTGTTATATTGGAGAATATGAGTGTTAATTTTAATTAATTTTTAGCACTTATTTGAACTTGCGTCTGACCTTCCGTATCTATAAATTTTCTTATGACCAGGGTACCCAAACTATTGCAACATCCTAAAAGAGGAGAAAAAATCGTATTGTGCTTATGACTGAAGATTTTATTCCGTTTCACACCAAATTTTGAAGTGTGCCTTTGTACGATGAGCAGCTAAGTAAACTACGAAAGGTTGGACAGCAAACCACGACGTCAAGCAAGAAGGTGATGATACAGAAAAGCCATATAATTCATTGGGAAAAATGCTTTATTCTTAGCATTTAAAGCATTTGTATTTTAACTGAACTTCAGTTTCATAAGCCATAAATTTTATATGCTATTTTACCTCCCTAATTTGACCTAGATAATACTTTATAGAGATAAGGCATAATTTTTAGGTAAGGCATCCCCGTTGTGTTTTTATCTACTAATTAAATAAAGTAATACAATACGGGCCGGTCCCATTGGCCGCGCGGTCTAAAATGTAGGTCTGCGGCAGCTCGCCTGCTGAGATCGTGGGTTCGAATCCCACTGGGGGAATGGATATGTCTGTTGTGAGTGTTGTGTGTTGTCAGATAGAGGTCTCTGCGACGATCTGATCACTCGTCCAGAGGAGTCCTGCCGACTGTGATGCGTCGTTGTGTTTGATCTAGAAACCTAGTGAATGAGGAGGCCATGGCCCGCTTTGGGCCGCAGCGCCACAGGAAAAAAAAAAATACAATACAGCCTAACGAACGTTTATTAAATTTTTTAATTTACAGTTTTCAGCTACATGTTTCGGTCCTTAAGAGCCATCTTCAGGGTGAACATAAAATTGTGTTTGTGTTTGTAAATATATATGTTTAATTGCAATGTCGTAAAATAGACGATATCTCGTTTAGATTAATTTATTATATAATATTAATAATTAATATTATTTTATAATTAAAATTAATGTCAACGAGATCTCGTTATTTTACGGCAAAAAATTTCACTTTTCATGTTCTCCCTGATGGTAGACCAGTCTAGTCGAAACATGTAGTATAGACATTAAAGTTACGTTTGTTCTCCATAAAAAAATTTTTTACTGCCTTCACCTTCATTGCAAAATTACCTATCAATACGGGAAAATCCTTAAAACATTTAAATTCTTCACTTTATAATACGTTTCTAGAGATCAGTGAGTGTGCAAGTAAAAGTGTTTATGAAAACGTATGTTAAAGACTGAAAACATTAGGAAGATGTGTGGAAAGAGACGGCACGACATAACACTGGCAGGTACTTCCTGCAGATTCTTATTCTGGGACATTCTGTTACTGAAAATTGGTAGCAAAGTAACAATGGCAAGAAAGCTAATGGCCCCACCTTCGTTTCTAGAAAACAGACCTGGAATACTTAAAAAGGATGTTAAGCTTCTGCTACACTTTAAAGCTACTAACTTGTTAAAGAGCTTATAATATTTATTGATAACATGTGCCCTCTGGGCATAGCAGATTTGTGGCAATAGCGCAAAAACGAGTTTCCCAACACCAAGCAAAATGTTTAAAACCCTGACGTTTTATTTATTATCACGCACAGAGTCGAAACCACATATTTTACACCTAATAAATACAACGTCTGTTTCGCATATCCACTGCAGTACAAAATATGAGAAGCGGATGCCAATTCAAACAAATGATTATCGATTTAATCTGATACAATTTTTTTTTGTTGGATTCAGACCGGGTTGTCTTATGGGAACTCTTTTTAGTTAATACGTGCTAATATGGCTGCACATTTTAGTGACATCATTCCACATAAATACCGAGAAAACACCTAAAATAGGCCACGATATATTTAATGAATATTTACACCACATCATGCAATAGTCAGCAGTGTATCCTATAACCTACAGATGTATACTTCAATACACCACTCAGCCTACGTCCAAAAACATTCCTGTTGGTAATGCCGATGCTAACACACAGGCAGCTGTTCGACTCACTTCTTTCAATTTAAAGCAGGCCTGAAGTGTCTACATCGGCCTAACCGGTAGCACACCGCCATTACGCTATCCAAGAACATCAGACATAACGAGCTAAGAAAGCAAAAATGAGCTGTAATTAATTTTCACCTCAACTAAAGGCAACATTGACTTAAAACACGCTGAAGACCTGGCAAACACACGGCTTCATCACGGAAGCAACTACAATATTCAGTATCTTTAGAAAACACATTAAACATGAGGCAACTTCAGGGTAGCCAGTATCTAAGAGGAAGTCAAGAAAATATCCAGAGTAATTAGTAAAGCTATAGAAGTATCCAGCAACATTAGAAACATCACGAAGGAATCCAGCATCAAAAGGAAAAGTACTAAAATATCGAAGATCAAAACTAAATATATGTAAAACTACGATATCAGCAGATAAATTATGCCATATCCAGTATGTTCACGAGAGTCACGAAGACATCCGATGCGAGAGGTTGCCCTGAAAAAATAAAGAGGTTCATGTGCCCCGAAATATAAAAAAAAAAAACCTCAAAACTTCATGCAGCTAGACTGCGAGATGATTCGCTGATACATGGTACTTTAACGATCGGTCACGGTCGATATAATTTGCCCTATAAAATTTACGGCAGAGACATACAGCCAAGAACCGAATTCAATTTTTGGCCCTCCCCGATTTCAAGACGGCCCGCTCCATCGCCTCGAAGTGGGGGTTGTATCAACCGGCAGATGGGAAGGCAGTTCAAATACCAAATTGTAATGAAGAATGTCCATTAATTAAGTAAATATTGACTATCAAAGGCACTCCGTACTTTAATATCCTTTGAAAATTGCTCGAACGAAAGAGGGGGAAGATAGCTGTGGCTGCGGTGGTATTATTTGTCTTGCAAAGGGAATTCAAACCTTCGCTTCTTCTATTTAATGAAGATAATGTATAAAGCTTGTAACGCGAAGGGAAAATATATAGAACTTTCTGGATATTCTCTGCGTTACGGGTGAGTTTCATTTACATTTTCTCTATTTTAAATTTTTACGATTAATCGATGAATCGATCAACTGTGCCTCCTACATAGCACAGGAGTTTATAAGTGTAATTAGCCGAGAGAAGTGCTGCCATTATGTGGCGTATAGAAGACGCGCGTTACACTGGAATGCCTTTATGATCCCATTTACATACACACGCACGACACATCCACTTGCAAGTTTAAATTCTACACAACTTATTCACTGTCACAAATTCTAACTCTGTTCTAACGTCTAAGCTACAGCCACTACGTCACCGCTACCATAGTCGTTATACCGCTGTAAGCGTGATTCATGACAACACACTGCATTTATATTACAAACACTAACAACTTAAGTTGTATAGGAAAATAATCCCTCTTTACTGCTGGAGTTACGTGATGGATAAGAATAAATAATGCGAGCAAACTCCAACAAAACTCTGATGTTGAAGCACAGGGTGTTGTGTAACTGTTAATGAGGTGAACCTTTTCCTGTTTCGAATCACATCACAGCAGGCAAATCACACAAGCCGTAAAATCTTACGTACTAAGTATTACAGGAGGAAAACTGCGATTCGATGGGGCTTATAGACTCTATCTTCAGGAAAATTCCGATGCTGAATGCATAAGTGAAGAATTCCTTAAAATCGTTCTACATACCAGACTGCACGGTGTTACTACACACAAGATCGGGATCCGTATGTTCAAAACTTTATTTTCGGCAACCTTCCAAAGCTATACTGTGGAAAAAAATGTGCCTACCGAAAGACAGATTTTCGCCTTCCACTGCAAGGTGAGGAAAACCACGAATCAAATTCCAAACATTTAAAGCTGCAGTTCAATGAATTGCATGTAAATAATGAGTTCCTAACTGATTGTGTATCTGAATTTCATTATGTTATTTGAGAATTAATCGCTTTGTGCTCTAAGAATGAAAATAAACAGCCAAAACAAAAAATGAAAAATTTTTAGTGTTTAATTTATGTATGTATATATATATATACACACATACATACATACATACACACACAAACACATACATATATACATAAACACACACATATATATATATACACACATACACAGTCAAAGTCGAACCAAGTGGCCGCGCGGTGTGAGGCGTGGGTGTGCGGACGCTCGCTTCCTGGGATTGCGGGTTCGAGTCCCGAAGAGGGCATAGAAGTTTTCCTCTTGTAAGTGTTGTGTGTCGTCAGGTAGGGGTCAATGCGAAGGGCTGATCACTCGTCCAGAGTAGTGCTACCGACTGTGGTGTGTCTGAGTGTGATTGTGAAGTAACGAATTACGAAGCAGTCAGACAAGTCAGACCTTCGCTGCTCTGGGATGTTGCGCGCCGTAGATTTGTAGTTATTTACAGACGTTTCAGTTACCGATGAGATCGTATAGGTTCTCCCGAAACGTCGGTAATTAACTACTAACATACGCTGCGTAACATCGCAGAGGAAACAAAATCTCATGTACAGGCATAATTAGATCAACAGTTTACTTGTTAGCTTGCAGTCCTTACAGTAGGAAAGTCTCATTCATCATGACGTCATTTTCAGACACAGCAACTATTTCAACTACAGATCACCAACTGACAGATTATATTAGCAACTTCCACTATCAATACTTTTGTCTAAGGAAAGTTGGCAGGGTAGTTCTGTACTGATAGACACTATTTTGGTACGTAATACAAAATGGATTTAAATAGTGAAACAATATTGACACATCTGATTTTGGATTTTGATTTGTGAACAAATGCATCAGCAGACCTCTGTACATTTCACACCGTCGAATCTGATTCGACACACACATATTATATATATATATATATATATATGTATCACTTTGCCTTTCACTTCCTTTTCTATGCAATGAGCAACAATAATTTTTTTAATTCATGCACATATTCACATCCAGTCTGTCTATATTACAACAGACCATGTACCATCTACCAAAATCATACAAGCAAATTATGACAGTATCACGTCCTTTTGAAGAATAAAACACACCTTTTGAAGGGAAACTCTCACGTGACGAAAGATTGTCAGAAAGGACCGACAAATTTCAGAGTCTCCGATGACGGGACCCCACAATGCGGAGACACGTCCTCAATTCTCCCGGTCGGCGAAAAATAACAAAAACTGTTTCTTAACAACTTCTGTCGGTGCAAGTGGCCCGCGGGCAGGAGCAGGCGGTGTAACAGGGTGCAGCAGGTAGATGGCCTTTGTGTCCATTTCGCTGTAAATCGCCTCTCTACTCTCAATCAACGGATCATTAACTGGCGTGGCAGAACAACCCCAAAGAGTTTATCAGATAGGGGCGAGGCGTGATAAGGGGCGGCATTCGTGTTTCGTGTTGGATTAATGCCGTGACATTGACAGTGTGTAAATATTTTGCATAAAATGTGTAGGTTTGTCTATGTCGTAATTAGTGTTATTTGTAGTAAACCAGACATGGGAGGGAACAAGCCGTATTTATCTTCGTTAATTTCTGCTCCGGGATTCGAACGGCGGGGTACAAGGGAAGAAATAAAATGCAGTAAGAAGCAGGTAGATTTAATAGAATAAACGCTCGAATGATTGACTAGATCGCGTGATACATAAAGCAATAGGTTTTGCATTAATTAACTAAATAACTAATGTAGTGTGTGTGTACTCGTCTAACACAACTATGAGAGTATGACACGATAATGAGAATTATAACTCCACATATGAACTTGTACAGATGAGATTACTGAGATATTAGCCTGCTTTATGTAAAACAGTAAGATACTGCAACAACTAGAGTAAGTTAATAAACCTAAAATTATAGTCATAGGTGATACACATTATTGTATATTGTATGCTTTAGTGTAATTACACAGCACACTTAGACATAATATGATACCTGCCATAGATTTAACTATAATAAACTTGGGTAACAGCATGGACCCCCCAATGTAACCCACACCGCGCATCCTTTCTGACAGATACAAGATCTCGTGCCCACTTTATCCCCTCCCTACCCCATATAAACAGCCCATGTATGTTTTGTATAACTGCTTAATAAGTATTTCATGTACAATCTGAAGATGACCATTATCAAGCGCCGAAACATGTAGTTGTAGCTTATGTAGAAAATACTTTATATTCTACCAATAAATACAGTTGTGTCAGACCAGCACACACAAACTGTACATTAGTTATTTCATAGAACACAACGGGGTTGACGAAACTCATGATTATTAATTAACGAAGATTAATACATTTTTTGATCGAAGTCATCCCGATATGTTATGGAGTAACTTAAATAATAAAACAATATACGTCAAACACATCAATTTACTATACAGGTTGGCTACAGGCAGGCTACATGTTTCGATCCCTATAAGGTCATCATCAGGTCTTCTCTTTGAATCATGTTATTAAAACGCT
>Ga0123352_10018894_pt1 | contig 10987 bp, 7 predicted proteins | sample TergutLab28metaG_FD_89700 | JGI IMG/M metagenome (GOLD analysis project Ga0123352, IMG submission 89700) | Labiotermes labralis P1 segment gut microbial communities from Petit-Saut dam, French Guiana - Lab288 P1 | ecosystem: Host-associated > Arthropoda: Insects > Digestive system > Gut ... | reverse complement strand
GTGCACAGTAACAGAGGTACGTTTACCTTATAGCTGCATATTACAAGCAAAATATCTTACAATCTTAGGCGTAGCCTATATCAATATTGTAACCAACTCGATGAGGCGGAGTTCACTTCTTAACAATAATCTCTTCTCAGATGGGCAAGAAACACCTCGCATTTTACGAAACCTAGACTCTCTATTACCACACTCACAAGAAAAAGCCAATAATCCCTATCCCGAGCGAGGTAAACCCAGTTCAAGTTCTCCCATCCTATAACTCTAGTCAATTTTAATACACTTATCCCATCCACACCAAGTTCTTACAAGTGATCCCTTTCCATCAAGCTTCTCAGACCAAAGTTTACTTCACTTTTATTCTGCTTCATGCCTACTACATGCCCTCCCCATTTCTGCCTCCCTAATTTGGTAGTCCTTGTAATGTTTGGAGAATTAAGAAATTATTTCTTAATATCATAAATTAGGTAATGTACGCATAACGTAACACTGTGACAAGCACGCTTATTGGTCATACCTAATTGGTTACCATAACAACCTGGTGTCATTTCACTCGAAGACAACGCTTTTATTCTAACAATAAGAACATTTTAGCTCTTTAGGTCAATTATACGATACGACTTTTCGATTTTAAGGAAATCTGGATAAGCTCTGCAGAATTTAAGGAAATTCTCCAACGTCAAATTTCACGAAAATCCGTCCAGTGGGAGCCGAGTTGATGCACGAGAACAGACGGACGGACAGACAAGATAAAGGTAAAAGGCGCTTTCCCCGAGTGTGCGATCACGCCAATAAATTGGGTCTTGAAGAAATGGGTGGATAAATATTGGGTGCTTCCTTTTGGCTCTGTATATGGAACAATAGCTGGCTGTTGTGAAGACTGTAATGAACCTTCGTATTCACAAAAGGAGGGGATTTCCTTGATTGGCTGAATGATGGCTGCTCAAGAGGGACTGTACTGCAAGGACTGTAGGTTAGCTGTTGTTAAATGATTAAGAAAATGAGTGGCCTTCTGTGAGAAAGATGACGTCAACCAAATAAAAGCGTAAAATCAATTAGTACTTCAGACCCATTCACAAGCCGAAGAACTTAAAGTAACTTTTAATAAACTTCAATGATCAGCAGTAATGTACGTAAAACTATACTAATTCAATACGGATTCATTAAAAGGTCTTTCAAAGCTATATTTATAGCACATACGTCAATTAACATGAGTCATATACGTCATACAAGTTTCTAACGCAATTCCGTACTGAAATGTACATACATAAAATATGAGCGTCATGAATGTACAGCATTTTGTCCGTCTATCCCCCTGCAGGTCAATAAATAACCCGCCAAAACGGCAACAACATTTTTAGAATTTGTTCAGGGGGGCAACCTCAGGGATTTCGTTACGTCAATAAATGTAATACTAAACTAACTTATTTCCGGTCCCAGTGGCCGCGCGGTCTAAGGCGTAGGTCTGCGGCCGCTCGCCTGCTGAGATTGTGGGTTCGAATACCATCGGGGTCATGGATGTTTGTCTGTTGTGAGTGTTGTGTGTTGTCAGGTAGAGTGCCCTGCGACGAGCTGATCACTCGTCCAGAGGAGTCCTACCGACTGTCTTGCGTCGTTGGGTGTGATCTGGAAACCTCGTGAATGAGGAGGCCCTGGCCCACTGGGGGCTGTCGAGGCAAACATAAAAAAAACTAACCTATTAAGAAACTCGGCAATCTATCTTACAAAAATGTAGCAGAGTGTAATGTGAGTTAGAAAGCGAGCAGAAATGAATAGGCCAGGAACAAGCAATAAGATTGCGGTTTAGATGAACTTCCAGGTATTGTACAAGAAACCAAATCGCTTTTCGCTCAGTCCACACAAATTTCAAAACTCAACGATTCTCTTTTCTTCACAATACTAGCTACGAATTTCGGCTTTTTAGAGTGTTTGCAAGATTTTGAAAAGCGACTACTAGCCAAGTCATGTATGTCAGTCAGCACAGAACAACTCGGATCCCACTGCACGGATTTTCATGAAATTTGTTTTCTGAGTATTTTTTTTAAAACGCGTCGAGAAAGTTTTAGTTTCTTTAAAATCTGACAAGAATAACGGGTACTTCACGTGCAGAGGAGTATACATTTATGCAAAAAACTCGCCCAGTTTTTCTCAGAATAAGAAATATTCCAGACAAACCTTGTGCAGAAAATCAAACAAATGTTTATGTTCAGTAAATATTTTTCCGAAAATCTTAACTTTTATGAGATCATGTTTGTAAAATATTGTCCTGCCAGACAGGTAACAGATGACAATATAATAAGGGTTCATGCGCTTTGCAAGCGTGACAACGAGGGCTACAGACGCAGCCTCAAAATATGCAGTACTTATCGCTTTTCCACGGCGAAAATGGTTACGCGGATGCGCCTAAACGTTATGTCGTACATCGCCTGTCTTTTTAATAGTGTTTTACACCATACTGAACCATTATACATTAGCCTAAGTTTAACATAATAACACATACCATTTTGGTTCTTTAGTCAGACCCTGTATTTTAATGCAAGTTACATGTTGGTACCAAACTTAAACGGTATGTAAAATAAGGTTACTTTATACCACTGTGTGCCATAACTTTTAGGATGATCATGTCTTTAGTAAAACGCAGAAATATGGAACCCCAGAATTGTAATTAAGAAGATAATTGTTGGTCAATAAATGTTCTGTCGATTGAGGAAAAATTGTTTTTGGTTACATTTTAGAAAGCATGGAGACGTCGCACACCGAGATCTTCCTTATCAGCTGGACACTTAACTTTATCCTTGTTTTAATTAATCTACCATGAAATGAAAGACTTATGTAGAAGCAACAGCATTACTCCATGCGTTCTTAACCTCAGCAGGAATGTTTACGTTCAGCGTGACGCTCAAGCCCCCTTTATCCACATGCTGAATGTGCTCTGTTCTTCATGTACGCCCCAGTGCACATCTGGATTTGTTAACCAAAAAGAAATTTACGGTCCTTTTCCTGGAACAGCGCTATAGTATTTCAACAAGTAACTAAGTCACTATAGTGAATGTGTGTGTCGGTCAATTCGATTGCTGCAATACCGTACTATTTACGAAGATTCGAGAAAGGTTGTATGACTGCAAAATACAAATACTTACGGAGTTACGTTTATTTTAAATATATAATATCAAACGCTGTCACATGGTTGCTCGTCCTTCCGGTTTGTATTCAGGACGTCAAGGGTTCAAAAATCACCATGGATCTCGGCTATCCTAATATATTTCTGGATTTTGCTCGGTACCTCCTCGGCACATTAAAATTCAGTACGACAGATCTGGAAACGATGGAGGAGCATGTGGCACGTGGGAAGGAGAGGAGAGGTGTATAAATGGTTTTGGTGAGAAAACCTGAGAGAGAGAGAGAGAGAGACCACTTGGGAAGACCTAAGCATAAACGGCAGAATAATGTCAAAACGAATAATGTATAAATGTTGAAGTTTGTGGACTGGATTGATCTGGCTCGGTACAGGAGCCTGTGGCAGGCTTTTGTGAAGGCGGTAAAGAACATTCGGATTTTATAAAATTCGGAGAATTCTTTGAATAGTTGAGGCAGTGTTAACTTCTCAAGAAAGACTCTGATTCACTTATTTAATTTGGTTATTTCGTTAGTTAGTTAGTTTGTGAATTCGACAAACATTTAAATTCCATTATCAGTAATCGTCCTATTATAGCATGAGATAAGTACAGAGAAAAAAAGATAAATGGACAAATGAGTATATAAATAACAAGCAAAATAAATATTTTGGGCACGTTAACTCAATCAAAAAAGCTTCTAACTTGTGCCGGGAGATGTCCGCATTCGAATAATCATTAGTGCAAATGTTGCTTTGTCTTCCTCAGTCATAATGGACAAGTCTCTTGACAGTGCAACAAGCCTTAATTTACGACCTAGCCCTGTTCCTGAAAAAAGTAAAGTGTGCATGAATTACAAAGGGCGTAAATCAAAAGAGATATTCCCTCTAAAAAAAATAATCATTTATTTAAAAATGAAATAAACCAGCCAAAAAGCGTTAAACCGAAAATGAAATGGTGTAAATTAGGAAGTGGTGTAAGGTAGTAAGGGGCGTTACAGCAAAAGGCGTAAAATCAAACGGCAATAAACAAAGCCCTGGTGTACTTTCAATTTAGCCACCAACGATCTACACAACTTTTGCATTCATTACCGAAGAATACAAGAAGCGGTATGATGGAAGACAGAGAATGACTCTTCAAATAGACCCAAATATCTAGAAGTATAATCTGGTAAATAAAACCAACTTGGTGCACAATTTATTCTTAGTATATTTATCAATAATCGAATCCCGGTGGGGACGAGATTTTCTGCCCGTCCACACCGGCCCTGGGGCCCACCCAGCCTCCTGTAAAATGGGTACCGGCTCTTTCGCGGGGTTAAAGTGTGGCCGGGACGTGCTGCTGACCACTCACCCCCTCTAGTGCCGCGGTCATGGAAGAGTAGAGCTATACCTCTACCCACCCTCTGGGCCACACCGGGCCTGTAACGGGATCTCTTTACCTTTACCCTTTATATTTATCAATCTCTACAGGGTATGCAGCGTGGTGCACCCTGCATACCAGGCAGTCATCCACACAGAATAACAAGTACCAAGCGTCGCAAAAACACAGTTGTTGCTCCTGATGATGGGGCCATAGTTGCCCGAAACATGTAGAGATTGATAAATATAGTACAAATAAATTGTGCACCATGTTGGTTTTATTTACAAGATTATACAAAGATGCAGGTCAACAAAACATGAAATCTGGACGTAATTTCACTTCCATAAGTCGCTGTGTAGATCTAGCTTAATACAGTACGACCTTCAACACGAGGCACGCACGTAACATCGGCACTTCCAACAAGCGTATTGAATTTCAAATTATAAAGTCTACATAACAACGTAACGTGATATCTCTCTGACTGGAGCCACAGACGAAACCAGCAGCTCAATTTTCTGCAGGTCGATACGGCGTTCACACAGTTCATGAGACGCCTTCACTTCCAATTGATGGCGGTGCATTTAGCGTTTTAATACTGTGGGGTGTGTTCCTTTGCATAACTTGCTCTTCAGGGTAACTGGCATAAGTTTCGTCCACCTGAGCCAATTTCAGTGAACATGAAGATGCAGGCAGAAACGTCGGAATAACGTGAAAAATCCCAAAAAGGTCGTCGTTAAAAGGCAATCGTCGTTAAAACCTTAAAACGTTTTACCTCCTCTCATTACTTAACAAGACAGTCACTGTACGTATAACCTAATATTGAGGCGCGTTCGATATTACATATTCTGAGTGTGTGTTTGTATTCTTGATTATCTGGTATGCCATGCACATGCACCATAATATATAGTCATCGGTGGCATGCCAGGCTGTACAATATTTTCCTACATTATCTCATAAAAGGCACAATTTTATTGAACATAAAATATGCTTTGATTTTCTCTACAATGTTAGTTTTAAACATTTCTTAATCTAAGGAGAACTGAGCGAGATATGACCAAAAATGTGTATTGGTCTTCGTGTAAAGTACCTGTTATTCTTGTCCGATTTTAACGAAAGTTGAATTTTGTGGACAAATTTTAGAAAAATGCTCAAATGTCATATTTCATGAAAAACCGTCCAGTGGGGGGCCGAGTTGCTCCATGAGGACAGACAAGACAGACATGAAGAAGCTAATAGTTTTTTTTTCACAATTTTCAGAAAGCGCGTAAAATGTGGCAAAAGTAAAAATTTGTTGTTCAACGTATCACAGCTAAACGTGAACTCAATTTTCACCTCAGTGGCAATTAATATTAAGTAATTTCAGATTTTGACATTGTCCAGTCTTGAAGAGGTGTAGAAACATTTCGAATCAATACCCCGCTTCCGCCTAGTTACAATACCTTATATTTCAATATGTCGTACATGCAGTTGTTGGCGCGCGCGGTGGCGCAGATGCTGCACAAATCGGAAGGTCACGGGTTCGATAACCGATGGTTTCAATATAATTTTTCATAGACATAATCCTTCCGGCCGCACTATGGCATTGGGATCGACTCAGTGTTTTAACAGAAATGAGTACCAGGAATATTTCCTGTGAGGTAAAGCCGGCCGGTGCTTACGGCTGAAAACTTTACCACATTCATGTGCCGATTCTTTTGAAATCTGAGACCTTCAACCTCCTGGAAACCTCAGGGCCTGTTCAGGCCTGTACGTGGATTGCTTCATCTTTCATACCGCTTATGTGGTAACATTTAAGTATAAGTTACCACATAAGATGAAATTTAATATCTCCCTGACGGTGGCTAAGAATTGTGGCCGAAATATGTCGCAGCAGTAATTAATAACTTATACAAACACTTTGAAACAATTTGGTAACAAATATTTATATGTAACATAGTTGGAAGCAAATGAGCAATATAAAAACACTCTACTCACATTACTGCATGCGTCAACGACCTACATCGCTGGCGATGACGTCACACGGCGTATCGATACCTTTTCAAAGTGCTGTTAGTTTCAGAGAACGAATTTGAATTAACACTACATTTGTAGCCAGAGGTCTGAACATTGCGCTGAGCTTGTCCCGCAGCATTAATCTTACTAACAGCACATGTGTGTGTGTGAGTGTGTGAATGTGCGTGTGAGGGAAGTGAAAATAAAATAAATAAAAAAAAGAATTTTAATATAAAAGTTTTAATTTAGATTTTTCGGTAAATGAAGCGGAAAAAAAAGCAGATCCCATTCGACCACAGTCATGACACTTCACCAGGGTCGCCAACGGCATACGCCCTATTCCACAAAATTTCTCTGCGTTACAAATAAAAAAAATAATATTTCTATTAACTGCAGTGCTGGAATTGAAATAAATTCGCCTAACGCCATTCTGTTCAATTCCCAGAAGCGCACGCGACTCACAACTCACAGTGGCTAAAAGAGAGACTTTTTAAAGCTAACAGAGTCGGAACATCAGTTGCCAAAATTATTAAAATAAATTAGCTTGGTTTCCGTAAGTAAATCCCCGGGTATGGGCAGAGGGATAGTGGGGGAAAATATACATCATTAACTTCTGAATTAGATGGAGGTCTGTGGTCAAGTTCTGTCCGCATTAACTCTGAGAAATGCGCCATCGGTACTCTCTGGTAGCCGAGTGAGGTGAACCTGTAAACAGATCCGGAGTTTCAGGGAAAGACAATTCCTCTCAGTACCCAAGATTTAAAGCCAGGGCATTAGGAATAGATACTTTATAATCTGAGGTACTTGGTACGTATTTATATTTACTGTGATTTCAACCTGAATTTTATGGACTCTGTCAATACCTCACACTACTTAGTGCCAAGTAAGAGGGTTGTTATGAAACAATGAACCGGAAATGAGGTGGAAATAAATGGTCTTAACTGAATTATGCCTACTGCCAAGGAATTTTCAAGGAGGGGCTGAGAAGAATCATGAAATAACTTAGATTAAATAATTGGCTGGAATTTGAACCCGGATCCACCCCACCCCCCACAAATATGTAGCCTATTGTAAGATAAATTTAAGGCCCCTTAACTTGTAATGTTATTCCTTCCTTGGAGGTAAAGGGACACAGCGCGAACCTATCACTCACTTCCATCTAATACCACAGTGACCGTGGATAGAGCCCTGTGCCTCCTCCATTTTTTATGACATGGTACTTAATGAAGATTAAGGAAAACTTACATTTGATTTTACTTTGAAAAGAAGATTGGTTTCCTAAGGAATTATCATGGTCTTAGTTAATTTTTAAAAAATTCTGGACTTGCTCTAGGATACAATAAAGCATCCAAATAACCAACAAACAAACACAATACACTGAGTATCGCAATCCATTCCACAAAGTGCAAGGAATGCTCCACAGACTGCAACTATTGCCAGAGGAAAGAAAGATATATCAAAGTTTATAGTTTTTCATCTACATCCAGACGTTAATAGCAAAGTAAATAGTTTCGAATTTTTTACTGATTCGTATACTTAGTGCAGTCCTAAATTTCTCCTAGTTTTCAAAGATATTAGCACTTCATAAAGTAAAGCTTGTCTAAATTACCCTCGTACTGCGGTTCTTACCTCCCAGAAAACAAAAGTAGTACAACTGTAGAGTTTAGCCTAGTATTAGAGTACAGGGAAAACAATCACAACGAACGAAGCGTTATTTAACTTTCACATAAACGTTACATATATTTACCATTTCCTTGTGAAGTGCTGAGAATAGTTACCACTTTTCTTGAAGTGTTACATATAACTAAAATTTCCCTTTGAAATGTTAAGTGTAGTCACCATTTCCCTGTGTACTGTTACATATAACTGCCTCTTCCCTTGGAAATGTTACATATAGTCACCATTTCACTTGGAAATGTTACATATTGTTACCACTTCCCTTGTAATTATTACGTATAGTTGCCATTTTCCTGTTAAGTGCTACATATAGTTATCACTTAAGGTGGAAATGTTACATAAACTTACCACTTCCCTTGTAAATGTTACGTATAGTTGCCATTTCCCTATGAAGTGTTACATTAAGTATTATATCTGATAAAATAAATAAAATTGCCTTAAGACCCTTAAATATCTGTTACTTCAGCGAAGAGGAATTTTAGAATTTTATGGTTTTGAATATCTACCAAACTGCACGGTGTCATAATATCGAACAACGTACCCATTAGAATAACATTCACCATCGTTGCTCACAGCTCGTTAAAATGTTACATAAAAACCCATCGATTACACAGAATGAACTGCTGACACCAGGTATTTAAATTTATATCGATTTACTTAAATACGTCATTCCACGTGCGTCATCAAACAGACGTAAGCATTATAATGAATAAGACGCCAATCGAAGGAACAAAACTTCTTAGACGTAAGAATTTCTGATGACAAACGTCAGCTGATCGTTGTAATTACAGCAAGAACGCACGTCAAAGGGCATGAAGGGTAACAGAATTTACAGACTGACGTACTTTCTGGACGTAACGAGGAGTTTTCTTGGAAAGCGTCAGCTGGCCAGGGCCCACGCAAAGAACCTCGAACTATTTTCAAATATTATTCTAAGAAGGTTGCTCATAGACAAACTTAATCGATTATAAGCCACTTCAGTGTTTTCCTGTTCGGCAGACCTTCAACTTCTTCTTTCGAAACCATTTTTACCCTATATTGATTATAAAATGAGTAGACGGACGCGAATCAGCTGTTTGAATTCTGAGGGTTCTCACGACCATGGACACACATACTGGGTTTTGTCGGGGAGAACGCGAAAGAAAAGGACCCAAATGGAAGACCCACTTCTACACGGAATTTACTGAACATTAGGCTGAACATTAGGCTGAACATTAGGGTTCCTAAAGAGTCAGAAAATTTATTCACTAGCTAGGAAACTACTAGCTTGCAAGATGTGAGGGTTCACAGTACGTTTCTGAGCATTCAGGTTTTCTTCGATGTGGCGTTGTGTAATTGGGTTAGTAGTTCCCGACGTTTCGAAAAATCATGGTGCCTGAAGCTGCAACTATCAGCTAAACAAGAAATGATGTATTTTATGTTCACGGTTCCGTGCATCGCTGATCTATATTAATAAATGTCCAACGAGATGCAACACAACGCAGTCTATTTATTATTCTGCAAGTTCACTCTACATGTTTCGGGTGTCAAACTCACCCATCGTCAGGAGTACACATAACTGTAACTACAGCCTCCGGTATTGTTCATATATTTTGTTCAGATACCTGCCTCCAAAGTGGCCAAGCTGGCCTGGCCACGTTGGAGTGAGGTAGCTGCACAGGCTGTAGTTACAGTTTTTGTGTGCTCCTGATGATGGGTGTGGTTGACACCTGAAACATGTAGAGTGAACTTGCAGAATAATACATAGATGCTTGTGTTGCATCTCGTTGGACAATTTTTAATATACAATAAGAAATGCTGTATTCCACAAAGCTATATCTTAAGGGATGTGATAATATTTAGTCTGATCTACAATGAGTACGTGAACAGCAGGTTTCTCTGAAATATCAGTACCTATCAACCCAACCTAACCTCTCAGACCACAGAAACCTTAATATTTAAGGGTGTAAAAATGTGAAACGCGAGGCTGATACAGAAACGACACAAAATTGATTATTTCCTGAATACGTGCTAAATAGGGCAGTGCAAGAAGATGTTGGTCAGAACAGAGATACTGAGCCCATGGTTCTAGAAGACAAATTTTTATTCGGGCTAAATGATTGCAATTACGACAATCTTTCATTTCGCCACGAAAAAAAGGTGTGTTTGCTACAAATCGCAATTCCGATAAAGTATTTCTGTATGTACTGAGACACGCCATCAGCCCACACTGTCGAAGTGAGTAACCGAACTAGTACATATTTCAGTCAAACGTGGGAGAAGCTCTGAATGAATACAGTTTAGGTATTCCTGCTGTAACTTACGGAACCCAATGACGTATTTCATTCATACTGGAAGATGGAACAAACATAAACAATTCCATTCTTGCCTTTAATTCCAAGTTCCTAAAATTAAAGCCGACTAAGTGGCAAGTTATCTTAATTCCTCAGTGACACTGGGTTTTAAAACCCATGTTATTGTCCAGGACGGAGAGGTTTTTAAATTTAGAGTACCCTTAAATATTCTCACGATCGTACGGTACGCGGAGGTCGGGGGTACATGGAAAACTTAGGGTTCGTGCAGTGGACAGAAAGGCTTACCGGAAGCAGCAGAGTAATCAAGACCCAACATTATGACTGGTACATAAGCAAGTTGCTGTACTTTGGAAATAAGTATATTGCACTCACATCTGGGGCAAAAACTGCCGAAACGCCATATTTGGGGCAGAGGTTTGTTTCGTGCTGAGAAGTATACATACATACTTATATACATACATTATACATACATACATACACACACACACTAAACTAAAAACTCCGTGGCCTTAGTCCGCACGCGAATTATACCGACAGAGCAGCCGCCGC
>Ga0123352_10018893_pt1 | contig 10987 bp, 5 predicted proteins | sample TergutLab28metaG_FD_89700 | JGI IMG/M metagenome (GOLD analysis project Ga0123352, IMG submission 89700) | Labiotermes labralis P1 segment gut microbial communities from Petit-Saut dam, French Guiana - Lab288 P1 | ecosystem: Host-associated > Arthropoda: Insects > Digestive system > Gut ... | reverse complement strand
TACTACTACCACCACCACCACTACCACTACTACTACCACCACCACCACTACTACTACCACCACCACCACCACTACTACTACCACCACCACCACTACTACTACCACCAACACTATTACTACTTCTTATACTATTTCTACTTCTATTACTACTACTGCTACTACTACTACTACCACCACCACTACTACTATTACTACTACTACTTCTACTACTAATATTTCTACTACTACTACTACTACAACTATTACTACTACTTATACTATTACTACTTCTATTACTACTGCTACTACTACCACTATTACTACTACTTATACTATTACTACCTCTATTACTACTACTATTACTATACTGATACTACTTCTACTACCACCACTACTACTACTATTACTCTACTGCAACTACTACTACTTCTACTACTACTACCACCACTATTACTACTACTTATAATATTACTACTATTACTGCTTCTATTACTACTACTATTACTACTACTGCTACTACTACTACCACCACTACTACTATTACTACTGCTTCTACTATTACTATTATTGCAACTACTACTTCTACTACTATTACTACTACTACTACTACCACCACCACCACCACTATTACTACTACTTATACTATTACTACTATTACTACTTCTATTACTACTACTATTACTACTACTGCTACTACTACTACCCCTATTACTACTACTTCTAATATTACTACTATTACTACTACTACAACAACTACTACTACTACTAGTACTAGTACTATTGCCGCTGCTGCTGCTACTGTGGTCACCACCCTTAATGACAAAGATATCAATGAACTCAATAGCAATGACAACGTACATTTGTATTGTCTTGTTTTACATTTTGCTGAGCCCTCAAATAGAAAACTGCATCATTTCTGCGCAAGCACAACTGCGAAGACGGTTTTGTGAGAATAGGCTATTTATTGTTTTTTATAATTAGAGGCGCCTACAGACTTTGGAAAAAAAAATAACTGTAGAAAATTACCCACCAGCCACATGTTGCTGCCTGACAGTCGACATCTGTAACCTGTTTAGCAGTGGAAAGTTTCGGCCTACCGGTAAAACTGTAACCTGTTTAGCAGTGGAAGGTGTCGGCCTACCAGTAAACACGAAGGTCCAGTACGTCAGAGAGCAGTTCATGGATATTCAACGCATTTTCCGATAAATTTTATACAATAGCAAATGTTCCAGTCTGGCTGCTTTTTGGTAGCTGACTTTTTGGTAATGCAACGGTTGCGAGCACATTTGTTGCAAATGGGAGGGAAATACATCAAATGTAAGTTTTTTGTCGCTTCAGGCATATTGCATTAAACGCTGAGGCTTCAGAGAAGCAGTTTGGAAAGAACAAACCAAAAAGAGAATGGTTTTACAGTACATTTAAATGAAGAATAAAAGACTGAAGAATACAGAGGGATTAAGTTTCCACTTGTTAGTTATGGCAAATTTCAAAACGAATACATTCGGAGAAGACAGAAGCGTTCTTAGGAAAAAGCAACTTGCAATTACCGGAATAAGAATAAGAAGCAGGTGCTGTGTTTATTTAGAAAATGCTTACAGCTGACATAAACTGATTTACCTTGTGGCTGAGCTATTCTCTACGGATCTAAGTAATCCCGTGACACACTCCTATCTGAATCTGTCTAGGCATACTGACATGCAATTTCCTTCACTTTCCAAAAGCCATTTTTCTCAACAGGCGCTCCTAGCGGCACTTAAATAAATTAATTCCCGCCGGTGGATTCAAAAACACACAGTGTCAATTCCGAGTTTTTTTTTACGTCACAATGCACGGACATGTTCTTGCTTCCAGTTGGGTGAACACCAAGAAATGTCTTCGTATTTGTGACAGTCTCAAATTCAGTAGATTAATTTTATTTACAAATGCCAACTACTGAAATTCACCTTAGAATTGGTCACGAAGACTCAGCGCAGGAGTATAGCTATAACTCTACTCTTTCTTTAACCTCGGCACTAGTTGGGGTGGGTGGTCAACGCCACGCCCCGGCTGCTTTACCCCCGGCGAAAGACCCGGTACCTATTGTATAGAAGGTTGGGTGGGCTTCAGGCCTGGTCTGGAGAGTACGGAAAATCTCGCCCGCACCGGGATTCAATCCCCGGACTGTCCAGCCCGTAACCAGTTGCCATAATTACTGAGCTAAACTCTATGGTATATTGTATGAAATACACAATAGAGTTCAATTATTGCAACAGCAATACAATAAAAACTCCGATAAGTTTGACAAACCGCTGTACTAAAATTGCACCAAATTACGACGCTGTAATTTTCAACTAAATTCTGTAAGACAAGAAAACAATGCGGCATTTCAGATTGCAAGAACGGCGACAATTCATGGCTTGTGGGACGTGACGGCGTGTCCTTTGGTGTGTCCAGACGTTTCGAGGGCATCGTTGTTTCGTGTTTAGCATCAAGTACACGAAGAAGAACGCTAATGATGTCACAAGTTTTACTGAAGTATTGTACTGTGTACTGTGTACCATGCGCCGTGTACTGTGTAGCGTGTACCGTGTACAGTGTACTGTGTACAGTGTACCGTGTATTGTGTACCGTGTATTGTGTACCGTGTACACTGTACCGTGTACTGTGTACTGTGTACCGTGTACTTTGTACAGTGTACCGTGTATTCTGTACCGTGTACTGTGTACCTTGTACCGTGTAACGTGTACTGTGTACCGTGTACAGTGTACAGTGTACCGTGTACCGTGTACTGTGTACCGTGTACTGTGTACCGTGTACTGTGTACCGTGTACATTGTACAGTGTACCGTGTAACGTGTAACGTGTAACGTGTAACGTGTACTGTGTACCGTGTACCGTGTACCGTGTAACGTGTAACGTGTACTGTGTACCGTGTACAGTGTACAGTGTACCGTGTACCGTGTACCATGTACTGTGTAGCGTGTACCTGTACAGTGTACCGGGTACTGTGTACCATGTACCGTGTACAGTGTACCGGGTACTGTGTACCGTGTGCCGTGTACAGTGTACCGTGTAATGTGTACCTGCACCGTGTACTCTGTACCGTGAACCGTGTACTGTGTACCTGTACCTTGTACTGTGTACCGTCTACTGTGTACTGTGCACCGTGTACTTTGTACCGTGTACCGTGTACTGTACACCGTTAACCGTGTACAGTGTACAGTGTACCATGTACCGTGTACTGTGCACTCTGTAGCGTGTACAGTATACCGTGTATAGTGTACCGTGTACAGCGTTCCATGTACTGTGTACCATGTACCGTGTACCGTGTACTGTGCACCGTGAACCGTGAACCGTGAACCGTGTACAGTGTACAGTGTACCGTGTCAAGTGTACCATGTACCGTGTACCGTGTACTCTGTAGCGTGTACAGTATACCGTGTAGAGTGTACCGTGTACAGTATACCGTGCACAGCGTTCCATGTACTGTGTACCATGTACCGTGTACCGTGTACAGTGTACAGTGTACCGTGTACAGTGTACCATGTATCGTGTACCGTATACAGTATACCGTGTACAGTGTGCCGTGTACAGTGTACCGTGTACAGTGTACCGTGTACAGCGTTCCATGTACTGTGTACCGTGTACCGTGTACACTCTAGCGTGTACAGTGTACCGTGTACAGTGTTCCATGTACTGTGTACCATGTACCATGTACCGTGTACCATGTACCATGTACCATGTACCGTGTTGTTCATTCTGTTGATCTTGATGCATGAAATTATCAAACGCACACTTTAAGGGCTGCAGTATGTTAGATTGTTGTATATTGTTAATAAAGTGGTTAGCTAATGATATATATATATATATATCAGTATTTATTTGATGTAGCAAGAGTTTTGTTCTAATTTTCCACACTTTGCTTGTCACAAGTTCCTACTTCTAAAGACCAACTGCGCCTGACATTGAAGTATTACATTTTACTGTCATCTCATAACATTTCATATCACTTTCAGTAATAGTTACGTTTAAACAATTCACATTTTGTTATCAATGCATGAAAAGTGCGCAGAACACATTTTTTAAGTTAACAAAATCAACCGCAAAGTCCTTGTGTCGTTGCTGTCACCCAAACCATACAAACGCGAGACAGGTAACACGGCATATCAGCCTGTACACTTCATGTGCCGATTTATAGATTTCCTCGAGGCACACATTTTAATTTGGCCTAACGATGGGGTTTAATTTAAGCCGAAACATGTAGCCTTGTGCTTCTCCTTACATCAACATAAAGTGTTGTGTCAAATTGACTCCCCAAGTTTTCTTTCTTTAACAAGTAGAAATGTGGAAAATCATACCACGAAAATTATGCTCCAAAACTACGCTCTCTTTACAACATAACACAGCAAGGAGCGTTTCTCTTTTATGATTCTGACGTCACATTTGTTTATTAATATGTGATGTTTGGCCATAATCTTGGTCACCGTTCGTAAATTCCCTGCTTGAATGTAGCTATATGGATAACAATCTATGTGAATCCGCGTCTTGTAGTGATCAGTTCAAAGCAGAAGCAGAAATTGACAGTGAGATAAAGTTTAATTTATTGAAGTTTCTTTAGATCGACATGTTTCGGGCGCATATGCCCCATCATCAGGAGCACTAGAAGTTAAGTTGCAGCATATGGTTTTCCCAGTTTGTAGATGGGTGGTGGTCCTGCGACGCACGGCACCTTCCAAACAGGACACACGACCCACGCAGCAGCGGCTCTCAGGACCACCACCCATCTACAAACTGGGAAAACCATATGCTGCAACTTAACTTCTAGTGCTCCTGATGATGGGGCATATGCGCCCGAAACATGTCGAGCTAAAGAAACTTCAGTAAATTACATTGTTGCGTCAAGTTGGCATTTCACTTTATTTGATGAAGATGCGCGGTCAAACAACCCTCGACTGACAGTGAGAATTCAAACAGAAAAACAAACAATTTACATGCTGGCAGACTCTGCGAAACTGCAACTGTAAAACACCAAAAAGATACTACATAGGAACATAATATATGTTTGTACATATCATGTGTATATATATATATATATATATATACCTGTACGTGCGTATATATCATAAGGACATCCTACTTCGTGCTTATAATGCGCACAAACATTTCATCTGGTCATCTGGCCATGCGACAACCCCTGTGGGGCGCAAGTGCTATATCGTATACAACTTGCGACGCTTCGCTGCCCTTCCGCTCTATCTAGGCTGCTGCGGTGAATTATACTGCGGTGTGCGTTGTGCGTTGTTATCATGTTGAGTTGTGTTGCTGTAGTGTGAGGCAACGTGTATCACGTAGCTACGGGATGTCACAGCACGACTTTCCCACGTGAAAACTTCATCAGCCAGGCTGGTTGACCGACACTATGTTGCGCGCTGCTTTTTGAAGCCGAGATTATGCATACAGCACGTCCTTGAACATTTGTTGCTAATTACTACTACGCCGTTCGTTCTTAAATCAAAATAGTTAGTTGCTTAAGCCTTTGAAGAATAAAAGTGCGAAATTATTATCGTATCAAATCCCCCCCCCCTCCAACATATCCGAAAGAACACGGCGCCTTCTCTGAAGAAGAAAGTGAGTCTGGTTGATTATTATTGAACGGCAACAGGAAGCTAAAAGTCAGTGTCACTTTGTGCATCGCCAATCGCACATGAACTGACCCGGAATAGAACATGGATCTTGGAGGTGAGAGGCCAGTGTCTAACCGCCTGATCCATAGCAATTTTAAAGACTGAAATTCAACACAATTTCACACAGCGATTCAGATTGTGCGTCACAGAGAACCGTGTGCTTGTGTTACAAAATCTGATCAATAAATGCTCTACAGGAAATCGATGGCAGCTTATTACTGACACAATTTTTTAATTTCGATATTACTTGTTTAAGCTTTCATTTCAATGTTGGTAAGACTGTGTTTTGGTTGCAGTGACACCTGCATAGAAGGAAGGCACTTGTTTTCTCTTTCTTCTGTTTTTGTACGTTTATCTCTGCCCAGGCAGTGTGTGTTGCTGGGTGCAGCCGTCTGCATCAGTGTCTAGCAGCGGTGGGTAGCGGCCTGCAGCTGCAGAAGTGGAGGTTATGTTGCGGTGATGACGCAACCCAGAGATCTGAATTAAATACTTTGCGCTTATTGGAACAGGAATCATTATTTATTGGCCATTTTAATATCCCTTTCTTTTGCCTTCAGTTTTTCTCCTGCCAAATCTCTACAACTCCCACTGACATTCCATATGTGGCTTCTTCTAAACCCTCCGTCAAACGAATCCCTATTGGATACTTCCTTTCCACTTCTACCTTTCGACCTGTTCCTTTCACTTTCACCTTTAAATTTTCTCCTTTTTGCATTTTTCTGCACTTTTTCTTTCAACTTGTTCCTTTCTACACATTCTTTTCCACTTGTTCCTTCACAGTGTTCTTTTCCACTTGTTTCTTCATACTCATTCCCTTCCACTTTTTCTCCTCAGCCGCAGCTGTTCCTTCGCTATTCTGCCCCTTATATTCGTTCATTATAGTTTTTCCTTGGAGCCACATTATGTTTCCCCGCCTACTTCAAATGTGCCTATACTTTCCCAAGCTCATTACCTCTTCCTTCTCGCTAACCATTATTGTTATAGATTACACCCACTTTAGCAGCACAGCGTAGGGTTAGACTACCTGCCTCGAGATATGGATGCTCCCAGTATAGTTGATTCCTGTATTTTCAGAAGATCATCTACAAAAACAACCAGCTGCATTCACAAATTTTCTTTCCCTTTCAGAACCAATAAACATCCCACAAGACGTCTCTCTGCACGCAATTCCCTGGTGTAACTGAGATACACGTTGAGAACAAGGAAGCAGTTGCACATCCATTATGAATTGCAAAAGAATTTGTTCACTCTGCGGTACGAGCTAAAGCTGAGCCTAAAGTTCAAAGAGCAGTTGAGCATCGGAAATAAATGAAAAGTAGCACACCCACAAGGTGAAAGGAATATTATGGCTGCCCATCGCATGACAGAGAATTGGCGAGGAAAAAGAATCTTGATTTCGTCTTGACATTTGTCACAAAAATATTTAAATATCTCGGTTGATAAGAAGTCTTCAGAACACAGCATAAAATACATTTATTAAATCTGATATTTATTGGACCGTGCATCATTGTGATAACTGAAGAATAAGAACCAACTAGATGTTCCTTATTGTTTTATTGTACTTACAGGCTCAACATGTTTCGGGCACTACTATGTCCATCATCAGGAGATCACGACTATAATGCTGATTACCACATTGGTCGTCTCGTTCTTGGGTTGCTGTTGGTTGGAAGTTGGGCGCGGGTAGGCTGGAGTAGTGTCCGGGCTGCAGGCTCAAGCTTGAGCCTGCAACCCGGGCCCCACTCCAGCCTAACCGCACCCATCCTCCAACCTACAGCAAACCAAGAACAAAACAACCAATGTGGTAAATAACATCATAGTCGCGAGCTCCTGGTGATGGGCATAGTAGTGCTTGAAACATGTTGAGCCTATAAGAAGTACAATAAAATATCATGTGGCATCTAGTTGGTTTTTTATTCTTCAGTTACATTTTTTTAGTTTATATTGTATATCCCTTTCCTAATTTTAACATTATATCTCCTTAAATAAACACTTTTTGACTTGAGATGTGGGTATCCTAGTACAGACTCTTTAACGTCATGAAACTGTACTGCGCTCTTTACACTCTACAGGAACCGTCAGACAGCTGACGAACACACGAACATCCGAACAGCCAGTGATATGTGTATGCACTGCGAAGCAAAATTATGAAATGCAGCACCGTTTAATTGTGTCACATTCCACAAAAATTTAAATTCGTCTGTCGCCAAGTACCCTCTTAAGCGGAGTTTCTGAATTCAGAGCTATGAATTCGACGCGATAAACCACTCATAAAATTTTGTCTCCTATCGAATTGCTGATATTCAGACATTCTTCATATTTTGGGACCCAAAAGTACAGTGAAGGAAGTTGCTCCGTGGTATTCAAGAAATTTGTGTCTTGTTTATTTTGGCGTGTAAATTGGTCTGTCACACTTATGAAGACAAGCGGACTGAAGGTGTGTCGAGATTAGAGGTACTGTGAATTGCATTCTGGACCAAGACAGAAAATATAACAAAGAATACGTTAAATGACAAAACGGAGAGCTTCATGGTTGTTACTCTTCGACAAACATTATTCGAGTAATGAAGGTGGGTGGGTCATGTAGCAACGTATGGTAAAAAATTATAGAGGGAAGTTTGATTGGAAAACCTGAAGGTAAGAGACGCTTTGTTAGACCAAACTTTAGATGGCAGAATAAAAAAATGGACCTTGAATGTAAAGCTGTGCATAGGACAATGAAACTTATTTTGCCGTAAAAAGAGGGCAAATTCTCCGTTAATTGAGGAACGATCGGATTCTCAAGCAAGTATCGGCCCCGACCACTCAGTTCAACAACGCGTTGTTGGTGTCACGGTATAACGTTCATACGTGGTGTTGTGATGGTTGGATCTTTTTGCTTCCTGCTTCGTGGCTGCGGGTGCGAGTCCTGCCTCTTCTCATTATCACTACCAATCTATACTCTGTTACGTCTTGGCAGTCCAGTCCACACACAAAAGTCTCTCTCTCTCTCTCTCTCTCTCTCTTGCGCACGTTCCTGCGAAAAAGCCGCGGAACACTGTCTGTTAAACGTACAACTTTTACTTGCAGTCTTACCCTGGGGGTAGAGATAAACCCGGAATTTCTTTAACACAAAAACTTTTTGGGTGCACGGTCATGAAGAGGTGCAGAAGATACGTTCACTTTGTTATGTTGTCGGGAATAAAAAACGAGTACTATCGCAACAGGAAACATCAGCTTTATCTTCGTTACAGATCACAAAGTAGGGGCAATTTGTGTTCTATTAACCCTTGAAATCACCAGTGGCTATTTTGTGTATCAGTACGACATTATACATTCTATACCTCAAGCGGAATATCTGATCAGTATTGATCTCAAAACAAGCACAGATTATTTGACTATACATTTAACTGACTGGCTTTTATACAAGAAAAGTATTGGGTTTACTGCGCGGTACGAGCTGAATATTTAAATATGATCCAGGTCGATAATATAGAATTGTTTATTGGCACTGTGTTCAAAAATAATCAAAACACAATTTGTGTGAAATTTCAATTTATTTTGAAGTTACGATCGTCTTTAAAAGCAGTGAGACCGTTGAATCCTCATCGCATTTCACCCCACTTCCAAAATTCAGTAAAATATTTCTCCCCGTCAGGCTGGAGAGCGTGTTAATATTTCTCATTCAAGGGCGTCAGCAAATGGGGGTGCGATATTGCGGTTCATCTGCGAGACAGGATACCAAATAATTTAGTTGTGTAAATTGGGTGTTAATTCGGTGTTAAATTGGAATGTCAGAATGAAGCGGGGTTCACATTTTGTTCAACGGCTTTTCTCTTCGTTAGTGGAAGATCGCACAGACAACTGTACACCTGTGATACTGTTGTAGCTAACCAGACTACAGCGCAGACCTGTGTCTCTATAAACTGAGTTGCGTCATAAGGTAATCATAAGGTTCATCATGCCCGTTGTGTTCAATAAACTAACTAGAGTGCAGTGCATGTACTGGTCTAACACAACTGTATCTGATGTTGGCGGTATGTATAGTATAGTTAACCTTTTGGCGCCGGAATTATTTTTTTTTAATTTTGTCACACCCTGTATATAAAATGTAAATAATGCAGGAACCAAATACGTTAGAATTATGAAACAAACTGCATTTTGAAGAGAAAAAACTGAGAGTATATACCATGTTTAAAATATTCAGTACCTATATTTGTTGAATAAATATATAAAATGGAACTTTAGAGGTTAGCGGTGCGGTACGACCACTATAGTTGATATTAGACGTCAAAAAGGTTAACTATATTAACTTAGACATAACATAATAGGAGAAACCCCACGTACCCACACCTCCCAACCTCCATGACACATATGAGATCTCGTGCCCACCTCACCTCCTGTACTGTACCACTGTATACACCCCATAATAAGCCCCGTGTAACTATTTACTAAGCATTTCATGTAAAACCTGAAGACGGCCTTTGTCAAGCGCCGAAACATGTAGTCGTACAATTGTGTTACAGAAGTACATACACTGCACTCTACTGAGTTGCATAGCTAACAAACATAAGGAAGCAATGTTAATAAAATACCAACCAAGTGCAACAGTATGCAGATATTTATTCACTGCAAAGCCACTCTACATGTTTCGGTTGTCACAGCACCCATCATCAGGAGTACTAAAAACTGTAACCGCAACCTCCGGTACAACTACTTCCCTCCAACATGGCCTGTTCAGGCCACGTTGGAGGGAAGTAGCTGTACCGATATTATGACCTGTACCGGAGGCTGCAGTTACAGTTTTTAGTACTCCTGATGATGGGTGCTGTGACAACCGAAACATGTAGAGTGACTTTGCAGTAAATAAATATCTGCATTCTGTTGCATCTGGTTGGATTTTTATTACCATTGAATTACGATGCACGGAACCATGTACTTAAAGTCTAAGAAAGCACATTTGTTCTCACTACATTTGCTAATGTCTAATTCCATGAAGTTAACAGCACACCGACCCTATAAAATTTCGATATTCCATTGCAGGAGAATACAATAATAAAATAATCAAATGGAACCTCGCAGATTTCGGTGTCAAATAAGAAGTTTTTTTAGCCTTGAAGTGAAAATTAAGGAGTCCATAAAATTCACAGCACAAACACACACATAGAACAAGTGAGTTTCTATCGTACCTGTATATAGACTCCAGTGCACATTGCATGTGCTCTGAGAGTGCCCCTTTTGTCCTACCTAACATCCTGCACACACACACACACACACACACACTATATCTAATTTATATGTTTCTAATTCCCTGGCCGCTGCTGTAACTGAACCTGCCCTATTCAGGCTCCTAACATTCCAAGTACC
>Ga0123352_10018891_pt1 | contig 10987 bp, 7 predicted proteins | sample TergutLab28metaG_FD_89700 | JGI IMG/M metagenome (GOLD analysis project Ga0123352, IMG submission 89700) | Labiotermes labralis P1 segment gut microbial communities from Petit-Saut dam, French Guiana - Lab288 P1 | ecosystem: Host-associated > Arthropoda: Insects > Digestive system > Gut ... | reverse complement strand
TAGAGACAGGTGGCGGACGCTTGTGAGTGCGGTAATGAACCTTCGGGTTCAGTGAAATGCAGGGAATTTCTTGACTAGCTGCAAACCAGTTAGCTTCTCAAGAAGGACTCTGCACCATGGAGTAAGTAAGTAAGTAAGTATATCTTACACGTCAAAGCAATTTTCAGCAGCTGGATTGCGTCCAATATATTCTGTATGAAAACATAGTCTTAAGTTATCACTTTGCCTAGTATACCTTATGGTTTAATGCTATCATTCCTTCCTGTGTTCTAATCCGTGTGATTAATTAAGCCAGACCGAGAGAACTGCAAATTTTAAAGTTGAGGTCACGGGGTTTACTATTGTCGCACGGCGTAGTGCGGTGCAATATTTCGTGTTTGGATGTAAAGAAGACATGTACAAGTTCAAAAAACGTAATTCAGTAACGTAAAAATAATTCATACGATGGCTGATTAAAATTCGTATTTCATTTTATGGTAGTATTTTCTAATTTATTATCGGCAAAGTTGGAAACCTTCGTAAGGAAATATTTCATATTTGTGCCTACAAATTGCATAAAACTTTAGTTACGTATTAATAGTTTCATGCATATGACGGACCTACAACTCTTTTACGTTGGCGTTTTTTACCTAAGGGTAAACTACACAAAGGACAATTCAAAAGCAATCCCTGTACATGACTATGGCAGGCCCTTAGGGTCCCAGAAAGCCAATACTCCAAGATTTTTTAAAAAATAGAACAGAACGTGGTACGGCTGTCAGCCCCACTCACCGGCCGGAAGCATTATGTCAATGAAAATTTCCAATGACTCGTCCAAGAATCGAACCTGCGATCTTCTAGCTTGTAGCACAGTGCCTCAACCAACTGCGCCACCGCGTGTTCCCCGGTTTTTTAAAGGTGAGACGAACCCCAAAGTACTGCAATACTAGGCCAACCCGTGACAGAGTTGGAGCAAGATCCTAGCACTCTATAACTGTCCAAAATTTAGTTTAATATTCTGGTCCTGCCATGCAGGACGTATCAGGTAGGATAAGAAATAACTACATTAAAATGCTGTAAAATTTTTCAATCTTACTCTCCTTTTATCAATGTTTTCACTGACCCGGCAACAGGAGTGCTTTGCAGAAATGTTTAAGCTTTGTATTTATTTGCACACTTTGTGCTAGACGCATTAATTGTGAGCGGACATATTGAAAACGGTTACTTCCGAAGGATAAAACGGCCTAGTTTAGGTAGGGTTTACTTTTTCCATTTTTGTTTCTAATTTGACTTAACTTCTCTGTCTCAGTCACATATGTTATGTAGAACGGAGTAAGCAAACGATTTACAAACAATTTGAAAGTATGTGGTAGAAAGCAATAAACGAATATTTTGAGGTATAATTTGAGAAATTTCCGTCAAAGTTTGCAGAAAGTAGTAAACGTAATTGGAATCAACGGTTAATTTTCTCCGCTACTGTATTTTCCTAAGCCATTTTATTCTAATTGTATGGCACAAAAAGTTACTGTTTTTAGTTCAAATCATGTAATCGGATCAAAACTTCAGGGTTTTAAGGCAGAGAGACTAAAGGTAGCGCACCGATTACGCGAACGTGAAGGTTAGCAGCGATGAAGATACATCCATATGTCCAGTCAACCAGCGCGATTCACCAAAATACACAGTCGTTCCTAATTTTGCAAGCAAATTGTTTTGTGAGTTTGGTAACAGGTTTATGAATTACTTGCGAAGGGTCCACTCTAATTAAGTGACAGTAAAATAACAAGAGTAACTAAATAACTGACTCAATAACGGACTGAAGAGCAACCCAACGACTCTTTAATTAAATACGTTCTACACAAATTATCCTGAGCAGTGACAATCACTAGTGATTTTCTCTGCAGTGATTTTCGAAAGGAAATGCAAGAAATGTGCTTCTGTCTTTCTAAGTTTGTGCTGTATAATTGTGCTGTACTTACATTCTTCTATTTAAAAATCTTAAGATGTTTTAAGAATACTAGTTAGTAACCGCAAATTGCAAAGCCTGTGTATCTCTAATTTCGTCCATTTCTTTCTTAATTTGCGTCCCTCATAACTTCACTTATCGACGTCAGGCAGGTGCTATTTAACATTAACTGCGCTTAATGTTTAATTAAGATAGGTGTTATCTATTTTCTGTGCAAAATATTTTAGGAAGTAGTTTCATTATTTTATTTAGTTTAAATTACGAGAATAACCTATAAGCTATATTTCACTATGCTTCTTTCCGTTTTCGAAAATGTATTCTCTCTAATCGCTATAACCCACCTTCTAAAAAATGTTACAAAATAATTAGTTAGATCTCCAAACGATGTAAAGTTTAATTAGTATTTGATATTCCTGAAATTCATAAGCATGCGTTTAAAATCATAGCTAAGAAGCTTTTACTGTAATTCTAAATTTTAGCTTCTTGAAAATAGTCGATTGCAATAACAAAACCACAGTATCAACCAAAACAATAAGACATTGTAAAATAACGACTTACTTCTGTCTACTTGACATCCGAGTAATGCAATTAGAAACTGAACTCAACTCGCTGAAGTTTCATGAGAATTCTTCTGACGATTTGAAATGTATATCTTGTTCCATTATTAAATACAGCAACATGACGGCCACTTGTGTGATTAGACAACTACGTACGGCTCTGTGCAGTGGAGGAAGATTTTAAGGGTTGTTACAACAGTGGGGGGAAATCAGAGATGAGGCCGTCAAGGAGAGGGGTAAGTTGTAGGAAGAAGAAGAGTAATGCGCCGGGAGGAGATGAGATTACGGAGCCCTGAAGATCCGAACGCTCATTGCCAGCCACTTGTCCTCGTCGGGCTTCTAGTAAGAGGAATTTTGTCTTGGAGCAGGTTAAGACCCTGCTCCCTCCACCAGCATTCATTGGAACTACTCATGTCTTAGGGCAGAGAGTTTCACAACATGTAAATTTCATATTTGGGCCTAAACATTAAAGCTGTGTTTTCAGGAATATTCAGATGCTGCGAAGGATCAAGATACAAAGAGAACAAACATATGTAAAATGGCTTAATCATCGAACTGGTGTCACTTATTTAGACATATTCAGTTTGTGCATTAAAAATTAATGCAAAATTATTGCTTTAATTGCTCTGAATTACCCAGCACCGTGGTAACAGAATATGCAGTCGGTAAGTCTGTAAACTTACTTACTTACTTACTTACTTACTTACTTACTCCATGGTGCAGAGTCCTTCTTGAGAAGCTAACTGCTTTGCAGCTAGTCAAGAAAGTCCCCGCATTTCACGGAACCCGAAGGTTCATTACCGCACTCACAAGCGTCCGCCACCTGTCCCAATCCTGGGCCAGCCCAATCCAGTCCATATACTCACATACCACCTCCTGGAGATCCATCCTAATATTATCCACACATCTAAGCCTAGGTTTCCCCAGTGGTCTCTTTCTCTCCGCTTTTCCCCACCAAGACCCTATACACCACCCTCTCCTCACCCATACGCGCCACATGCCCAGCCCATCTCATTCTTCTCGATTTTATCACCCGCACAATACTGGGTGAGGAGTACAAATCATTTAGCTCCTCGTTATGCGATCTCCTCCATTCCCCCGTTACCTCGTCCCTCCTAGGTCCAAGTATTCTCCTCAACACCATATTCTCAAACACCCTCAGCATCCTTTCCCCCCGCAATGTCAGCGACCAAGTTTCACACCCATACAAAACAACAGGCAAAATTTTAGTTCTATATATCTTTAATTTTTAAATTTTTGGATAGCAACCTAGAAGACAAAGATTCTGTACCGAATGACAGCAAGCATTAAGTCTTTAAATTACCACCAGCAACGACACCGCTGCACACGATTGTAAGTCAGTTACCATTTCCTAAACTCAAAACCTCTCTAACACACACCTTATCAGTAACATTGCTATCTCCTTCTCAGTCTTCCAAGCAAACTTTTCTAAGAGGCTTTCTCATAAAATTCTGTAGGAGTTCTAATATCCCTCTTCCCAGGCACATTGGCAGCCTATCTCCTTAACTTCACAATTGTAGCCATACTAAGTCACATGCGAAATTACAGATTGTCTGTGTTATCCCATAATTTGCTGATGTTCAATACAGTATTTGTACCGATCAGTAAGCTTGTCTGAAACTGATATCTGTCAAAGCACCTGAACACAAGCACCATTAATGGATGCAGAATTGTAAGGTACACGTTTGGAAATCCTGTTTCAGAATGTGGGATTATGTTTGCGACGCCGTGTCGTTTTGTCGATGTCAGTCACCTGGGATATTACAATGTGTCAGTTGATCGACACGTTGTAATATTCCGTCATATCTGAATCTTTAATTACCGCCGCTGTGATAGACTCGAATCTCGCGGATATCTTCTCGGTAAATACCTATGTTAAGGGTGAAGTCATTTTTATTGTTTGAGAACAACCCTAATGACGTAAGCGACTTGTTCCACCCGGACGGAGGAGGTATCCATACATGCACGATAGTACAACCCGGCAGACTATATCTACACAAGACCTAACGTCACAGCTGTTTGTGTTCAAGAATATGTATACAGGGTGATTCATGACTTGTGGAAATCACTGCAGGATATGTTTTCGTAGGTTTTTATGATCAAAACAGTCAATTGTATATGGGCTCTATTCTCCATGGTTACGGAGTTGTGGTGGTTTTTAATTGTCGTAAAAGACCTCGTGTGAACAGCGTGTCGCCAGTCACAGTAGGCGACATTCAACCAGCTCGAACAAACAGTCAACGGACTGCAACTAGCAACTCGCGCTGTTCACAACCTAGCGGCAGGGTGAGTTGCAGCCGGCGGTGGCATTTTCGAAAACAGCTTTAAAGACAGGTTTGTGTAAACTGAAGGCAATTTCATGAAGTTAAGTTAAATTTATGCTTTACATCTATTAAGATGTGTGCTCTGTTATTATTTTGTTCCATTCATTTTCAATAATCCTTACCCTATATTCCAAGTTTCAAGCGGCCATAAATCCGTAACGGTCAAAAATCCGAAACATATTTATATGAAGTTTTTAATCACAATACATATGATATCATTTCCTGCAGTCATGTCCAAAAGTCATGAATGACCCTGTATATATACGCGCAAATACAAAGCAATTGGAAAGAGGCTTAGGAACTCGAAAATTTGCTGCGCCATACACAGTGAACTGTCCAGACCTTTAGCCCAGTCAGTAATAAATATTATCAAATATCATGTTCCGCGTTTCGTCTCTGTTCAAACTTTGTGTTCCTGAATTGCAGAGAGAGTGTTGACGGTTTGCAACAGCTCTCCGTTATGCACAAAGTAAGTAGACTTTCATATCTTGAGCATTGACGTGGCTATTGTGAAATAATTAGAAGTGACTCAATTCTACTCTCTATGGGAATTTTAGCGTTAGAGAGTCCCTGTTAGTGATACATTATTCATGCTTTGGCATGGTTTTACTCTCTCTTCTTTCTCGGCACTCTGAGGTATTGTTTTTTGTTATTCGCAATACCGCAAAGAGGGTCAACAGCATTCATTTTAGGAAGAACATGATTATTTGATAAGTCCAGTACAAGCCAATCACCTGTTGTCGTCGCTTGTTTTTGTAACGCTGAGGTATTAACTTGGCTTGTCTGGTTTTAAACAAAGAACACGGAACCGCTGTGGATCTCTGAGCGTGAAGAGAGGAAACAGAATAATCGCAACAGCGGGTCATGTTCCATGTAGTCTCTGGGAATTATTTCTCCTCAAGTAAACGTAGTGCCGAATGCCTTTTCTTTCCTTTTCACATTGGTCCGGGTATTCTTTTCCGGTATCTCCCCTATGTTCCCACCCATAATTTAACTCCTTTCTCCGGAATAATGGAATACATCTTCAGCCATGCCGGAGTCTGAAGCTAATTTAAATTCCGCATCCTTCCTCCAAACGTACACTGGAATAAAATATTTAAACAACACTTTCGTCAGATCTCATCCCTTCTAACACACAATTCTACCACTCTGATGCTCTTCAACCTTACATAAACCTTTTATATTTCAGTACTTTTCAGTACGTAGAAAAGCTGAGTACTTAACTCCACATATTTATCTTAGTAAACTGAACATTTAAAAAAAAAGTTACCCTTGTTGCGTCACATCAGTTTGTGCAGTTATTTATCCTCTCTCAATTATTATACCAACCAATGCACATATATAAAATTTATAAAATTTACACATTAAAACATTAAAACCGCTCCGACATGTTTCGGTCCTAAGACCATCATCAGGCAGCTATATACTCCTTGCTAAAGTCACACTAGAATTAGTCACATATTAATTTCGTAGTACCAGTTGGGTATTGTGGCAGCATGCCGTGTTGTGTAATGTTATGTTGCGAAGAGTGCCCTGCTATGGGTGTGCATTCTGTGCTTCGTTGCGTGATACTCACGCAACGAAGCACATAACATTACACAACACGGCATGCTGCCACAACACCCAACTTGTACAACGAAATTAATCTGTGACTATTTCTAGTGTGACTTTAGCAAGGAATATATAGCTGCCTGATGATGGTCTTAGGACCGAAACATGTCGGAGCGGTTTTAATGTAAATTTTATAACTTTTGTATATGTGCATTGGTTGGTATAATAATTGAGTAACTCGATAACATGCACGGTGTAACAATAAAAATTATCCTCTCTCAATTGCCGGATTAAAAGGCCTGAATAGGAAAGTCATCACTTTTAACGCTTACAGAATCACATATTCTTTATTCTCCTATGATCAATGAATATAGCGGAGTGTTTTGTGAACTTCTGAGTTGCGAGTGAAGTTTGCACCACAAAGTATATCAAGGAATTCTATGGTGATACACAAGACATTGTTAAGGCAAGATGTCTAAATATCCAATGTCTTACTAGGACCATCGAAAATGAGGCTTGTATTTTGACGCAAGTCTCCTCTTTAACTGTTGCCCGTATTATATGGTATCGCCATTTTTTATTACTTTATAAACAAGTGGTTCTCGAAATATTGGCATATATTTTTAATTCACCTTTAACCAGGTTTTCTAAGTCGTTCCATGCTTATATGTCCTATAAAAAGAATAGAATCACCAGAACACTCAAACAACCATCCTTTACAGCCTATTTTCCGTTATAAATGACAGCATCTTTCAAGTGGTTATCAATAAAATAATATTTACGTGAACAAACAAAAATTATTTCAGCATTTAACTAACTTGATGCAAAAAATTTGTTTCACAATTCTGGTATCAATACACCTATAGGTGTGATGATACCACAGGCTGTGTAATGCAATTTTGACCTCCTGATGATGAGCACATGTGCTCAAAACATGTAGAGGCACGAAATAAAACTTATTGTGAAACAAATTTTGTGCATCAAGTTGATTAAATACTGAGATAAATATACTGATAAGCACGGTCAGCAAAACGTCAAAACAAAAATTATTTGAAGGCATAACATGCAAGCCTATTGTGATATAATGGTTTAGTTTGAAGTGCGTTTACATAGCAAAGAATTACACCTTTATACTGTATAACACTGGAAGTTAAACGGGGAATATAAAATCTCATTCAGACATACGAACATGCCTTGGCAGTGGGAATGAATATCAAATAAGGTCAGTAAACTTTTACAGTTGGATCTGTGGAGCAGGCTGCGAGATTTGAATATCTGTCTAATGTCCGACTGACGATTTTGTTGCCTTTCTTCAATTTGTCCAATATCCGAACAGTACTTTCAAAAGGGCTAGTAATCCCTTCTTACCACACTCTTTTATCATGAACCACTTCCCCATATTATTTTATGCTGGTCTGTCGACCTTGAAGTTCACATTCTATAGTCAATTAACTTTAAGTCCTTAAACTCTCCAGGCTATAATAGGAACAGTCTTAAGGCTGGTGCAGCTTACTTCCAAATCCCTAAATACTCGCCAACAGCCCGTTTAACTCTGCACAACCCTACAGTTAAAATATTCTGATTTACTTAATCATTACGCCAACTAATAATCAAATATCAGCTCAATAGCTGTATATCGTAAATGTGATATATCGTGATCAGAATTCAGTACGAACTTGCGGGGGATTTCAATGGCAGTTTTTGCGGATCAATACACTTGCCAGTGCTTCCGCTTTATTAATTTATATTCCACTGTGGAACAGTCGTCATATTGACGGTAGCACTGCGAACGAAACTCGCATTAGGGAAGGCAAATGTTTAATGAGGAGAAGTGGCTGCCTTCCCTATACTTCCGACTTCTGTTACATTCGTAGAGATCCCTTTGATTCGCGCGTCTGCACGGCACCATACAACGTAAAATTCAGCTTCTGGAGGCCGAAAATTATTTTCAGTCCTCTTTTCGTGACGGTGGTACAAAGACACAAGTTTTCTGGTCAAGGTCTTCAAAAAACTGTGCGTACAGCTAATTAGCAGTCATAAGAAAAAACGGAAAGACAGTACATGTGAATGTGATATGTGTGCGTACGATGTCACGGCTCCATTGGCAGTTTCATTCTAACTTTTCAACCAATTGTATACATTCCTTGTGAATACTAAGAAATCCGATAAAACAAAGGGTTTATTCCACCAGGACCACAAAAATAGTGTATGATATTGGTATCTTTCAATGGCAACATGTTTCGGCCTTTCTTTAGACCATATTCAGGCCAAAGTATATAGGTAAATGATACTATCAGGTACGCACTGATTATACCTTTTTGGTATGTACGTTGGTCAAAGACCGAAACATATTGCCATTGTAATTTTCCAATACCATATACAATTGCTGTGTTCATGACAGATTAATCAGTTTGTTTTATTGAGAATATTGAAACACAACGGTATGTCTACGATTAAAATACTAAATCCGAAGTAAGTTATAGAACAAGTCTCCATCTATCCGAATTCCAGCAGTTAATCTTCCTTTAAAACTGTCCATGGTTTACGTAATTTAAAATGTTCATATTAATTTGTCTAGATAAAATGTATACATTATAGGGTGTAATAACTTTTTTTTCCTGTGGCGCTGCGGCCCAACGCGGGCCATAGCCTCCTCATTCTTGAGGTTTCTAGATCACACACATAGACACATCACAGTCGGTAAGACTCCTCTGGACGAGTGATCAGTTCGTCGCAGAGACGTCTACCTGACAACACACAACACTGACAACAGACAAACATCCATACATCCGGTGAGATTTGAACCCACAATCTCAGCAGGCGAGCGGCCGCAGACCCACGCCTTAGACCGCGCGGCCACTGGGACCGGCCGGCATATTAACTTATTTACAAGCCCTAATATTTCAGAGCCGAACTTCAAGACACACAACGACGAAAGTGATAAGAACCAGTAATCAACAGAAATCATAATTAATTTTAAATGCAACAAATCATTTGAGAATTATGATCATTTAAATATATGAGAACACTTCTCTTTTGTTGCACAGCATTTCCTTCAGTAGTGGGTCCTTGGAGAGAAAGGTGTCGTCATTTCCTCTCACCACAAGTACTCAGACGACTACTGTCATTGTGAATAATACACTCAAATGTAAAATGAGGTTAATGATGAACTTTCATGAAGAATAAATTCCGGAAATGCTTCCTTATTTTAGTTCCGAAATTTTTATCAGTGAACTGGATTTCAATATCGATAACCATGAGTATATATCAAAGGATAATTTTACCAATACTGTACGGCAGTCAAATATAACGACTTCATAAGTGGAATGAAACAAAATTCTGCTGTTTGGAAAAAAATGGGTAGGCGAACTATCCTGGCATATATTTTAATATTATTCTTCTTTCCCTTCTAGATCTACCAAGTGGCCACTTTCCAACCGTTTCTCCATTTCACAAAACTGAGTTAAACATTTAATCAGGCTTAGCAACCTAAAATTCAGTACCACAACAGGATACTAGAAGACGTGTAATTCATGTACTTTCTTTTTGTGTAATGTTCTCTATTCTTCACTACTTCTTCTTTCTTAGGCTCACGTGTTAAACAGAGCTTTACCTCAAAACAGACTTGTTGCAAATCACTGACTTCTCATAAGGTTTTAGCAACAAATCTGAGAAAACACAACATGCGGCTTAAATGTTCTATGGAAATTAAAGACCAAGTTTCACGACCACACAAACTAAACAGCAAATTTGCTATCTCGCGTGTCTTAACATTTATTTTACTTATTCTCTGGAAAGTTTGGTGGGCATTAACAATCACAAACACTGCCAACAAAGATGAAAACATCAATGGCGTTGCAGCCCGCTATGTGGCTTGACGTTCTGGACGAAGTGATACCATAATTCTTTATTTCCCGATATTCTTTCCAATATCGATTATTTCTGTGATCGCACTGTCGGTGTGCCATAGCTTCTGGGCCATTACCAGCTCTTGAAATTAAGAACAGCATATAGTTTGGAATTTAAACTACTCCACTTTCTTCATGAATTAGTTTTCATGTGCTTATTGCCTTTTCCATATATTAAATATACGTTTTAATCAAAATATATTATTTCCAATAATGAGGGAAAGTTATGTTTAATCTAATTAAATAAAACACTGTAGTAAATTACGTGTTATTTTAATAATGTAAAACTTCCATTTACGTAATTTCCATGTTTCATACAAAAGATGTTACAGAATAATTTTAAATACATTTTGTACTAATTTGTTTTCGGATTTGATCTAGTTTTACGTTGATGGATGATCGTTTCTCTAAAAACGCAGACCCAGTCTTCAAGATGACCGTCACACCCATCCTGAAGATGGCTACAGCATTTTGCGCCAAACGTCTTGACTGTTTCTGAACTCAGAGCTGCTAAATGTCTGAAGTCAAAATTGCATTCATTCTTAACAGCAATATATATATATATATATATATATATATATATACAATGATATAAAAAAATAAGAAAATGAGAGTGGAAGTAAGGAAGATCTCAAATACAAAAATCTATATAAAAAACAGAAAAAAAAAAGATGCAATAATTTC
>Ga0123352_10018890_pt1 | contig 10987 bp, 4 predicted proteins | sample TergutLab28metaG_FD_89700 | JGI IMG/M metagenome (GOLD analysis project Ga0123352, IMG submission 89700) | Labiotermes labralis P1 segment gut microbial communities from Petit-Saut dam, French Guiana - Lab288 P1 | ecosystem: Host-associated > Arthropoda: Insects > Digestive system > Gut ... | reverse complement strand
TTTTTGGAATAAAACTCTACATGTTTCGGACAGCTCCTCTGTCCATCATCAGGAGTTTTTCACTGTACACACAGCAATGGTATATGTCATACAGGTTTGCTGACAGGTTGCGAGCAGGATCAGGACGGAAGTTCCGTCCTGATCCTGCACCGACGATGCTGCCAGCAGGCAGCATCGTCGGTTCATTATACCACAAGCTGTAAACACAGTCTAGCGCTCCTGGGAATGGGCGAAATTATCGTCCGAAACATGTTGAGCTGTTTGAAGTTATTAATAAAATTATTATTGTTGCGTCTAGTTGGCTGTTTATATTATTGTATCAATGATGCACGGTCACACAGACATCAAAGTATTATTTGCTTGTTTCGATATACTGCATCTTAACCTCGACACATCACCAGCTGGCTTCAAACGGCAGTATGGCAACATGTGCGTCAAACCTATTCGATGTTGCGGTCGCACTTGTGGGCTCAACTGCAAATAGCTGATCTCCAGTTATTCAAGTACCTCTCATCCAGATTACTTAACAGTATTAATGGAACAAGTATTAATTAAGCCCTTATATGAACCCGGAATACATCAAAGCATTATTCTAACTTCACTTTAACAACGGGGAATATGAGCTTTTAATTAGCCATAACATTCTGACCGTATTATCTTTTTGTTCTTTGACCTCCAACCACGTAATTACTATACTTAACTGACTGTTCTGTTACGTGTTGTGTACCGATATAATACAGCCCACTAATGTCCAATAGAAATGAAGTTAAGTAAAGCTTGTTATAATTTTACTAACCTTGATTACACTCAAAGTTGTTGTTATTAATTAATTATATGCTAAGGTCGCGCTTTTTGAATGGCGTTCTGTGGAAACTGCATGAGAACATTCCTCTTTGGTCCCGAGAGTGTCTGTAAAAGTGTGAAGCAGTGTTTCAAACACAACATCAAATCCACTGAAAAATAATCTTTAAAAAGTCAATTACAAGATTCCTTTACAGCAACGGGAGTCGGGATAGAGAAGTCTGTATAGACACTATGCTTACGGGCTGAAACGTCCGGGTTTCTAAACCAGCTAGGGGCTAGGTATTTTTCACGTTACCAATAGCTTCGAGACCGGCTCTGGATTCCACCCAGGCTGCTCTTCGATGGGTTCTGGTTTTATTTTTCTTCCCGGAGATAAAGAAGCCTTGGCGTCATGTTCACTAACCTCTATCGAGCGCAGAGATTAAGAATGAGTGGCAATATATGTGCTCCGCCATACGACGTAATGACGCGCACAGGGACCATTGCACCTGTCCTTTACTCTTCTCCTGCTGTAGCATCGTCATAGTTCTGCAGGTCCGTAACAACGTCGCAAGTTGTTTTGCACAACCAACCACCGTGGCGTCCCTTGTAAGTCGTCGTCGCAGCTGTCTTCTGGTTCAGAGAACTTTTTCAAACAGCATGTATTTACGAAGATTCTTTGGAGCAACCATGACTCAACTTCAAGCTAATAAGTACACTTTATACAAATAAAACGGCGACTTAATTTCATTCGCTTTTTATTACCGCCTGTGTCATTTCCACAAGCTGTTTAACTTCGTTAAAATAGTTTTTTTGTGTGAACTTTCCTTTCCTTAGTTTCTGTTCTGGACCGCTCGCCTGGTAGGTAGAATGCTGGCTGCGATGCACGAATTAATTTTACCAGCACTGTGTAGTATGGAAAACTACGTTCAGAGATGCGCCCACCTGGCTTTAAGCCCTAAAACCTAGGAACCAGAGACAGCGTTAGGCGGACGTTCCGTGACGTCATATGAGGTTATGACGTAAACCAGTTGTACTGAACCGGTAGTCCGCGGCTTGAGATATGGCGGTCTAAGAACGCTAGATGGATACGTTTTTCGTATTCTTTTTATCTCTTAGTTTAGTGTTCTTTTAGAATACTGCTTTGAGGTGTGAGTGGTAGCAGGCCTGCGAAACTGAGAACAGGCTGTGGACAAAATCCGAAATATAACTTGACACCTCGAACAGCAACATAATGCGTCACATTCCTTTGTCTTTCTTTATGTAAATGTGTCAATATAGAAAAACACGAGGATGTAAAATAATCTGTGTATGTAACTGCAGTATTTATGGAACGTTATGGAATAATAATAATAATAATAACAAAAACAATAATTTTAAAATATGACGTGAGCGGACCACGCTCTGGTGGGCTGCGAATTAATTGGCCAGCTACAGTGTACGTATAAATCACGATGTGTTCCTATAAGGTCTGTACAAACCTAGGGGGTACGTTCGACACAACGAAACAACGCACAAAGTTTATCTAAACCCATAATGTAAAAATAGTTCTGTGTTTTTATGAGAATTTCTCTTTCCATCCCTTATTCTCGATCGCTTATGTGGCTTAGCGGATTTGAATAGCGTTCTTATTATTTCAATGTTGGCAATACTCGGGCGTTTTGAATCAGTCGCCGCTAGGTGGCTCTACAGTTGCCTCGAACCTGTGCAGGAGAACTGTTATGTCAGTGACGTGAATGGTTGTAGTGGGTGAATGACAGTGAGGCTTGGAAACCGGGCTGCGTTGCTTGATTGTTATTCTTTGCGCGTTGTTTAGTGTGGCGGGCTTCTGGTTTTAAAACTGCGCGAACATGTGTTGAAACGGGTATGGTAATTATCCGTCAAATCGTATCGCTATTTTGAGGGTCTCTCACTGTTGTTTGAGATGTGTCAGTGTGAAATGTGTTTTGTGCAACATGGTGATCAGCGAAGTTTGACACTATTCAAAATATGACCTCGGTGCAGGTGGCCACCAAAGCCATGGCTGCTGGAGAGGGATGGGATTCGGATGGATCTCTGAGCTGGGAGGACTTTTTTGGTAAGAAAATGATCGAACACCACACATAACGAAAACTTTACCGGACGTGACGTTTGTAATTTGCATGAATTATGTAGCCAGTTACGTAATTTATAATTACCGTCAACTAGTTTCATGTCCAAACGTCACGGTACAGCGGTCAGCACACTGTGGAGGTACAACGTTCATATCTCGGGCCGGTATGTCGGCTTTCTTGTTGGAGCAGTCTTAATTCTTGTCTTGTTTGTTCCACCGCCGGGCCAGTGAAAATGGTTTATGTCTGGAATTTAATTTAGTCAAGAGAGTGTTTAGAAAAATCACTTTCACATCACAGTTTCATATGATTCTCAAGGACGTGGTGGTCAGGTCAAATTTGACTGTACACTACCAGTATTCCAGCATGCAGTAGAATTCGAACCATGTTGTACCGCCATACTTGCCCGCTTCAGCTATCACGCTTGGGACTAAGGGTGATCGAGTTTACAGAGCATCGAAATAATGTGTTCATGAAAACGATACGTCAGGCCTACAGCGTTGCATAGGGGAGGTGAAAGTTAAGGGGGAGTTGTGAAGGTTAGGGGAAATGGTCGTAGGCTGTTTTAAGGTACTGTCCCAGTACTATGCGTGAGAGAAATCATAATAAACCACACGGTACGTAACCTTCTGTTATTTTCCTAGTCATGCCAGCCAGTCGTAGCTTCCTAGATTTCACCATGTTAGTTGTCTTGTATGGAGTTTGTTGTTATGCAGTATCCGGAAATTTTCACTTTATTCTTCTTAGGCCCAGATACTTTTCTGAGCATTCTGCTACCATGTAGTTTTAAATTCGTATGTTAGACCAGGCAGTTATAACTTGTGTCCGGATCCGAAGCATCTAGTACGATGCCAGCACGCCAGACAAGACCATAAGAATATATAAACACTCTGTCCCCTTCTATCGACCATCCATATTCAAGGTAGCATTCAAAGCTGTTCGGCTATTAAAAGAAACACCACCCATTTTACAGATTTCATTAATTTGAGGCACTGCTCTTGGCGTTCGCTCCATAAAGCAGTGTATTCCAATTAAATTGGCCACACAACACTTTCTCACTCCCGAAGGTTTGTGCGGAGCCTCTTGTGAAAAGAACTACACCGCAATAAGCGAGGATAATACAGGGTTGAGCTAATAAAAACAAGAAATCAAGTTAACTGTATTCGTAGGTACGAGGAATTACGTGAAATCCAACGGCGCAGTGCAGTACTAACTAGTGACCAGTGCGAGATACCGTCACTCACAGAATAAGTTGTAATTTTTGTATCGGAGTAGCAGCTGATTGTGGCACATCTGTTGATGTTATAAGAATCCTGTTCAAGAACAAACAGTAACTCATTTTCGAAACACGGGTATTTCATTTATTCCAATATTGCAGCAATTCATAAATACGAGTATTTGAAATAATTAATTATTCTTGAATAAAAGTGAAATGGTTTTAAGTGAAATTTATTATAATAATAAATACAGTTCTTTATTATTATTAAAGTGTTGGCATAACAGCCGCCAATTAGAGACAGCACAGGACCATGAGTGCACATACCTCCATTATCTAAGTACAAAGGTAAACTCATAGTTTCTGATAAGAAGAAGTAATATCAGTTAGCAGGTATCATGAATGAAATGATAACTTTTAAAATGAAAAAATTGAGAGATACGTTCCTGTATACTGTATATTGATGGTTTGGTTCCATTTAATTGAATGTATTGCCATACAGCCTAATCAGCACAGGGCCACTTACTAAAACACTAGAGTGTAATAATAATGGTAATGATAATAATTAGTAGTAGTAGTACAAAACCTTCAACATAGGAGGCAACATTACGTGTAGCACAAATTGGAAATACAGAACAGGTGCAACACTATACAGAACAGGTGCAACACTATATACTCTAGAAACATCGTTTGTTTCTGGCATATAATTGTAAATACCCTGCATGACGGTGGCAAATAATAATAATAATAATAATAATTTTGCGCGGAACCCTGGGGTTTCGCAAGACATCGCTTGGGAAGCGCCGGCATAACGCATTAACCATTGTTTGTTTAGGCTTGACATGAATATTTTTTGATGCAACTGACTGCTTGCATATTTGATGTCTTAATCATCTGCAGGTGGTTTTAGAAATGTATTGAATCATTGTTGTGAAATTTAAAATCACGTTTCTCTCCATTATTTGCACAGGTGCATACTTAAATGACTCATTTACATGGCATTCCGCATGTATCTAGGTATTATTGGTAAAACTACTTAACGGAATTTAACTAAATTTGGTATTGTAGGTGTGAGGATTTGAATTTTGGATTACAGCTATGTAATGTTACACCTATTGTAAACGAAGCTGTAATGGAAGTTCATTAAATTTCGTAAAACTCGGATCGGCCTACAGTCAGTTTGTTTATAACGCCAAATACTGGTGTATCTCGTTAAAATTTAACCTTTGATTTTAAACAATTGTGAAATTTAAGCTACATAACGAGGTACTGCATGACATGATTTATGACTCCCTAAAATATTGTATCCTTAACAGTTACTATTTCCATCAAGTACAGCCCGTTTTGTGAAGCTCGTAGTTGTGCAGCTAGTCAGTTTTCCCGCCTTTATGGCGTGGGCTTCCGTCCTGAGTCAAATGAATCCATTCTACGCTCTGTATATCTGATTAAAAAAAATTTAGTATTATTATTATTCAATTTTTACCTCCATATCTTCATTTGTTCTGTTCCTGTGAGTTCTTCCAATCAAATTTCTGCATTTCTGATGTGCGTAGTACATGTGTCTGCAATTTCATTATCCTCGGTTTCATCGTCCTGATTAATGTTTGGTGAAGAGTACGGATTGTGAAACTTCTCTATGGGCCTAATCAACTTCGAAGAATACATTTTCATCCATAATAAGTGAATTTGAAAATTTATGAGATGCAAGAAAGAGCAAAGCACTTCGAAAATATACGCCCTGTACGCAAAGGCGGCTGTAAATACAGTATAGAAACCATGTTTCTGGTGTGGCGTTTCAGCCGTCGGTTTTGTTCGCAAAAATCCAGTGATAGTATTTCTTCGTTTTATTTCTTGAATTTTGAGCTGTCCAAGAAAAAAGAATTGGTGCAAAGTACGGACAAGTATGGGTAAAAACCAGGACGGGGGAGAGGCGTTACGTTGTATGTACATTGCTTAACTTGTGTTCTCTTGATTTGACCCTCGTGCCCAAAGGTTGCTTACCGTTGACCTCAGTAATACTTAAAAGTGCAGTTCGTGCTTCAGCGAGAACGTAATCGCTGTTTTGATAATTGCACGACACTCGTATTTACGCTGCAAAGTACTTTTTTCTTGTTTACTTTTTAAGCATATAGAAGTGCAGTAACCATTGTGGCTTGAAGGGTTAAACTAACAGAGTCTAACCGTGTCACCAAACCTTTATTCCTGTTAGACGACTGCAACTATCAGTACGTCCCAAAAGATATTTTCGTTCCGGCTCTGCTAATACGTACTGCGAAGGCGAATCGGTCTGTACGTTCAGTGGAATTGACCGTAGAGAACGGTTGAAAGACGGGCGGATTTATTGTTCATTTTGTTGCAAAGCGGTATTTAGTTCTTTCTGACATTCATTTACTCACCTCACTGTTGAGGAACACCAAAATACAGTCGCATTCATGACAGTTAGTTGACTGTGATATTCTTTTCAGTAAAAGACTGAGTACTGTGTCTTGCTAGATGGCATGTTCATGCGGTCTATAATGACATATCTTCAGCGATGTTGGCAATACTACACGAATTTACTCAATGTGTGAGTTTTAATAGGATGGGAAGTACGCAGGTAGAATAAGGTTGCGGCGCGTTGGAACATTGTGGGCTGATGATGATTATGCGTGGGCCTGATTTGAAAAGTGTGTCAGCTAGTTCACATCTTAAGCCATTTGCAAACAATATATATTGTAGCAACACGTAATGGAATTAGTGCTCGTTTGTGGCCAATTATACAGTATATGAATAGGGCAGCTAACGCATCGTAATCATGATCACTTTGTTACGTAGTTTATCAATTCTCTGCAGATCAGATCGCTTTGTTTGTGTTTTTTGACTTAATACTCGGCATGCAACTCGCGTTTCATGTTTAGTTCGTTGTCTGTTTCTTCGGCCACTTTGCTGTTCCGTATTTAATGTGATTGCCATTTCTATTTTTTTTTTTTTAAACAAGACAGGCACTGTACATATAACGTAACATTTAGGTGTGTTAGTGCAACCACTGTTGCTATGGAAAAGCAATAACTATTGCATATTCTGAGTGTGTGTTTGTAGACTTAGGTATCCAGCATGCAATGCGCATGCGCAATATCGTCATCTGTGGCCTGCCCGACTCTGCAGTATATTTCCACATTATCTCATAAACGGCACGATTTTCGAAAAGGAAAATGTTGAACACGAAATGTGTGTTTTGATTCCCTCTTCAACTTTTGTCTGAAACATTTCTCTGAGCGAGATATGATCAAAATGTATGTTGGTCTTCATGTAAAGTACCCGTTATTCTTGTCCATTTTAATGAAACTTGATCTTTCTCGACAATTTTTCGAAAAAAAAAATCAAATGTCATGAAAAACCGACCAGTGGAGTTTTTCCTTGCGGACAGACGTGACGAATCTAATAGTCGCTTTTCGCAATATTGCGAACGCACCCAAAAGTCGTTAACATAAGATGTTTTGATTTAACTTATACCTTCACTCCTAAGCTGTTTGTAACGTAATAATTCAAGGAGGTAAAGCATTTGCGTGTGTAGGTCTTCGTGTAAAGTGTGTGTGTTACTTTTGTCAGACTTTAACCAGAATTAATTTTGTCGACGGATTTTAGTACAAATCACCAGTATAAAATTTTACGAATATCTGTACATTGGGAACCAAACTGTTCCGTGCCGACAGACTGACCGACACACACGATGAATCTGAGGTGACTTTTCACATTTTTCTTTTGCGTACTAAGCTAAAGATTACAGTGTTAATCACCGTATGTGTCTTTGTCCCTGCTCTCAAAAAACAGCTTGCATTGAAACTGTTAGGTCATTATTTACCTTGTTCTGTCTTTCCTATGCAACCGTCGTGTTTATTGCTCAAGCATGGATGGCGTGCGTAGTAAAAATGCTGACGTCACGACGAAATGAGTCAGCTACGGTGCATTCCTTGCGTGTAAAGGTACTTTGATAGCAGCGGAGTATGCCTGATGTTGGTACTGAGTATCGCAGTTGCTGTGAAATAAAGAGATTTATCTGCGTATGCAGATTCTGTATGACGACCAGCGTGTAGAGGGCGTGGCGTACGAGACTTTGTCGTCATTAGTGTAATTAACTGGTGCGCTTTTGTGAATTGTCATCCATTCGTTTATACTACCTGATTGTTTTTAACCACGGTAGTTCTCATTGTGTGGTTCACAGTGTTGAGCTTACAGACCACTCAAAAGGAAATTACCTAACTATTGAACAGAGTCTATTGTACTAATAGTACCGTAACTAATGAACAAGTTCCCCGCCCCGCATATAGCCGTAAGGTTCATATTGTTTTGACACTGAACAGTAGCAGGAACAAGATAAATTCAGTCCGGTCTGACAGCCCACTTCTCCGAGATCCATTTTAATATTACCCTTCCATCTACATGTAGATCTTCCAAGTGGCATCGTCTCCCTGTTTTCCTCGGATGTCTTCGACGCTGTCATGCTTCATCCATCATTATTCAACCTAATAATATGACGAAGAATACAAATTAGAAAGTTTCTGAGCATGAAGTTGGCACCATTCTTATATCATGTCCTATCAGGTTCAAATATCCTCATCCTCTCTCAAACACGGATAGAATGTAACTGGAAATTTGAATAAAGGTAGACCAACTTGATGTCACTTATTTTATTATGTACATTTTCTGCTCAACATTGTTTCGGATGTTAATACAACCATCTTCAGGAGCTTGCGACTACTTTTTGTGTCATTGCATGGGTTGTATTGTGCTGGCTTGAGGCGAATGCAGGTTGAACCACTACTCTGGTTCAACCTGCATTCGGATACCACATCACCAACAGCCAATCCGCTACACACCAACACGCCTCAAGCCAGCACAATACAGCCCATGCAATAACACACCAAGTAGTCGCAAGCTCCTGAAGATGGTTGTATTAACATCCGAAACATATTGAGCAGAAAATTGACATAATAAAATCAAGTGACATCAAATTGGTCTACCTTTATTCAAATATCAAGATGATGCACGGTCCAATACGCATAAGTAACTGGAAATGTTGAATGATGCATAGTCGGTTGCGACTAGGCTACGGTACACGATCAGGGGCTCGAATCCCGATGGAGGCAAGGGATTTCTTCTTCCCCAAATGTCCTGCCCGGCTGTGGCGTCCATATGGCCTCCTGTTGAGTGGGTCCGGGCGGCGGTCGAAGCGTGAAGTTAGACCATTCGCATCCATCTTGTGCCGCGGATAAGAATGATGGAGATATGTCTGTTATCTAATGAGAGACTGTCAGTAGGATGGTTGAAACATTCAGCAAGGATGGAAGTTGCCATATCCGAAGTACACTGCTGTATGATTATCATCCCGCAGGAAATTCGGACATCTGTTTCATTCTAACTGTTCCTCCCTTCTGGGGTGCTTGTAGGGGGCTGCGAGAGCGGAAACTTGGGGAAGAGCCGGACGCTCCCCCTGTCAACCCGAGCCGACACGTAACGCGTTTACGAATTCTTCGCTTCTGCGCAGCCTGGAAAATAAAGAAAAGTTACAGACGGCGCGTCTTGGAAAGACGGCCTGACAGATGATATGCTTGATCTCAGTGGAAGAGTTTTGAGTTTACAAACATGACTACAGCGTGTTCACTCACCTATCTGAACACCAGCCTTTGGGACGGTTGTAACGGACCTTAAAAAAATAGAGGGAGTACTGAAATGTAGTCTTCTTTGATTGAAGGTACGCGTTGTTACCACTGTAGGCTAATGATAGACTTAAGGCATTATTGATATCGTCAGCATGTGTTATAATATTGCTGGGTTGAACACTGGGCACAATACGTATTGTTAACGGACCTATTCATTTGGAATTGCATTCTTTAGTCGGCTGTGAATAGACCGTTCGATTTTGTATTCAGTCTGTGATTGTCTCCGGATGTCAACCACGGAGACTTTGGAAAAGCGGGACCCGAGAGCCTGTAATAAGATACATCAGAACCTCCATCCGTGTTTTATCTTGTATAGCATTCCGTTGTGGTTTTTCCTCCGTCAGAGATATTTGCTCCGGCTGACACCGTTAATTCTTTTGATTTGTATGAATGAACGACAAATCTGCAGTAAGTAGGATGGCACTGCTGTATCTTAGAAAGTAGGTTGTCTGGTGTCGGGCTGCTGTGACGAGGAACGTCTTACGGTCTGGATTGTTGCCTACTTCCGAGATCGGCGCGGGATATCTGAGGTTTTACGTTGATCTACCTAGCAAATGTAGGTGGTCGAAAGTAGGGAAGATGTCCACCTTGAAAAGGCAGGGAAGGAAACGAAACGTCCTGTTCCGTCTCTTTTCTGTCTGCCTTTCGTCATCTGCAAAATCGAGGTCGCAGCCACCGCAGCCGTCCCCAACCACCACCACCACCACCACGTTGTCGTCGTCTTCCTCTTCTTCCTCATCCTCCACGTCTTTTTCCTCTTTCTCTTGCTTGATTGTCATTGTCATCAGCAACCTTATTCGTGGTGTTACGCCCCAGAATCTAGCCTGCTGTATTTTATATCCTCGTCCGTTTTCGTAAATTGTATTTGTGACATTAGTTTTGTTGTTTGTTACGAGTCTTATGTTCTTTGATAATGGTCTTGTTACTTTGTGCCCCATCTTCAGTTCTCGTTAATAGTCTGCTTACTAGTGTTAAGGCTCTTGTTTATGGGCATCATACCACGCCAATATGATAAAATTGCCGACTTTTCAACAAGGCGCAATACCCACAAGTCGGAGCGCAGTGGGAATGTCAAGTCTAATTGAATCCGGCTTTCTTACCTTCATTGCATTGTGTGAAAATTTGGGATAGTTTCGAAACTGTTCTTGTGGGAGTGGTAATCATGTCCACGAACTGCTGTGAGGCTGTGGGCTGAATGT
>Ga0123352_10018888_pt1 | contig 10988 bp, 9 predicted proteins | sample TergutLab28metaG_FD_89700 | JGI IMG/M metagenome (GOLD analysis project Ga0123352, IMG submission 89700) | Labiotermes labralis P1 segment gut microbial communities from Petit-Saut dam, French Guiana - Lab288 P1 | ecosystem: Host-associated > Arthropoda: Insects > Digestive system > Gut ... | reverse complement strand
GTATATAAATAGTATTTTTAAGTGAGAAGGGAGGGGGGGGGGGAGGGGGGGGGGGGGGGGGGGGGGGGGGAAAAGGAGAGGGAAAAAGTAAGGAAGGCTTATCAGGTCATTCAAGGCATTAAAGCCATGCACCATGTAACGATGTTTTGGTCCAAGACAGACCACATATATGACAGTGGTCCTTGTGTTACAATTGCCTACAGTATTCAGTATGTAACATGCTCTACAAGTTTGTAGCCTAGGAGCAATAGGCTATACCATATAGACTAGGTGTGTAGTAGACTATACTATGCAGGTTTGTGTAAGCACACTCTATGACATTCGCGCGACAACAAAATCACCTAAAGATGCATTTCTCAGAAAGTATCCCCACTGTTAAGCAACACATGACCATATTAAAGAACAAGTTTATGTACACATACTATATACCACATGGTACATGAAGTAAGCATACAGAAAGGTAAGACTGCTTCAGTGATCAGATAAGCATAACTGTTTGTTGGAAGAGTAAGTGGCATGCTAAATAAAGTCATCTTAAAGCAGAGTGCCAAGAAGCAACTTACGGATCTCCTTCCCCCTCTCAGTCCGTCTCCTGGTGAATCAAGCGTGGCTGGAGACACGGAATAGTGACCACCCAGGGGAGTAGAAGTCGATGACAGGACAGTGCATTTTGGTGTGTTACCACTTACAGAGCCACAACCAGCACCTATACTCGTGCTTGTATAAAGTGACCTGTCTGTCACCACATAGTTCACTTCCTTCACCAGAAAGTATTCAACTGTCTGCAACAGTCAGAAGTTCGTGTCAACAATGTGAATAGCATGTATTTCTAACTTATTATGAAGGGTTTGGGAGACAAAGGAAGATGAGTGAGACATGAGAACACTGTCTTCTGGGACATTAGGCTGTGCAGTTTGATGTTCAGGTTTTGCAGAAAAAATGTAGCCTATATCTTCACTGCTGAAGACACTAATGAAGTATTATTTCATTAATGAGATATGGGGTTTTCATGGAAGTGATTAAGTTTCCATCTTCAAGGTATAAAAATACAGATTTTTCTGTCACTTGTCATCTGGCCCAGTTATAAATAAAACATAATGGGACATTATGGAGAGAAACATCAGCTTTTACCATTTTCATTTATGCTCTAAATCTGATTTTTGGGATGTGATCAGTTAAACTCACAGCCAACACACAAGTTATACTGACAATTTTCACAGTTTTCCACAGCTGCTTCAAGCATAAGAGACAGTACCTCAATTAGGACACAATTACTTCTTTTTAAATCCTTTCCAATTTTTCATTCACCAGTCAAGCTATATTTTGATGTTATAATTTCCCGAAATACTGAGCGTGATATATAATAAGACATGAGTATAAACAAGAGTGGAAAAATGTGTTCTCCCAAGCAGTATACACCCTTTTCAAATCCATAATTTCCTGCAAGTGTAACCTGAAATATCCAATCATACCACAGCCAGAAAGATTTTTCTTTGTACTTCATCAAATACTCAAAACATCTGGGAATTATGTCAAATTAAAGACATACTCCTCTGGGCTCAGTGTTTCAGGTTACACTCTAATTTCCAGTTTTTTTTAAATTAGTACCATCTTCTTTGAACTTCATAAGAAGCAGAGTTTATACTGCACTGACAGAAACTAAACTTACAATGACCTGGCAAATTTCAGCGTAGATGAAAATACCATACTTTATCAAAACTGTACAGTTCTGCAGATGAAATGTGCATGACTTAACACCCCATTATGCATTCCCTGTAAGCACTTCTTATACACAGCATATAACAAATCTGCAATATTTGAGGTTAGAAACTTAACAAGCTGTCAGATGAACCTACTGCCCCCATCTTCTGTGTGAACTTGTCAAAGAAGTTTACAAACATGAAATTTTAATATTATATTAACATACAAAAATGTCCAACAGTGTTCAATTTCATTTGTTGTAAGAGATAATCAAGAAATTTGGGATTCACATAACTGCAAAACTGAGTGGATAAAATGTTTCAAGGAGGTTACAAAAAAATAAAATACTGGAAGCAATTCTTGGTGACCATATACAACTCAGAACAATAACAGTCAACCCACAATAAAAATTAACTGCAGTAATTCATAAGAGGTGCTTCACATTCTTACTTACACTTCATTGGTCTGCAATAATTGGTCCCTCATTTGAATCCTAACACCATCATCCGAATACTGTTCAGTTTACAGTAATGGCTATATGACACATCCACTGCAAGTACTAGGTTCAATACAGATACAAATGCATGCACAAAGGCTTCCACATTAGTAGTAAAGTTACAAAGTAATGGAAGTTCAAGATCAACCTCAAATATCTTAACATGTACACAATACACTTTAGCTACTTTCTTTATACAAGACAGCTGTACTAAGTAAACGAAACGGTGTCATTTTGTTAGTTTCTCCATAATAGTTTGTAAACAACAATATGTAGGTCTTAGACCCGCCTCCCCGATACTTACGCTACTGCACGTTCTGCCAACTTAAATTTGTCCTAGGTGGCTGAAGACGTTTAATTTAACACTACACAATGCAATTATTATCCCTTAGTTACATTCTTAGTATTTTACAAGCAACTTTAAGTAAGTTCGATCCATTAATAAATTAACTTCGCCAGAGCTGTCACACAAAATGGCTTTATTCTTGTCGATTACGAACGCTTCACAAAAGAGGGCAGGACAATCGCCTGAAATAAAAATGGCGTGAGCTAAGCATAGCCGGTGTAAGGCACTGGGTGTGATCACTTTTACTAAACGACTTCAATCAATGTGCGACGTTGTATTTTGCATATCTGAATGAATCCACACATAAGCATCTAGGAGCCAGAATAAAATTACACTAATCTAGCAGGCACGTACCATTCCCTCACCTTTAGTTAATGATTAATGGCACATTTGAAATGACTTGTGCTGAGTGGTCTGACTCTGTATTTCTTCTGATGACTACACAAATGTTGATCATTGGAATGTTAGCTCTAAACATTATAACAAAACGATAAATGTTGACTGGCTTGCCATTCTTTAGGTGCTGTGATACCTTTTTAATTTATACCAATTCTCAAATAGCAATAGAATTCACGACTCATTTTAAGTACCCACTACAGAATTCTCCGATATAAAAGAAGCACCATATGATCAATACACCTGAAGCAGTGGAAAAGTAAACCTGGGAAATAAAGATATGAAAGAGTTTGAACAGGTGACGGGGACGGCAATGCTTTTTAATACATGTTCCCCTTCAGCCCCATCCTGTCAACAACCACAAAACTCTTGCTACTGGAAAGGTTAACACATTATCATTTTCCTCACTCCCCATATTTCTGTGAAGAGAATTTACACCTAGCTACAAGGAATACAGGAGAGTATACCCAAGGTTGAAGTGCAACAGTTTGAAGATGTGAAGGGGTTTAATGCATAACACTCTCTTCTGTGACCTAAGCATGCATCCAAGCATACACACAAGTAGATCTACTGCATCTCCAAGCAAAGAAAAATACAGTAGGCACATTAGCTGAGACTTTCACTGTGTTGTTGCTACTGACATCCCAAGTGGCTGGAACAGGTGGCCAATCATGTCTTATAACACATGGTCTCTGCATGGTTGTGAACTGTATTCTCTTGAGCAATGTGTTCATTTACAAACATGTGAGAGAACAATAATCAAAAGAAAGGGAAAATTTTGTATGGGTTCAGAGGTGGTCTGTTGGAAAATAACAACACATTTTGAAGGATCACAGTGCCTTCATTCTTACAGTCAAGCAGTCTATACATAGTCAACATCTATTTACCAGTCAACATGGAGTTGCAACTCAGAAGATCTAATCTTCAACAACACCATTGTGAAAGCCTCAAACCTCATACAGAATTAGTCGTCACCAAAAGAAAGCAAATTAATTACATACGACAAAATGGAAGGAAGCAGTTGCAGCTAATATGAAGGTATTTTTATGCATGAAAGGAGGAAACTAAAGGAACTTCCAAAAGTCGCTCAGGATAGCTGAGATTAACTATACCTGCTTCCTGAAACATGCATGTTCCATCTAAACTTACCAGGTGTTATGATAAAATGAGGCATGCAAACATTAGCAAATGGATGTTTTAACAGGCCTTTGTTCCTGACATATTTAACAATATGTCTGCAAAAATGAAGAAAAATGAGTACATATGAAGGACTTAATTTACACTGCACAGCAACCGAAATATTCTTCCTCTCACACTACAATGGCACATTTCTCAATAGGACACACCAAAAACCAGTATATAAAAAAAGGTTATTCTTACTGCTCCTAGTGTCTTCAACTTTTGTTCGAGGTTGCTTGAAGTATGGTGATTTTTAATATCCAAATAGAATTTCTTATTCAGCAAAGGTTTGGCACTTCTGCGGTGCTGACATAGACCTGCGAAGTGTGACAAATCAGTTTAATATAGCAATTCAGACACCAAATTATACCAGTTCAAATTTACAGTAGTGGTTTACACACGATACATTTACAAGGCAAAACTTATTTGGTACAATGTAGTCATGAAAACATTACATATATCACAATGCCATAACCTACCTTCTTTTTCCTTCTGTCCGTTTGTTTTGGAAGTTGATAACATTCCTTAATTTAAACACAAACTTTCAGGATAAAAAAATACGGAAACAGTTTACGCATCCCGACTTGACGTAATTTACATAACGAATACGCGAACATACTCATCTTGCGCTTTCACACCTTCTACATTATTCTTACCGACTTACTACCAACACAGTCTTACGACCACCTCATCAGGGAAGAGGTCAACTTTACCTTTTGCAACTCGAATACAACACACAGCACCTACTGTGGGAACAGAAGCGTTACAGACAAACCCTTTATCTATTACAGCTTCTCTTCAACACATTAATACAGTCCTAAGAGATGCAGAGCTCACATAATTCACGAATTGAAACTCCTTCGATCACTTCGAGCCGCCACGCTACGACCAAAACAACCCTCGCTGGCACGCTCTAGCGGCAATGTGTTATATATAGAGTACACAACACTACCAGAATGATATTGATTTTAAAGCGAAGTGCCCCACCTGACACTTGTTAAATTATGCATTTCATGGTATTATTTACAGTTACTGATAAATACTGGACGATTGAGAAAGGGTTTATGTTAATTCCACCACGACCACTAATGCCAATAGTTGCTGTCCAGAAACTTGCCGCCAAAAATTTAAATAAAATGATCGTATTAATTTAAGGAACATCGCTTTGCGCAATTCCAGACACTATCGAGGAAAGTAATATATTGGGCCAGTTGGATGAACGCGGGAAATATGAAAATAAAGATTGATTCCAATGTTTGTTTCCTTGCTCATATCGCTCTACTGCAAAAGCATAATAATAGGAACAGATTTGACAGATGGCCATACACCATCAACCACTAGCACAACACTCTTGGAGACCTGGGTGCAAATGCTTGGGCCTTTGTCTAAATATACCAAACACCACTGCACTCCACTGTGTCAGAAACATACATGGAGCACAGTCCTTTCTCACAAGCTAGCTAATGCTGCTACATGCAAAGGTGATGGTGGCAATCAACTCCGTCTGTTGAGAAATTTTCAATTAATTAAAGATTTACAATAACCTATTACTAACATTCTCATATTTTATTATTGGCATTTACATTTTTACTTTCATGCTGATGTTGTGTGGTCATGCGTCTTTCTTTCATTGGTATGAAAAAGCCAACTCCAATAATGGTACACGAAAAAGGCTGTAGTTCGTTCTTTAGACTAACAGTGAACATGAACCGGATTTTCACCATGGTTAGCAATCTTGGCAGTACATGTCTACTCACCTAATCATAATTTTTGAATAACAAACTTAAACATTTTTAAGATTGCACTCAACATATTCAAATACAAACCATGACAGATTATTAAACAGGATATAATCAGTTCCTTCTGAACACTTAAGTATAATGTGATGTCACAAGACCCTGCACATACTGCATTTTTTAAGATCTCAAAGAAACCAATGAGAAAAAATATATTTTCAAGCTGACATACTGGATCCAAATTTGAGGTATATACATAGGTCTAAAAATGCTGTAAATCTGTCCCTGTACTTATCGTACATTCTACCAATGTCAGCATATCACATGCAAAACTTTTATCACATTCTAGCAACCAAAATTTTGTATACATTTCTCATTATCCACACATATGCTTTATGTTCTACCTACCTCACACTTCTTGATTTAATTTGTCTTAATATGATTAGATGAAAAGAATCATCAGGTTCCACAGCATAAAATTTTCTCCAGCTCTACTTACTTCATCTCACTGATGTACCTTACACTTCAAGGTAGTGTTGTTGCTTCTGTATAAAAAATATGGGACCATCATGGTAAAAAATGTTACCGATATGGAAATCAACACGCAACAATTGCATGGTCCTCTTCTGACTCCACAAACGCCAGTAATGGTTTGCAGGTTATTAGGGCAGGATAGACACAAACATAAACCTGGTAAAACAAGAATCCTGTCCCTACAAAGCACCAGGTACTTCCAGCAAGATGGACAGGGTGATGGAGACAGGGCACTTTCCTATTGCATAGATTTCTAGTTTGTATCTACAATTGTTGTTGTGTAAAATCTGTCACATATAACCACAAAGTTTCACAACACTTATTTTACAATCAAGAAACAGGTGCCACATGAAGTCTTACAGCACTATGATGTGGAAGCTGAACTAGAAAAGCCTACTTATCATTGCATAGATTTGATAAAGTGTATTAGTAAAATAATGAATCCCATGAATATGTAAATAAATATACTGATAACACTGTAATTGCTACACTTTTCAAATAATCAAAATTTCAAGTTCCAGACCTCAAATATTACATAACATAATCCTCAGCTGCTCCCATCCTCACATCCTAATAGTGTAAGATCCATCTTAATACAGTCCTCTACGTGTGAAGAAAAAAAAGTATATCGGCATACAATGTGCATTTCATTTTCCTATGAAACTTTATTTCCAAATACTTTTTCCTTAAATAAATGTTTAGTCAATTAAGATAGTGATATGCATATAGTGTCAACTATTGTTGTCTGACTTTAATGAAAATTGAAATAGGCAAAGAAATTAAAATTTCCACTACAAACTTTCATGAAGATCTACAAAGCAGTTATGGAGTTCTTACCTACATACAGGTGGAAGGTGAAGTTTAAATAGCTGCTTAGCGGAGATGTGAATGCACCTACTTGTAGAAACACAGTTACAATGATCAGGCCATAAGAAGACATCAAGGGTGAACAGAAAGGGCAAAAGAACATCATCACTCATGAAACAGCAATTTGTCATAACCCACAGCTACAGTTTTATATATATATATATATTTAAAAAAAAAGGGGGGGGGGGACAGATCATTAGTAGACCAAACTGTTAGCATGTTGTACTTTTAAGAATATATAAGTGGAAGCAATTTGTTTGTGGACACAACATTTTGAGAGTTGTGTTTGTAACCCAACTGCCTAGTAATGTGGGAATCTCAGTTTGAAGAATTGCATGGGTTATGACAAATTTTTGTTTCATAAGTGTTATGCTACACTGTATCCTGGAAACATAAATCCACTTACCTGCATTACAGGATAAAGATATGAGACAAATGATGTCTGTGTGAGAGAAATAGTGTCGAATAACAGTGTAGGCAATACATGCATAAGGTTCCCTCCTCTACAGCCTGCCCACAACCTGTGCCTACTTGTGGTGTGTCCAACTACTCAGATTTGGTACAGAGCTGTGGTTCCAAAACACCAAAGAACTTTCCTTCTGAAAATTTTATTCCTAAGACAATTTTTTTTTTTTTTCCAGTAATGTACTTTTACATGAACACTAGAAACAGCTGGTTTTCATTCTGTAGGTCACACATGTTTGCAACACAAAACTAGCTCACTATTTTCCATTTTTCTTTACCACTGTCAGTATTATTTGCGGTCTACCTGAGAAGCTTCACAATCTTATGACATCTCCCTGCTCAGTAAGGCACAGTAATTTACTTCTTATATGACAACATCCCTGAACTAGCATGGCAGAAACAAGTACATTTCTAACCATTTTTAAATGCTTAAAGTAATGTACCCAAAACTGTAAATTATCTTCTCAAATACAATTCTATCAACAACTGATCACTCTAAACAAAAAAATCAGTAACTCAGACACCCAGGACTCTTCATCTTTTATCAAATCACAAAAGTTCACTGCTAGGGTGAAAAGGGCCCACTACTGGATACTTCCCTCAGTCAGAGCCATTCATAACAGTATTTATGAAATTAAATGTACTACTTTCCATTAAGGACTGGAGTTCCATCAGTTACTTCCAGACAGTTACAAATCCTGGACAGAAGGTGGTTAAAACATTGTATCATGTTGGAAACTCCGCTTGATACTAACGTGAGGGAATGCCATTCGCCAGTAGGCGACTTCAGTGTCCTGGACTTGGTCACAGAAACTTACATCCAACAGTCGCAGTCTGGTGCACCTTGTCAGAAACCTGAACACAACAAAACATACAAATTATTACCAGGGGACTCATTTGTAATTTATAATGTTAGCTCACTGTATGTTGTTTGTACAAAAAAAAATTACATAGGGATTAGTTTAGATTAGATTCAAGGGATGGGTGTTGGATGACCCTTGCACCATGATCATCTCTGAACTATTCCAGACCATGTTTCTAAAATTTGCACCTCTAGTTGTCCTGAAGGTCTAAGGACTACAAGATTATGGCATCATTGCTCAGCTTAATGGCGCAGCACTGCCATTTCCCATATACTTGGCCCTGTAAAGAATGCCACGATTCTTTGCTAAAAACATCAAGCAGCATGTTTTTTTAATTTCTGTATGGTAACACTCAGTTTTATATCAATAATAGCTGTAATTCTGTGTATAATTTCCAAACTTTCACATATGTGAACATATCTCTTCAAATTTACCCTTAGAAGTAATAACAAAAGAAGGAAAAATCTCTGGTTTTATTTCAACAGAACATAAGTCAGTCACAACAGAGTGAAGAAATTTATTCCGCACCACACACACACACACACACCTAACCAGGAATTACAAATGCAGCCACATTTACCAAGATTTTATCATAACAACACACTACTATATTTATTTTAACATTTTAATAATTCATAACTTTAGCTAGCACAACTTGTAAACTTCCTGAAGATGGTGTATTAACACTGAAACATGTCACAGTAATTTTAATATAAATTTACACCACTTATTTGTGCACATGTTGGTATATAATGAACATTTATTAAACAAGCAAGATTAACACACAAGTAAATTTCACACTTGAAAGCAGAAGCATGCAAGCTACTAACTTGACACAGATTTCTGATGTTATACCACGGCCACCCATGAGGTCAACCTGTTCCAGGTCGGGGCAATGTTCGATGAATGGTTCAATATCTCGATCAGTGATGCCTCTTAATGCCGTGAGAAATAACTTGCGAAGATATGGGCATCCAGCAGCCAGAGAGTGAAGACTGTCTCCAGGAGCATCAAAACCCCAACTAAAACAGAAACCACCTGAGAATATGGTGCAGTGGTTCACTCTTGCTTCACATTTCTCAGGTCCCTGGGTCACTTCTCAGCCAGGAGAGTACCGGATTTGAAATTTTATGGCTCCATCAGGTAAATGCCTGGACATTCCTATACCATATGGGAACTGCAGTTGTTCATGGCAAAAAATATTAAAATTACAGTCATCTAGCATTCGATACTGACGTTATGCAATTTGCTATTATTTGGAGAAACTCACAACTTCCATCTTGAAGGTAGAAGCAAAAGATTGAGGCAACTGGTACCCCTGCATGTGATGATACATGCCTAAAAAGTTAGATGGCATCATATTCCAGATGACTTTAATTTTACGTGCTGCTTTCTCCCACATTGTTCACAGCACGGCATCCACAACACATTTGTTGAAAAATAACTCCAGCAGCTAATATAACATCTTTAAACAGACCAGGAATCCAACAAAACAGAACAGCATGTCAACCTTCTAATTGCAGAACCTCTACTTGGAAATACTGCTGAAGTCTGATCCATTAACCTCCCCCTCTACAAAGTAGGGCTAGAGATTCTGAGTGAGGGGAATGTAACAGAACCATAATTCATTATCCAGAAAGTGTACCCAAGGGTGATATGGGGCTAAGCCATCATACTTTCATTCAAAGAATTATGAGTCTGACACCCAGTTATGGAGATGTGAACAGTACCAAGCCCTGTAGAGGTTCAGATGCCACATTAAGCTGCAGGAAGGTGAAGAAGACCATATATGGAAGAACCAGAAAGCAATCACCCACGAAACATACACCCAAGTACCATACATACCTAATTACTGAGCGATGCTATAGTCGGTATAGTGAACTGGATCATAATTTACCACATGTATCTTCTATGTACATCACTCCACATATTACTTACTTACTTACTCCATGGTGCAGAGCCCTTCTAAAGAAGCTAACTGGTTTGCAGCTAGTCAAGAAATTCCCCGCATTTCACAGAACCCGAAGGTTCATTACCGCACTCACAAGCGTCTGCCACCTGTCCCTATCCTGGGCCAACCCAATCCAGTCCACATATCCACATCCCACTTCCTGGAGATCCATCCTAATATTATCCACCCATCTACGCCTAGGTCTCCCCAGTGGTTTCTTTCCCTCCGGTTTCCCCACCAAGACCCTATACGCCCCCCTCTCCTCCCCCATACGTGCCACATGCCCTGCCCATCTCATTCTTCTCGATTTTATCACCCACACAATATTGGATGAGGAGTACAGATCACTTAGCTCCTCGTTATGCAGTCTCCTCCATTCCCCCGTTACCTCGTCCCTCCTAGGTCCAAATATTCTCAACACCATATTCTCAAACACCCTCAGCTTCCTTTCCTC
>Ga0123352_10018886_pt1 | contig 10988 bp, 4 predicted proteins | sample TergutLab28metaG_FD_89700 | JGI IMG/M metagenome (GOLD analysis project Ga0123352, IMG submission 89700) | Labiotermes labralis P1 segment gut microbial communities from Petit-Saut dam, French Guiana - Lab288 P1 | ecosystem: Host-associated > Arthropoda: Insects > Digestive system > Gut ... | reverse complement strand
ATTTCAAAAGGGGGCCTACTTTTTTTTGGGGGGGGGGAATTAAGGTTTTCATTCATTTTCCATCTAGTATAAAAGGCCTATCTCATGAGATTAATTTATTTAGACCTGCCTTAAAAAAGTAAATTCTTTCTAATTCATTTTATTCCATAGACGAATAGTTTACTTGCTACAGCAATTAAAGAACTTCATCTCATGGAAAGTAATTTTTTATCATTTATTTTGTTTTACTGTAACTGGTTTTATATTAATAAATAATATTACACTTCAAATATTTATATATAAAATGAGCAAGTATTATCACTGATTATTTATTATTGATTATTTATGTATATTTATGTGACTTATTTGTACTGTCAGTTGGCTATTTCTATGTCCATGTGGTTCTGTAACCTTGTAAGGAACTGTGGTATGTGCATGAATAAATGAATGAATGAACGAATGAATGTTCCAGGTCAAAATGTTCCTGTAACTGTTCACAATCACAAAATTTGAACAGTTTGTTACTCAGAGTGCCATTGCAGCCATTTGGATTTTCACAGCAAACTGCAGTATTGTTATTTATTGTCCATCTTACATAACAATATGATGTAAAGTTAAGTTATGTACAATTAATAAAGCTACATGTTTCAACCCCATGGGGGTCATCTTCAGGCTTGTATGATTCATATTTTATAAGCCTGAAGATGACCCCCAAGGGGTTGAAACATGTAGCTTTATTAATTGTACATAACTTAACTTTACATTGTATTGTTGTGTAAGACGGACAATAAGTAACGTTGTTATATTAGCACAACGGGATGGAACACCAACAGTTTAGAAAGTGCAATATGTGGCATTACCATGTGATCTCAAATTTTGTGAACCGCAGCAGTCAGAATTTCTACAATTTGTGACGGCCCGTTTCGTTACCGCTGTTTTGACAGTTCGCTGTGATACCATGTGGCTACCAAGTTGGCTCCCCCAAATCGTGCCACTGTGCATGTAACACTCGGCGCTCAGTGTAGTTCTCTCTTCTCGATAAGTGAGGTTGTTTACATTTTTGTTTCATGGAATGAGACACTCCTTTGGTCATTTATTTCATTTCATGCTTCCAGAAAATGTCTGTGTCTTATCAAAAAAAAAAAACTTCCATGCATTTTATGCTTTTTGAGGTTCCGGTAGTTTCTATTTTTGATCTAGCCGAAGTTCTTGGAATCGGATAGGCATTTTACGTTGAAAATTTATTCATGAACTCTTAGACTGTACTGTACAGAGCTTCCTTACTTGTACGAAATTTTGCGGCTTTCACATTATTTTTGGCATGACTCGATTTTATCGTAGTTTTATGGATATATGTAATTATAAACTTGAATCGGTATGTATCATCATTTCTAAGTCACCTCTAGTGTTATTATAGTTCATCTACTGTACAGTTTACATGCTTTAAACCAAAATTAATACAGTGCCATGTGATCTTTATGTGACCCCATCCCCTTGTGTTAAATATATAGAAAACAATAAATATGTCTGTCGAACAGAGTATGTACTTATTATGGCACCAACAGCACTACATGTTTCGGTCTTTTTGGCAAGCCATCATCGTGCCATACAAGAATTACAGAAAGGTGTAATACACAACTGTGTAATCAAATTTTAAAAAATTTCAGATCTCAGACTTGTTACAAATGGTATTCATAACCATTGTCAGTAACACAAGTTAATAAAAACCTTGTGGTCAAATATCTGTAGAACTATGATAGCTTATCACTGTAGCTGTATGGTTGCTCTCCCCCAATCTCAGACTTGTTACAGATGTTTATCTTAGTATTTAACCAACTTGATGCACAAAATTTTTGTCCTACAATAAGTTTATTTCGTAGTCTCTACATGTTTCGAGCACATGTGCTCATCATCAGGAGGTCAAAATTGCATTACACAACCTCTGGTATCATCACACCTATAGGTGGCCATATCATTTACAGGTTGAGAGAAGACTTCTCTCAATCTGCGCTATGAAATAAACTTACTGTAAAACAAAAATTTTGTGCATCAAGTTGGTTAATTACTGAGATAAATATACTGAAATGCACCGTCAGCAAAACGTCAAAATTTGTTAAAAGTAGTATTCATAACCATCGTCAGTAACACAAGATCATAAAAACCTTGTGGTCAGATATCTGTAGAACTACGATGGCTTATCGCTGTAGCTGTATGGTTGCTCTCCCCCAAAGTTCTTTTAAGACACTTGTGGTGCAGGTACCATATTTATCTGAACATAAGATGACTGCCCTCCACCCCCCTGTTCAATCTTCAGTGCATGAAAGTGCCTGTACAGAACATTCAACTCTCTAGGGGCTCTGACATTGGTGTATGACTCACTGACATAATCTTTTATTGGACTTTTTTCATTGTCTAATTTTGATGAAGCATGACGTTTGAGAAGCCAGCTGTGCCTGTGTCTTCAAGCAAGCAAAGCACCAACTCTGAAGGGCCCCTTACACAAGACTGCTTAGTCAATGGGTGACAGAGAATAGCTCTATCTACAGGGTCCACCAGAGTAGGTACAGTCCTTGCCCAAAGACAGAAGCAGAACCGGCTTGGGAAATGTCATTTTTTCGTATGATGGTATGTGAAAAGATTCTTGTCTTAATATTTGGGTGAATAATATAGTTCAGCATTTCATTGCCACTTCATCACGGCCATCCTGTTTTTGAAGAAAACATTGGAACATATGATTTTTAAAAACATGTGACTAAGATATTTTTTGTTGAAGTCTTCCAGCTGCCCACTAATGATCTACAGAAATGTAGTTGTTCAAAACATAAAAATAGAAGTGTGATGCATCGCTGGATGAATTGATGTGGGAGTTGTGAATCGCAAGATGTGTACATTTGTCAAATCTTGTTCGTTAGTCTTAATGGATGTTTCACATAAAACTGACTTTTATGCAGTTTGTGCAGCTGTGCAAAGGAGTGTTTGTTGTGTTACTTGAAGCTGGTGGTACACTTATAAAACATGTGTTCTGGGCAATATGCAAGTAGTGATTTACTTGTGAAACTGTCTTCTGCCTGCCATACGCACTGTGTGTTTGTAAGAACTGTGAGGTCCAACAACTTGGTAACTGGAAACAGTTTCAGTTGTTCGGGCCAATTTGCCTGCATTTCTGTACACTTGAAGATGTGTGTCTGCCAGCTGTTATTTGCTTCATTTTGTATGTTACAGTATGTTTAGTTCTGATAATTTAATAAAATGATTATAGTATATTAAAAGTATAACTTTTACACACATTACCTGCAGTTTGATACAGACTTTATCTCATAGCACCTGTAGACTTCATAAGCTGGAGTATCATTGTCGGTATAATGACAAGGATACAAGCTTGATGACCATGGAGCTATAGTTCAATTTCTGCCAGGAGCAGGAGAGATATTTCTTTTCTCCACAGTGTCCAGACTGGTTCTGGGGCTCTTTCTGTAGGGGTAAAACCACTGGTGTGTGTGTGTGTGTGTGTGTGTGTAGCTGTCCCCTCATCTCCTGCTGGTGCTGAGGTCAGAAATAAGAGGAACTATACATCTTCTTCCCTCCATATGCTTTCATGGCATATACAGGAACAACATTACCTTTGCTATTACCGTAACTGTAGGCTGTGAGGAGTTAGCTGTCAGAGTAGAGTTTGTGTTTTGAGACCAATGATTGAACCTTGCTTCTATATCTGAATGCAGTCAAGCTTTCATGAGGTACTGCTTGTTAAGCAGGAGATGGTGGATTGTTCCCCATTGTGGGCTGTACAGTTGTCATCCACAAAGGTATAAACGTTCCATCGTCCTGTCATATTTTGTGTGCACGAAATGGTTGATTAGGATAGAGAAATGAAAAGGGAGCAAATTTAGTGAAGCTCAGGACCCTGGAATGTGCTGTGTTATTGACCATTCAACACATCACAGCCCAGAAAACCTGAATCTTCTTAGGTTCCACTATGAGAACCTGAGATCTCACAAGAAAAGGGGTTGCTTTGTGAGAATACTTAGGGGAAATTTCAATCATCTGGAAGTGTCAGTGTATGATACTCTATGAACTGAACACTGAATGATTTTTAAAAAAACGTTCAACTAAGATTGGAAATGCTTCGTATGATGAATTCTAGAATTTCATTCCAATATATGTATATAAAATTCATGAACTTAACTGTACTGTGTATTACCAAAACTCTAAAAGAGAGAACTATAAGGGATATAAAATTTGATGACAGTAGAGGACTACTACTATTACTTTGATTTCATAGATACATATAGTGCCCTAGAAGTTCCTTTACTGAGAATATACTCAAGTACCAGGGAGACACTGCTTTCTTTACTGCCAACCATGACCAGCGAATGACAGTGAGGACTTACAGAACTTGTTAGTGTGAATGTTAGTTTATCATTTTCAACCTTCTTGATAAAATTTGTGTAGTGCACATCACTGAAATCTTAACTTAGACAACTGTTCACATGAATCAGCATGCTTGTCACTAACATGTCTTCTTACAAGGCTTCAACATTTGAACAATTCATAGATTTACCAAGGTTCCATGTCTTTAATATAAGTCCTCAGGTCATATACAGTCACAATTTCTATGCCGAAATAGAAGGTCTGTGGCAGTGAAGAACGATTATAGTTTCTTTACAAAAGGTTTGTGTTCTTAAATTTTTTAATGACTTGGTAAATTATGACATAATTATGTAATCATCCTTTCACAGCTTATGCTTACAGCTGCTATAAATTGAATGTTTGTACATGTGTTAGCATGATGAACCCTTCGTCTCATGTGGTATACATTGATTGATTTTTTTTTCGTTGTTACACCGTGCATGTTGTCGAGTCACTCAATTATTATACCAAGTACTGCACATATATAAAATTTACAAAATATACACATTAAAAACGCTACGACATGTTTTAATGTGTAAATTTTATAAATTTTATATATGTGTAGTAGTTGGTATAATAATTGAGTGATTGATTGATTAGCATTTGGGTTTGAGCCCCTATGGTTCCCATGCACCTAGGCCTTGATTAATGGGCCTTTTGTGCCCCATAATCTGATACCAGTTCATGGGAACCCTGTTCCTTTGCAAAAGTTCCAGAAGGTCCCCATACTTAAACTGTTGATGTCCTCTGGATCCAAAAAAAGGAACCCAGATATGCATGTCTGGGTGAAGCCAAAGCTTCACACTCACACAGAATGTGGGCCAAAGTTTCTTCCGCTGCTCCACACCTACATAACGTACTATTAGTTAGCCCCATTAAGTGAAGATGTCTTCTTAGGGTATTATATCCAGTAAGCAGGTCAATAACGACCCTGGGTTGTATCCTATCAAAGGACAAAAGTCTGGTCTTTGCAGCCGGACTAGGGCCCGAAAGGAGTATACATGATGTGTAGCGACTCGCCATAGCAGTAACTTCACAGAGTTCAAGCATGCAGGATGCAGTTTCACTAATGCACTTCCATTTATCTTTATTGATGAAGAATACATTCAGCTCTTACAATTACACTTCTAATATTTTGAATTGCACACAAGTTCTTTTAATACTGAATAGAATAATAACAATTGAATGCACACGTTAAACTCAAATGTCCATCCAACTCACTTTTAATGTTTCACTTGCCCCTTGTTACGTCCATCTTCATGCTTATTCTACCAAGAACTGACTCTTTTGCCTTTCATATGTAAAAACAAAAGAAGCCATGTTCTAGTGAAACTTTCCATGAGTAGTCCTCCTTCCATGTGTATTTTCATTGGCCGTACCTATAGGTGCGTTAAATACATGTGGTGGGGAGTAGTGTCCACCTACACACACTTTCAACAATGTAGCCTCTGAATAGGCCTCAATTTATGATTCAGATTTTGAACCCATTGACTATCTGTTCCAGTTGTTATTATATAGTTGTTGGCCACTGTGTTCATTGTTGGCAACTTGCAAATGAAATTCGAAAACAAGTGAAAGTAGTCACAGTGAAATACTCTCACTATCTCAGTAACGTGACTTTTAAGACATCTGGTGTGTCTTTGGAACCTGATATATGATCAGACAGATCAGCCAGTAAAGTGACTGTCTACAGGTTGGATAACTGGGCCTGCATTTCTGGTAGTGTCAGTGAATTTTCTTTGTCATCATTTTCAACTCAGATCAGGGGCTCCTCTTGATTTCTGTGCCCTGAGTGTGGGTGCTGTTTCAGATGGCAAAGTGGCCGAAGAATGTAGATGCGCTGTGTAGTTATGTCATTTGAGATTATGAGTTTACCGGCACTTACTTCCGTGTCATCATGGTTTGGCAGATAAGCACTGGACAACTTTATGGTTATCAGGGATGTTCCTGAGGTGGGAAGTTACTGGTACTGATATTATGAGGATTTTCACGAAAGGAAAATGATAAGAAACAGGATTCTTCCAGAGCAGCATTTCCTACCATCTGGTCTGCAGCTCACACATAGTATTCGTGTCGCATGGCTAGTCTATTGACGTTTTTCTGTTGTGAATGCATTTCTAGTGCATATCTTTCATTTTTCACATAGAATTATATCTTATTATTATTTCTGAAGCTGCCCCATATTTCCCAAATTATTCATGCATAAATTTTTTAAATAAGTGTAAAGTAAATCTTCAAAACAAAAAAGGAACAACCAGGTAATGCACAAACAGATAAAACTGTGGGCCATACCATGACAGAGGCAGTCAGTCGGTTGGGGTGTACCTCCAGAAGCCCGTGTTCTCTCCTAGGCCAGTCCGTTTGGGATTTGTGGTGGACAGAGTTGTACTGGATTAGTTGTTATGCAAGTACTTTGGTTTTCCCTTGTCACTGTCATTCTTTTATTTCTGCATACTTGTTCATTTATCTGTTAGTGACATTATGTGATGTTAGCGATTGATGGCATCATCAAATAACATGCTTAAAAGAGATAAAGACAAACAGACAAATATAATAACCAAGTAACTACTCTTGTTAAAAGTATAAGGTGAGCAGGTAAGTGCAGTTGCTAAGATAGTCTGCAGGGCCAGAAAGGGTTACTGTGGAGATATGCTGAATGTACAAGGTTGGTCAATGCTGCTCTCAGAGGATGGTAAAGGTAAATGGTAAAGCAGTCCCGTTACAGGCGCTGTAGTGGCCCAGAGGGTTCCAGGAAGTTAAGGTTCCCAGATTTTGTGACAGCGGCACAGGATGGTGGTAAGGTTGTCAGCCTTACGCACCGGCCGCCCTTACCCCCAAGAAATGCTCCTGGTACTCATTTCTGTTAGAGGCTGAGTCGACCCCAGGGCCATAGTGTGATCGGAAGGATTTTATGTCAATGAAAAATTCCAAGAACACCAGCTGGGATTGAACCAGTGACCTTCCGATTTTTAGCACAGCACCTTAACCACTGTGCTACTGCGGTCCCTTCTCAGAGGATGGACTGTATCAAATTCTTGGTTATCAGAATCTGACAACCTGGAATGTATAGGTAAAATACCTTTAAGCATGTTAAACGAAACAGAGGTGAAATCAGGTGGCGTGTGCCTGTAGTAGAACAAGCCATCCACCTTATTATGCGGTTACAATGCCATGGCAAATTTCACATTTGTGCGTTCAGTTTCCTTGAGTAGGTTTAACAGCGTCATTTGTATGCAGATGTTGCGGGTGTAGTGTCTTAATGTACCGTTCCACCGTACCTCTCAGTTTCTTTTCCACTGGTGGTCTAGCGTGGTTGCTGTTTGGTGCATCCCATTCTCCTGTTGTTTTGTTTCATGCGTATAATGACCATTAACCTTAAAACGGCCTTCGTTCACATATGTGAAGACACACAAAAAACACCTAATAAATCCCTTTTATATATTCAGACAACAAGGACATTTACTACATTTTTAAGACATGCTGCATAATCTATGTTTTATTTTCCACAAAATGCCATTTATTTCATTATATATCATTTCGTGTTCAAATAATACGTTTTTCGTAAACCATGCACTAAAATTTAAGTACCAACCCTGTCATCTAAGCGTTACGGTGAAGTGTCCATTGGTCTCCTCTCATATTATCATATTCGAAATGAGATGTCAGTTGTACTTGCATTTGCAGGATACGTCAGGTGATTAATAACAGTGTGTAAAATGTTGAACATGTGGGAATGATGCAAAATGGAGCAGACCTTCACAGCTGTACGTTGTAGCATCTTGTTGTACGTGTGCCTATGTTGTGATGGAACACTTCCTAATGGAACAAAACCAACTGCATATTTTAGAATTCGATATCGGTTCGTATTAAGCAGATACATTTTGAAGGTTTTGTTCTTTTGGGACACGACACTTTGTCTTTGGGTGTAAGTATACTCGTAGTTCCCAGCGTTACAAAGGATCTCATAATGCCTTCATCTGCTGGGTCAAGTGGCCCAGTGTCAGGATCCGCTTACTTACTGACACATCATAATATTCCAGTGGTCATGAATCATGTATAGACAGGTATAAATTCCATGCACACTGAGTCCTGGAGTCTTGTGCTTAGACCCAAGTACTCTGCTGTCTGAACACGCTCGACCAAATGTATTATGTGTTGATATGGGTTTCACATCTAAGCAAAATACTGACTTTACTGCTCAAAAAAAGTTCATGACTTGTTGTCAGATGTAAACATTAAATTTCCTACATACAGAATCTTTGGAGTTGCGGTTTGAGACCCAAGTATGGCAGATTTATGTAGTTGTTCACATGAAATCCATTTAGGTGTGCTCTGGGCAAATGATCGGAGCCCATTGCAAATAGTCCCTGTGGGCAGATGTTGAGACAGGAATCCCACCTGCCTGTCCGTGGAAATAGGGGTTGTGAAAAATGTACAACATTAGTCCCAGTGACAGAAAATTCTTGTTTTGATTAGTTATCATTTAAGTGTAGTTAGCCATGATTATTTATGCACCTGGTTATTGTACTTGGTTCACTTGTAACTCTGAACATGACTTTTTTTTTTCATTTCCAGTGTTAATTTCAGTAGTGTAAACAATGTTTGCTTAAGCTGGGATCATGCTTGGTGCTCAAAGCTTTAGAGAATGGGTGTAGGAGGATACCCTTTCATGTGATCAGCAAGGTGGTTGAATTTAAAGTTCCAGACATTCTGGGCAATAATTTTTCACTCTTTCAAAACTGGCCCTCATAGAACCTTGCATAAGGTCCACACCTAAAGTGATGAATGACCCTTTCACTTGGGGATCTATTTCTTTAAACTAACACATAATCAAGCCCAATTTATTTTGGAAGATTTGAGTTTATGACAGTGGTGTTGCCAAGGATTCTGGTCAGGTCTTCTGGAATGTGGTGCTGTGTTACTGTGTGGGTGGACTGTTTCATGCCAGAGATGAAGGCACTACAGTCCTTCAGAGTGTCAGGAATCATTTATCCAGTGACACAGTACTACAGCCCAGAACACCTGAACTCCCAGTTTCTAGTGTTAGAATTTTAAAGTTGTTATACCAAGTACTGTTCATTGAACATATCTGACTTTTTTTTTTTTCAGACTGAAGTTGATTTTAAACGTAACCTTTGCTGTATATTTGCTTGAACATTAGTGTATTCCAAGGTTTAACATTCATAGGTCCGTGCATCACTAATATATTCGCAGAGTACAACCAAAAAATGCAACATTTCAAAATTTTATTTATTTCTGTATAAGACGCTGTACATGTTTCAGACGGTTTTTCCTTCCATCTCTGGAGCTCAAAACTGCACATACAGCATCAGGTATTGGTCTGACAAATACGTGATGCTGTATGTGCAGTTTTGAGCTCCTGATGGGCGCAAAAACTGTCTGAAACATGTAGAGTGTCTTGTGGAAATGAATAAAATTGTGAAACATTGCATCTTGTTGGTTGTACTCTGCAGATTCCAAGGTTTATTTTGTAATTTTTTTGCCATTTCTTCAAAATATTGCTATCCAGTATGATACTACACAACATTATGACCCAGAAGACTGTAATATGAAAACATACCACCATGGTAACAATAAATCTTGCACCAGTTTATTTTCTTAGAATCTTAAATTTTTTGTATTCATTGTGGCACTGAATCTAAGTGGCAGTGTATCCATGACTAAATAAGGAAGACTCGTAGTGAAGTAACACTTCTAAATAAAGAAATAGTTACACAAGAGCTGCTTTGTGTCTATTGCAATTTTCTGACTTCATTATTTGTATAGTTCTCAGGTGCATGGAAATATAAACTTTAAGGGATGTGGTATTTATGAAGCTTCCATGCATGTCTCAGCACAGACATCATTACAGGACACACCGTTCGCACATTGCAAGATGAAGTGCATTGAAATGAGGGACATATGACTCAAGATAGTAACATTTCAGCAAAGGTTGTGTACGGTCCCTATTTGTGGATATTAGTTTTTGGAAGAACTTTCTCATTTGCCTGGCCAAACAGAATATCACCCAGAACTCATACCCTTCTGTTAAAAAGTGGAAAGACCTTACAGTCACAATGCATAGTTCCTGTATCATATGCAATAATAGCTTCATAAGAAATATGATCTTATGCATTGTACATTACAATGCATAACTGCAGCAAGGTCAGTTCTCATTTAATACCTCAATTTGTATTTTAGTCCAGTTTGCTGTATAACAGTCAGGCATGCATAATCAGAAAGGAAATAGTGACAAATTTAAATGCATTGCAGGAACCAAATTTACCTTGAACTCCAGAGACATTCACTGTTTAGATTTTGTATGCAAGTAAAACAAAAAGCAGTCCCATGACAAGCCTGGATGGGCCAGGAGGGTTGCAAGAAGTTAAGATTCCTCGATTTTGTGACATTGGCACAGGATGGTGGTAAGGTTGTCAGCCTTACACACTGGCTACCTTTACCCCCAGGAAATGCTACTGGTACTCATTTCTGTTAGAGGCTGAGTCGACCCCAGGGCCATAGTGCGATCAGAAGGATTTTATGTCAATGAAAAATCCACTGACACCAGCTGGAATCGAACCAGCGACCTTCCGATTTGT
>Ga0123352_10018884_pt1 | contig 10989 bp, 5 predicted proteins | sample TergutLab28metaG_FD_89700 | JGI IMG/M metagenome (GOLD analysis project Ga0123352, IMG submission 89700) | Labiotermes labralis P1 segment gut microbial communities from Petit-Saut dam, French Guiana - Lab288 P1 | ecosystem: Host-associated > Arthropoda: Insects > Digestive system > Gut ... | reverse complement strand
GGTGGATAATATTAGGATGGATCTCCAGGAGGTGGGATGTGGGTATGTGGACTGGATTGGGTTGGCCCAGGATAGGGACAGGTGGTGAACGCTTGGGAATGTGGTAATGAACCTTCGGGTTCCATGAAATGCGGGGAATTTCTTGACTAGCTGCAAACCAATTAGCTTCTCAAGAAGGACTCTGCACCATGGAGTGAGTAAGTAAGTAAGTCAGTATCTTAATGAATGGGGTTTTCTTGGATCTTCCAGATGGCACCAAACAAAAAAAACTGATTTCAACCAAAGTATTTGCCCCTTTTTAATAACAAACAAACCAACAATGGTACAAATAAAAAACTCCTAATAAAAATAATCAAAACAAAAATACAAAGAATTAAGTAACCACCAAACATGCCCTCAAATAAAAAACATACAATAACCAACAAAACCGTACTAGTAACAAAAAAATACACATACAAATTGTTATTTTTTTGTTTGTTCTTATATATTACTTAAAGAGCTTACGGTTTAGAGCGTGACACTGAAGATGTCGATGAGATATATATTGCCTTTAGGTATATTTTTATAAAAGTTTTTCTTTGTCTTTACAGTGAAAGTGTAATGTTTTTCAAAACTATACATATAAATAGAAGTGTAAAAGGATTTTAAGCGCTATAGTGATAAGTTAGCAGCATTCACTTTTTCTGTCACTTCTATAACTGGAATTTTAATTCAATTTTATTATAACAATAATATACCTCTTTCTTTGGTTTCAGTTAATAATGAAAAGTGAGGATAAAGCAAAACTAAAAAAAAAGATCTTAATGATCTCTACCCCTCACCCGATATTGTTCGGGTGTTCAAATGTGAGATAAGCAGGGCATGTAGCATGTATGGGGGAGAGGAAAGGTGTATGCAGGGTTTTGGTGGGGAAACAACAAGGAAAGAGACACTTGGAAGACCCATACATAGATGGGAGGATAATATTAAGATGGATCTTCAGGAGGTGGGATGTGGAGGCATGGACTGGACAGGTGGTGGGCACTTGCGAATGCAGTAATAAACCTTCGGGTTCCATAAAATGCGGAGAATTTCTTGATTGGCTGAAAACTGGTTAGCTTCTGAAGAAGGAATCTGCTCTTTGGAGTAAGTAAGCAAGTAACTAAGTAAATTAGTTTTGTTACTCATTCTCCTCCCAAAAATGGTGTATTCCATATTTTGAAATCAGAGGTCTGGGAACCTTAGTCTAGACTTATGTTCAGATCATGCGTTTAGCTTATATTCAGCTGTACCCTTCACTTTCATTAAGTGCGATGCATATCAGATGTATGAATAGTGCTTGGACGCTTGTCTTTCTTATCATGCACATGTAGAACAGACTGTTCAAGTATAGGACATTGGTTCTGTGTTCATTCCCCCCCCCATGTATCTTGACATATTTTACAAGGTCTTCAATATATGATGCTGTGGATATGTTTTGAAAGTGGGCCAGCAAAGACTAGTTTGGTACACATGTGAACATTTTGTACTGTTCAGGTGAATCACACACAAGATATGACAGACCAAACCACTTGTATGTTCCTGATTATGGTTTGATGTTGATAATATTATGTGTTGCAACTGAGCATTATGTGTTCGTCATCAAAAGATATGCTCAAAATTCATGATACAGAATATTCAGGCATGAATTGCACCAAAAACTTGATTGGAGTTGATGTTCCTAGCATTTCAGCAATACATCAATAAAATAAAAAATATATATATTACAAATCAGTGTTGGGACAATAAAAAATAGGAAACAGAGTGCATTAACAGAAGAATATTGAGATAAATTTTTTGGCATTAACGAAAATAAGTCCAAGGAAATCATTTTCACCATAGCTCTTCAGTCGTGTTTGTCAGAGGAATCTGCACACACAGTAACAAGACTTTTGAAATTGTAACCATGTAAGGTAACTGTTGTTCCAGGACTGACTAATCCTGATAGTGGCACTAGGATTTGTTTTTTGCAGTTGGCTGTTGGGATCTCTGCGCAATGGGATTGTTAACCCAGAGGCATTACTTTTCCGTGATGAATCATGGCTGCATTTAAGTGGGTATGTCAACACTCAAGAATCACTGTTATTGGAGTTCAGATAATCCATATCATTAGAATGAAGATTTTGTTCGTGGTATTAGTGGGGTCTGGTGCACAGTTACTTTCCAGAGAATAATTGGCCCACTCTTTTTCATGAAACCATAAATTCTTAATGGGATTTAAGTTTCATACTTAGACCATTTTGCCAAGATCAGACAGGTGACAGGAGGATACATGGTCATGCCATGCAAGACAGTGTTATAGCTCATATGGCCTGTCTGTCAATGCTAGCCTTACAAGAAGTCTGTGGTGGCCAAATTTTCTGTCACTGGCCTCCACATGTCCCACATTTGTATGAGATTTTTACATGTGGGTTGTGCTGAAATATAAAACTTGTGTCAGTTTTCTGCTGCATGCAGAAAACTGAAAGAAATTGTTTGATGAGTTATATTAAACATTTCCCACGAAGAACTTTATGGAGTATTACAGAACGTGTTAATGAAATTTAAGACTTGCTTGGAAGCAAAGGAATAACATTTTGAACCTCTTATATTATTTAAGGTAAGAATAGTTAATATAATAATATCTATTTGCAATTATTAATACTTTTAGTTTGCTGTGGAATAACTTCTGACAGGCTTATGTGGCTTCTTATAATGAAAACTTTGTGTAATTTTACATTTCGCTTAGTTCAAGAAACTAAAATCATATTTTCAGCAAATTAGCTACTATGGCATTGACACAACGTGAGGCAATTCAGCTGGGTTTACTGCTACTCGTTGTACCAGTGCAGTACCTTCTGTCTGGAAACCTAGGACCACAAAGATCCCAGACCCTGCCACATTGGAAGCCCGTACAAGATATTTGGTTTAAATTGCAATCATGGAAGGTCAGATGGCTGCAGTTCATGTCATGGATATTAAGAGGTAAATTTTCCCATTACTTCTTCTCCTGCCACACAGCAACTGTGTCAGAAGTTAGAGTAAGGGTACAGGAGCCATTAGTTTTCAACACTAACCACATCATTAACAGAACCAGAACATTAGCAGAGGCTGGAGGGTAACCACATTTGTGGTGGACAGAGTGGTGCTGGGACAGGTTTTGTCCAATTTGATTTTTTACCGTAAGTGTCATCCCACCAGTGCCCCACACTCATTAATTCATTCTAGGTGCTACTGTAAAAATATTGGCATTTTTGCAGGTTAGTGTAGCAGTAATTCACTATACTGTGTTTAGAAGTACTTGGTTTGTTATTTACCAGGCTACCAAATGTAATGGCTTGTTCATCATTTTCTTCACGTTCTGCTGGAAGATACTGTAATAGCAACATCAGATAGGTCACAGTAGCCTCCTGCCAGAGCTGTGTTCTGACCTGTTTTTCTCCATATCACATTCAGCATTATAGTAACTTCACTCAGTTAAGATCAGTTCGACTAATGTTAAAGACAGTTTCATAAAATGCCACTGTGATTAGATCAGTCTCTGTATCTTGTACACCTGTCGATGTGTAGAGACTGGGCCAGAGTAATACAGCAGGTATGGCAGGAAAAGTCAGCGCTGCGAACTGAAGACTAGGAGTTGCTTTTGCACACAGTGAAGGTGCTCATAACTTTCCCTACACTGTCACACTGTATAAGCTGCCACAACATTGTAGCCACTCATATGATATTAGTGAGCAGAAAGTAGTGGGTTCAGAGCCCAATACAGTATAATACTTAAGTACTCTAACCAGAGGTAACTTTGGGTAATTGAAGATAGGATTATCCACTAACATGAATGTGATACGTGGGGGCAATCACTTGCATTATAGGGACAACAGACATGACTATGAACACCGAAAAAAGGGATGACATTTCCTGATATTTTTGCATGCACTGGGGCCTTTAGTTACTACATACATCAGGCTTTCTTATATTCAAGGGAACATGAGGTCAAAGTGGTCACTGTGATCAGAATCACTTTGTTAATTATTCACTTCTCATAGATTTAAATACATATTTTCCAGAGAAGTTTGTTTTAAAATGTTTGTAATTTGTATTTTTCCCTGTAAATATAAGGTCATGTAATATTCTGGAAGACTTTTATTTATGTGTCTCGCAGTGTTACTGTGGTCTTCTTTTCATTTTATTTAGCCGTCATACAACCACAATATTTCACCAGCACACAGCATCATTCTCCAGCCGTTGAAGTTCTACAATATCGAGAAAGAGCTGGTTACTTTGCCACATCTTTAGATGTGAGGAATGAACGTCCACTTCACTTACGCTACAGAATTGGACAAGTAGTCAAACATCGTACACTGGGCTACAAAGGTGTTATTGTAGGCTGGGATCTGCAAGCCAAGGTACTTGATTGTTGAGAATTGTACTGTCTTGTTTCACACTTCATGTAAGATGAATTTTGTTCTCATGAGCTTATACTGTGTATTAGCAAAGAGCTAGTAACATTGATAATTACCCCAGTTATTTCTTCAGGTTTTTCGATCTTAGGTAATTTCAAATAATAAAGCATGTGCTGATAAATATGTGGCCTGTTTTGCTTAAGGGTATGTTCTGGTGACCTAAAAAGACAATAAAGTTTACTTTTCATCAGATGCGATTATTTCCTACATTTGTAAACCACTCTTGGAATGGTAAGGTTTGTTGTAGCATGGGTTAAGTACAGTTGTGTAATTAATCGTCTCCAAAATTATTGTATGCAATGCCCAATTAATTATGAGCACTGATTTACAAAGTTTCTTGAAGATGAACAGACCACTTACTATAAAGATCAAAATCTTGGCATGGAACATGTGCTCATGTTCCCAGCTTTTTAAGTGCAAACCTTGTTGCTGTTGCTGAAGATGAGACTTGGGAGTACCTGTCACAGGGAAGATATTTTATTTGAGAGATGTGGAACTCTCAGTTCAGCTAGAGATAACATCTCTAAAAGGCTTGAACAGGTATTCAGATTCTAAGAAGCTAGAACTAGCTGTGAATTTAACTATGTATCACTTCATACTATGTTTTACACATCTGATATGTTCACAGTTTAAGAAATTATCATACATTTGTAGATATTTGAGGGTTGTTTGACTGTGCATCTTCCTCATGAAATAAAGTGAAATGCCAACTTGATGCAACTAGGTAATTTTATTGATGTATTCTTAGCTTGACATGTTTCGGGTACATACGCCCATCATTGGGAGCATTAGATGTTGAGTTGCAGCATATGGTTTTCTGCACCGAGTTTTTGGATGGGTGGTGGTCTTGAGAGCCGCTGTGTAGGTCATGTGTACGGTGCGGATGGTGCCGTGCGATGCACCGTAAACACGACCTATGCAACGGCTCTCAAGACCACCACCCATCCAAAAACTTGGTGCAGAAAATCGTATGCTGCAACTCAACATCTAATGCTCCCGATGATGGGCGTATGTACCCGTAACATGTCGAGCTAAGAATACATCAATAAAATTACCTAGTTGCATCAAGTTGGCATTTCATTTGTAGATATAATTGGATAGTTGTCTGTTAATGTTATACTGTATTCCTGCATACTATTATAATATTATAATCAAATCAAAGCCTGTGTTTATATTTTGATAATTCATACAGTTAGTGTTATTCACTGAAATGTGGTGGTCCTCTATTTGAAAATACAATTAATTATCATGTTTTCAGGCTACAGGAAGTTGGCTGCAGCATGTATATGGCAACAACAAGGTCAGTAATCTTTGAAATAAATGTGTTAAAATATGTGTGTTATGTTAAACCTCTCGTGGCCTGAGTGCTTTTAAATACTTCATTTCAATTGTCAATCCTGGCCTTAGTATGCAAAAGCATTTGTCTTTTAGGCCTGTCTCCTAGTGACATGTTGGAACATTAAGTCTGTTGTGGTGTACAGCTGAACGGTATGTTCAAAAATTATTTTTTCTGTCACTTTAAACTTGGGAATTTACTTTCCACTTGAAATTTCCTGTAAGATTTTCATGGGGAACATATGTCCAGCTTCATACTGTGCATATTAGGTAACTTTAACTAACTAACTAACTTCCAATCCTTTGTTTTATTGTATGCTGTGCAGGGGGACAGTGGAGTTTCCACATACTGCACTGATTATTAATTCTGAAGCAACGTAGGTCTACGTATCTGCAGGTGAAAGAGTGTAAGACAGCAGTTTTAATGAAGTAATGGGAAAACTCTGGGGTTACGGTCTGAGTATGGTTCTGTCTTACTGGAGTAGCTCACCTACTAACCCATATTACCAGAATTAAATGCCTGTTGTACTCTGAAAAAGATAGGAATTAAAGTGGCTGCGGTTACTTTTCATGTTCATGGCAATGTCTTTGTGTGATTAGCCGCTCACTGCATGTTGACTGTAGTCACCTTTTAGCGCCAAAGGCTTATAATGACAAGATGTTGGCTGGATGGCCAGGATTATTTTTTACAAGAGAGGCCAAGATCTGTCTCTTTGCCATCTGTATTTCACATATATGTACAAACAAAGAGTATATTTGGTCCTTGCAGGCTCTTCGTAGTTGGCCACATTATGCAGTTCTGGTAGATGAGGAGGATGACACAGGATCTCACTTAACATATATTGTTCAGGAACAGCTGGAGTTGATGAAGAACACCGAAGTAAGTGTGATGTAATATAAGTTTCAAGATTTTTGTGGAAGGTATTATTCAGATTAGGTTTATCGTTGCACCATACATTCTGTATATTTAATTAACACACCAACAAATGCACATATATATGTTATTTAATAAATCTAAAATTTACATTAAAACACTTAAAACGCTCCTACATGTTTCGATCACATGATCATCCTCAGGGAGCATACATTGTTCCTTGATAAAGTTATAGTTTAAAAACACTCAGTGATTTACTTTGTTATGTTAACTTGGTGCTGTGGCAGCATGTCATGTGTTGTGTGTGAGTCATATGCTGTTCAGAATGAGCCTGGCCTGGCCCTGTGTGTGAGTTGTATGCTGTTCAGAATGAGCCTGGCCTAGGCTTGTGTGTGAGTTGTGTGCTGTTCAGAATGAGCCTGGCCTAGGCTTGTGTGTGAGTTGTACACTGTTCAGAATGAGCCTGGAGTAGGCCAGGCTCATTCTGAACAGCATACGACTCACACACAACACATGACATGCTGCCACAGCACCAAATTAACATAACGAAGTAAATCACTGAGTGTTTTTAAACTATAACTTTAGCAAGGAACAATGTATGCTCCCTGAGGATGATCATGTGATCAAAACATGTAGGAGCATCTTAAGTGTTTTAATGTGAATTTTAGATTCATTAAATAACATATATATTTTTGTTGGTGTGTTAATTAAATATTCAGATTAAGGTTGGTCTTTTGGTTTTTGATGCTTTGCAGACTTGTAGGTTGATACCAGTGTTGTGGAGGAACATGCTACCTTTATCTTCAGAGTTAAATAAAGAGAGGGGAATGCCTGCAATTAGGACAGACAAATTAAAAGGATGGGAAAGGAATACTGGGACATGTAAGGCAGGATAAATGGTGCAGAACTTTGTATGACATTTCTGATGAATTTTCAGTGAGCATTACTGCAGTTCAAACAATAAAAGATACAGTTAAGCTCAAGTAAAGTTTCGTAAAACAATGATAGTTCCCGTTTTAATATACAGATCATAAACCTGGACATAAAAAATTTGTTTTCTTGAAGGTCCTTCAAAACCAAAATAGAAGTGATGTTATAAGAAAAGAATTAGGAGTGTACAGTATGAATTAAAAACTCCAAGTCTGCAGTACCAATCAGACCATTTGGGCAAAACTGAAGGTCACATTTTAAATACACTCTATCAGGTAGACGAAATGTGGGCAGACCTAGAGTGTGGTAAAAAAGATCAGCAGTATTTGTAATGGGGTTCAAATAAGCCAGTGGGATGATGACAAAACTGCTCATTGTGCCATTGTCTGCATTCTGCTGTTAGTTCCTTACTTTGAGATCCGGCTTCTCATTACTGTGTTATCAGATACCTTAAAACTTTACTTCTATTATGGAGACAGTCTAAGTTTCATATACATACAGAACAACAGGATAGCCCATCCCAGTGACCTTGCATTCTAAGGCAGGGGTCTGCAACCTCTCGCTTGCTGGGATTGCAGGTTCGAATCCCACTGGTGGCATGGATGTCTGTCTTGTGTGAGTGTTGTGTGTTGTCAGGTAAGAGGTTTAAGTGTTGAGCTGATCACTTATCCAGATGAGTCTTACCAAGTATGGTGTGTAAGAGTGTGATCATGAAGCTTCAGGAATGAGGAGGCCCTGGCCCACAAGGGGCTGTTGAACCATGAAAGTAGTAATAGAAATTAATAGAACCATAAGACTTTAGATATGTGTATATATTTAGATAACATTTTGGTAATAGTACTTTGTTGTTGAACAGGTCCAGCATTCCCAAATGAAAGACAGTTTCGAACACTTTGATGGAGCGCAGTACATTCCACGAAAGAGGTTAAGAATTCTCTACCCAAAAGACTGAACGTTGTCAGTAAATATAAATGTTTGTAGAATGTAAGAATGATGTTTTCAAGATGTTGTAATGAAATTTGAAAAGATAGTAATTTATATATCGTTCAGGAATGTTTTCTTAAATCAGTGTTCCTTGTAAATAGCTGTTTGCAGTTGATATTTGTATCATGTCCTTCATTTCGCAACATTTGAAAACTTTACAGCATCAAGATTGATATGGTCATGCATTTCAATTGTAATGTTTCTAACCCTGCGAAGGCCAGTTTAATTTTCATAAATACATAACGTAATGCCCTTACAATAAAGAAAATTTTAAAAAATTCTAACGCCCTGTCAAATTTATGCTGCTTGCCAAATGCTATTAGGGTGATCATTCAACAAAGAAACGAGCAGGATGTGTGACCCACATGGGGGAGAAGTGAAATTCGTGAATGGTTTTAATGGAAAAGTCTGAAGGAAATATGTTGTTTGCAAGACCTAGGCATAGACCAGAGAATAATATTAGAATGGATGTTAAGAAAACAAGATGGAGGGTGTGGACTGTATTCTTCAGGCTTAGGCCAGGGACATGAGGCAGAATGCTGTGAATACAGGAATGAGCCTTAAATTGGTTCACATTTCACCATGTCCGTTTGTATGTACCCATCAATAAATAACTTCACTGCACACATTTCACTATGTTAGTTACTAGTCACACCCTCAGCAAAATGTGTATACAAACTTCTGTAAAGTGTTACAGTTTCAATTTATTATGTTACATCCTTCAGTGTTATGTACCATTAAAGAGTATTACACTTTTTGGTACAGTTTGTGTTCTCATAATATTATTGTCACTTTGTCTGCATATTAGAACAAAACTAATGAGGAAAATTTACACAGTGGATAAAATCTGGGCTTGTTCACTCTATGCAGTTTCAGTAGTGGAGCCATATTCTCTTTTACAGTAATGTGAGAGAGCTGCGTAAGATTTTACCTGTCAGTCTGATGAAGAGAAATGGAGGTATTTAAAAAGAAAATTAAAAAATGTTATGAAGAAATGTGTCTTCTGGCTTACTGATTTCTATGAAAATTTATCAAGTGGTAGCTTAGCTGCTGCTTGTGGATGGTTAACAAGTGTGTTTTGCAACTTTTTGTAGCTAATAAGCATTCAATACATGTGACATATTAATTTGTTCCTGAAAAATTCCCCATCTGATCAGAGCATTTTGTGTGATGTAACATACGGGAATGTGTTAGACAATGACAAGAAGTTTGATATAGACCTAGTATAGGGTATTTTTTAATTAGAATAACGTTTTAATTTAATGGATGTATGGATGGTTGTGTATAAGTGATGGTTGATTTTTGCAGTGTACATAAAAATAAATTAACTGTGTTATTGCAGTGATCTGCATAATTTTGGTACACCATATGCAGTGTGAAATTTTGATTCTCCTCATGTATGATTGCGTTACCTTATAGCATTGCCCTTGAGCTGTACCATAAGTGACTGCACCTCTCTTGAATTTCGTGTGTACTGTGCATTGTGTAGAAATTAATTTATAAAATCAACTTTACTTGCACCAAAATGTATACATGTCAGGCGTTAGTAGGTCTGCAACATGTTTCGGCACATCATAGGTGCCATCATCAGGGAGTCCACTCGGTAGCTGGGCAGCGCCCTCAGAATGGTCCGTTGCATAGTAAGTGGGTAAAAACACAGTCACACACTTGCCCACACATTAAAATTTCAGCTAAAATATTAGAATGTCCACAGCACAAATATTAAAACACTATAAGAGGTGTTCCTTCAAGGGCCATGCAGACTGTGAGTGGGAGCTGTACAGTCTGCATTAGATGTTAGCGATCAACCAGCAAGCACCTCAAAACCGAAGAACGGGCTGGGTCTTGAGATAAAGTGTGTGTTCACATTTTGTTTTCCTGAGCCTGAAAAATAAAGTACTGATAATTCTTCCACTCCTCAAAATACAGAGATTTGCTGGGTGCCTCCATCCTGGCGCCCCAGGCAACCACTTGGGTCACCGCCCCTAAAGCCTTTCATTACTGTGGTGAGTGTATGGCTTTGTAAGGCAAGGAAATTGCTTGACCAGCCAAGTGCCTGTGAAATTCTTGAGGAAGACCTGGTGCATCTTACCACTTAATGCGAGGAATTAAGTTGTTAACCTGCAGATGTGTTGTTATTACTGATTTATCATCAATTACAAGACAAGTAGTGTATGTGTAACGTAACATTGAGGCGCGTTCTTACAACCGTTGTTTTAGTGGAAAAGCAGTAAGTATTACATATTCTGAGTGAGTGTGTGTGTGTTTGTGTGTAGCCTGAGTTGTCCAGCATCCAGTGTGCACACATCATATTGTCACCTGTAGCCTGTCCGGCTCAACATTATCTCATAACCGACATGATTCCCCCCCCCCCCCCCCAAAAAAATTTTTTATAAAAAAAAAAATTGT
>Ga0123352_10018883_pt1 | contig 10989 bp, 5 predicted proteins | sample TergutLab28metaG_FD_89700 | JGI IMG/M metagenome (GOLD analysis project Ga0123352, IMG submission 89700) | Labiotermes labralis P1 segment gut microbial communities from Petit-Saut dam, French Guiana - Lab288 P1 | ecosystem: Host-associated > Arthropoda: Insects > Digestive system > Gut ... | reverse complement strand
TTTTTTTTTTCTTTTATGGGTTTTTTTTGTTTGGAAACATTTTGATTTTGTTTTCTGGGGATTTGGTGGTTGAATGGGTGGTGAACGGGTTGTTCAGGGAAACGAATCCTGGGGGGGGGGGGTGAGATTTTCAGTAGCCGTCCAGACCAGCCCTGGGGTCCACCGGGCCTCCTGTACAATAGGTACTGGGTCTCTTTCCCAGGGAGAAAGCGGCCAGAGTGTGGGGTTGACCACCCACCCTCATACTGCACCAAGGTTAAAGAAAGAGAAGCTATACCTCTGCACCTCTTCTAAGCCTTTATGGCCTGTTCTAGGTTGACCTTTGCCTTTACTTGGCATTAACCGTTTGGTGACCAATGCTTAGTTGTGAATGATGGCCAGTAACGAGGTTCCTTATGCTACCCACTTTTCAGTTCTGGTCTCCCATACATCACTTCACCATTTGATTCCGGCTTCAAAGGGCTAATTATTTTGACATTTAAACTTGTGTCTGTGATATATTAATGAAATGTATGCTGATTAAGTACTTAACTATGTTTTATTCTGATTTGTTAGCGGAAGCTGCCAGCCTATGCACGAGTGAAACAGGCACGTGTACCGAACGCGTACGACAAGACGGCACTCAAGTTGGAAGTAGGTGACATCATCAAAGTGACAAAGATGAATATCAATGGGCAGTGGGAGGGGGAACTTAATGGTAAGGTGGGTCATTTTCCTTTTACGCATGTGGAATTTGTCGACTCGGAAAACAATGATGGTACCGACGACAGCTAAAAGTTAACATTGTTTTAAATCGTGTGTACAGTCGGGCTGAAGATCGGAGTTGTGACAACTGTTGATGCTTAGCAGCTCACAAATACATAAAACATTGTTATTTAGTCGGTTTACAAGTATATGCTACAGATTTTAAATTATTTTATTCTGCTTAAGTATGTGGATCTTACAAAGGAAATAACAATGGGTTTCTCAGGAAGAATGAAAAATATATGCCTAATCTGATCTGTGGCTTCTGCACTGGAGAAATTATGAAATATTTTGTGTAACAGTGATTGCTTGGTCATCAGATATAAAGTGGACAAGGTTGCCTATACTGTGAAAATTTTAGGAAAATGGAGATGTGTGAATAAAGCTAGGATTTATTATTACCACTGAGGACAATTCTGTGGTTATTTTAAGTGAAGGTGGAGACGAAAATGTATTAAGTGTACATAAAAGGGAATTTTGAAATGGATAATTGGGTAAGAATAATGGATTGCCAGTTTCCACAGTGATCTGTGACGAATTACTGCAGTTGCCCTGCTAGAATACTATGGGGAATGTGCAATCCGAAATGAATGATTTATAGCATTGAAGGTAATACATCATAATATGTTTGTCGTGTAGTATATGGTTGAATTGTCTTTTTGTGACTGGCTTCATTGCTTGCTTCTATAATTCTTTCACCAGATACTGTTTATGTGAACAGAAGAATGAATCGTAAATAATTTTGTGTGTGTGTGTGTGTGTTTGTGTACAGTTGTACATTTATGAATCATTTATACATATTATTTTTTGAAAAGCAAACTTTGCCACCTGCTGGTTTATAGTAATGAATTATCTTATATCACTGCTCAATTTGACTCGTATGAATTTTATAATCAGAATTTGGTAGTTATCTTTATATGAGTTAAGGTGTGTCAGAGAGACTGCTATTAACAGTGTTGTGTAGCAAAAGGACCAATTGATGTCCCAGATGTTTTTATTTGTGATTGAGTTTCAGTTTTTTGTACCATTAGACTGAGGGTTTATAAGGTAGATTAACGGTGAAGTTATAACATGATCACCGTTAATCATCAAGTGTCAGCAGCCTTTAGAATGTGACATTCATTAGGGAAATAATTGAATTGATAATATAGGATGGGTACTTAATCATGATGCATAAGATGTATACATACATAGTTTGGGGGTTTTCATGGCAGTGAGTGGTAATATTTGCTGTTTTGTGGATTGTGACACCTTGTGGTACTGTAGGTGTCACATCACAGAAGAACAACATTCAGATTGTAAATACTTTTAATTCTGTAGCTCAAATACTTTAAATATGTTTTGTATGTAAAATTCATATCGTGAATTCTCAATGGAAACAGTGGTATTTGTATCTTGTACCTTTGATACAGTGGCAACTAATAAGTATTAAAGAAGTTCCTGCACTAGGGAACGTGTGAGAGCTAAGTCGGGATGTTATCATATTTTCCTGGATCTCTTAGGGTAGTACATACAAGTTAGCATGATAACCTGCTTTTACATCTTTATCTAGTCACCATTCATGATTGACTGTTCCATTTCAAATGCTACATAAGTACTGTTAAAAAAAGAATCGGTGAAATGAATGGGAACTGTCTGTTGCAGTAAATCTACTTGCACTGTCAACTGCTTCCAGTAGTACTGTTTACCAACCACATGCACCCAGTGTGGTGCTTCCTAGCAAAACCAAAATCTGCCATTTCCCAACATGAGTGGTCACCAGTGTTAGCACCAGTTTACAAATTAGTGACGTTGCTCTTTCTGACTACTCAGCACCATCAGTTTACCTTCTTTGAATTCTTGTATGTATTGACTGACAGTAAGTTTGTCCTGCACCTTTAAGGTATGAAATCCCCTTATAAGAAGTGATTCCATTGTTGGAACAGCAACCCATTTCCTCCTCATACACTCACAACCATCATAGTATGAAATCGACATTTCTTTCAAATCACGTGACATATTTCAGAAGAGTATGCAGAATTCATTTGTAAGAGTCATTTTCCAGGTGTAAGTTTTCACTTGGGTTACTCTTGTCTTCATAGTTTGGGCCAGAAAGCTTGAAGAAAAGGAAACCACCTGGAAGTACTGCCCATGGGTGGGAGAACTATTTAAAGTGTCCTTCAAGACATAGGGTCGAGAATGTGGACTTAACTCATTTAGCTCAATACAGGGAGCAGTGGCAAGTTGTCATGCACACAGTTATGCGCCTGTAGGTCGCATCAGGTGCGGGGTGTTTCTGTACCAGCTGAATACCTGTTCACTTCTCATGGGGTTAGTTTATCATGTCTTCCATCAGTTGATATATTGTCAGTGATGGCCCGTCTGTGTGGAGGGGTCTGGTAGATATGCAGACTTGTCTTTCTCACTGTCTGACTTTTACTAATGTAGAGGTGTATGTGAATACAAGTTAACATAAATAGAGTAAGTGTCTGTGTGACTCAGAATTATGATTAAGTACTCAGAATGAAGCAGATAGATGAAGATTAGGCTGCATGTTTTATTGTACTAGATGATTTTGTAAGCCTCGCTCTGTTACTGTGTAACAGTTGCATAATTAGGCATGCTTAAGTGCATCATGTGTGGTATGTATCATAGAAGCAATATGTCATGGTTGACTGCGGATCGCCTGTGGTTCTGTGGTCATGTCCATCAGAAAGTGGAACCTGGATCATTTCAATGTGCAGATTTGAACTGCAGAGCAGTGATATAAATGGAAGTAGGCTGTTTATTTATGCTGTTTTGTAAATCCTCAGTCTGTTAGCAGTTTAACTGAAGGAATGACGTGGGTAAGAGTCGTTCGGGTCACTGATTGGATCTCTAATGGTAATATGTATGGTATTCCAATGGACTTTAACATTGTTGACCATCAGAATGCCAGGGGAGTAAGAAAAGGGGCATATCATATGGAGTAATTTGCATATGTACCTCTGTTGACCTACTGATCCCTCCCACCACCACCCGACCCCTCTCAAATAAAATTGGTCTGCATTTACATGTACTGGTATTTATTGAAAATATAGAGTACGCAGAGTCTACAGACAGTAAGCTACCTTGTACATTGTTACATTATTTATCTTCCTGTCTGCTTCACTTGTTCCGTTACTTTCCATAAAGCAAAACCTTTATCAAGCAGAAATTTGTGCAACCAAATAATTGGGAGTTAACATCACTAATCAAGCATTAGCATGATGTTTGTTATAAGAAAGTGTGTAACTGGAAGGATTGTAATAAAGAGGTCTTATTCTGAACTTTCAGATGTGTGACAGTCTTAACATTATATTTTTATTCATGAGATGGACTTTGTGTTGACCCTGCTACAACCTAAGTATTAGGCAGCATATGCATGGCATAGTGTAGTGTGATTTCTGTTTTACTGTTGTATTTCCCTCTCCTTGACCCTGTGGTCAGCGTTGGCCATCCCGAAGCGCTTCTTCCCAAACTGTCACTACAAATATTGCTGTGAACTGCATGGTTAGACAGCTGAAAGCATAGCAGCTTGAGCAAGTGACAGATGAGGTCTTCCCATGGCTTGCATATAGTGTTAGTAGTGCTTCTGGATCACACTGCTGATTGCTGATACTTGGTAGTCTGTGATGCTCGAAGATGTTCACACGATGGAATTACATTTCAGAACATTATTATACATTTTCTGGTTTCACAGATTGAAAGTACATGAAATTATATCAGACCTTAATTGTTATGAAAACCTTCACATGAACGAGTAAGTGGATTACTGAGATAGAGCACCGCACATTCTTATTGCTAACATTTGATTTGTTATTTTCACACTGTCCATATTATCCCTTGGGAAAGAATCTCCAGTGCCTGCTGGAATGAATGCTTGGTGAGATCCAGTCATTGAGCATGGTGATGAGAAGTATCCAAATGCCTGTGGTGTCATTGGTTAAGGGAATTAAACCTAAGTTATTTAAAAGGTATATGTCTCATTTATGCTTGATACCATTCACTCCAGAATCTGTCTTCCTGTTTTCTGTCTAAAAGCATAAAGATAACCACACAACCATAATTTTCCTGCTTTGATGGGTTTGAATCTTGGCCTATTATGTAAAGGAAATCCTACCTGACCGACAGATATCAAAGAGCATTACTGTGTAATTAGAATGATAACATTACATCATCAATTCGGGCTAAAATTGAACATGGTGTCTCCCAGGGTTCGATTTTGGGACCTATGATTTTCATTATTTTTATAAACAACTTACTTAAGTTTGTAAGAGATAAATCAGTTCCTATTCTACATGTAGATGACACTAGCATCTTATTGTCCCATTGATATCCTACTGACTTTATTAACAATATCAACACTGTATTTAAAATGTTAAGTGACTGATTTGAACGAAACTTACATTGCGTAAATTTTGCCAAAGCCCAGTTTACTAACTGCAGAACTAAAAATAATAACCAAGTTGAAATATTAATTATAATAATAAATCTACTCATACTGTTACACAAAATTTCTTGGTTTAACTGTTGATTGTTATCTAACATGGCTAAACCGTATTGATTTGGTGACAAAAAATTAAGCACTACGTGTTACTTAATTCAAAATATTAAATCATATTTGGCCATTTCTACTCTGAAGATCATTTGTCATTCCTTTTTTCATTCAATTATGTCTTATGACATAATATTCTGGGGAGACTTATCACATAGTTCTGTAATTTTTAAAATGCAGAAAAGCGTATTTACAATAATAAAGGGCTGTGGGTATAGGTAGCCATACAGAGAATTATTCAAGGAATTAGAGATATTACCACTCTCATCACAATGTATTCTCTTTATTATTGTTTGTTAATATTAGGGATTATTTTGTGTCAAATAGTGTATTTCATAACAGTAATACCAGACAAAAAAATAATTTACACTTGCCTCAGGTATGTCTGGCCATGTATCAGAAACGAGTTTATTATTCAGGCATCAAAATCTTTTTAGCGGTCTTCCCAAGGCAATTAAGGATATCTGCAGCAAGCCTAAGAAGTTTAAAGTTGCTTTAAAGCACTTTCTGCCTACTCACTGATTTTATAGTTTTGATTAATTTTTTTAACAAACAGTAATATTTAACTCTATTGTGTTTATATTATCCTGTATTCTTACATTGTACAATTACATTAAATTACTCTGTACTTATTCATTATCCATTGTTCTGTTACTTCATTGATTTTTAAATTTTATTTCACATTTCATATATATTTATTGAGCTTATATGTGTGTATATTATACTTGAATGTATTTTGAAGTTTTATTTGAAATTTTGTAATTATCTGTGGTTAACTTATTTTAATTTGAAATTCTGTTCTAAAGTTGTACTATTTTACATTAATTATTCTAGACTGTTTATCTTAGTGATGTGCTCTTCTGTTGCATAGAGCCAGCACACTTGTTTTTTTACTTTTCCAATATCCAATGGATGAACTCCTGTATATGGATTATTTGGAATACTATTAAAGAATCTAAAAAGAGAACAAAGGCTGAGTGTGTCTGAAGACGTACTGAGGAACATGTTTCCGACAGAGGCAGTAAAATTGTTTAAATGGGGAGCTGCATGATTTATGCTGTCCAGATGTAAGTACAGTGATCACAGATGATGAAATGAGGCATGTGACATGTATGGAGAAGAGAAGTGTGTGCAGGGCTTTGGTGGGGAAATGTGAAGAAAGCAAACAATGTGCCGGGCATTAGTGGAAGGAGGATATTGAAATTGATCTTAGTAGCGTGAGAGGGCATGGGCTGGAATGAGCCTTAAAAAAAAAGGTGAACTGCACCGTTGTACAGGCACTGAGGCTCTGTACAGGCCGAACGGCTCATAGGGGAGTAGAGGTATAGCTCTATTCTTTCTTGACCATGGCACCAGAAGGGGGTGAGGGGTCAGCGTCACGCCCCGGCCGCTGTTCACCCCCGGGAAAGACCCTGTACCCATTTTACAGTTGGCTGGGTGGGCTCCAGGGCCGGCCTGGACAGTTGCGGAAAATCTCGTCCCCCGCCGGGATTCGATCCCCGGACCGTACATCCCGTTGCCAGTCGCTGTACCGACTACGCTATCCGGTCCACGAAATGAACCGTAGGATGGTGTAAAAAATATGAAGCAGATCTTGTTAGTTCCTTCAATATAACTGTACTCCAAGGTGTTAGTGTTTGCCACCATACATATATCGCCAGAGCCACATTTGATCAAGAAGGGTGCGCATTGCTTAGTTCACGCAATCAAAAAAGTAAATCGTTGTGTATATTACGCATACCATACGGAATTGTGCTAAGGGTGGCTTGAATCCACATGTCCTAAGTGCAGTACTGAACAGAACTTTGATCGTGTTGTAACACAGAGATTAATAACATGGTACTACATTCGGATCCAAATATGCGTCATACCATTTTTTGAAGGTTATGACTGGGCATAAAAAAAGCCTCTACAGCTGCTATTTGACTCCGGAAGTGTCTGGTTCGCTCTTCCATCTGGCGGCAGTTTGGGGAACAACATAGTCATGGACATGGTAGCGTGAGTGGCGTTGTGGTATGTGGGTGCGGATGTTTCCGTAGCAACTGCAGTTGTTACGACAAAGTTGGACGTTAGGAAGCTTACTGTGTAACTGTCTTGGCATCGTTATATACGACCATGAGTTCCACGAAAGGTAAGGATGAAGCAATTTTGTTTTAAATATCATTAATACCTGTAGTTCCTACTTGACTAATGGATTTTGTAGTTTGCGGGAATTCCAGTTTGCTGTTCGAATGTGCGTGAGCAACTGTCAGGTGGATGTTTCTATATATATATATACGACTAAACTGTATGCATTGAACTAGAATCTTATTACAGCTTCTTCCCTTAGTAAACAATCATTCTGAATGTGTCAATCCCTGTATGTACTGCTATACATTATTAAATATTTCTGGAATATAAAAATATTTTGGACTACATTTCATGCTAGCATTTCTCGTGTGAAACAAAAATGCCATGATTTTAAAGTTACGAATCCAGTTACGCAATCTACGTGAGGTAGGTATAAGAAAGTTTCCCTCCGATTGAATAAAGGCTGCGTATGGAATATGATACTACACCAATTCAAATGCAATAGGAATGTTTACACACTGCAAGTCATGCTGTAGTGGTTTTGACTACAATTGGAACTTATAACGTACCATAACCATAATATCTTCGTATTTTATGACGTGTGCAATCGGTCGTTCTGAAGGAACGAGCTAGGTAAACGTAGCAAAGTAAATACTTGCGAATCTGTGATAAGAAATCTACTTTGACGCATCTAGCAACAAATCTCTCGCGTTTGGCAAAACCCAGCATTATTATCCACCTCACTTCCCAATAATATTTCATATTTACCTCGTGACCGGATATTTCTGTGGAATCATACGCTGTTACTTATATTCTCAGAGGAGCATTCGTGCGTTTTGTTCTTCCAGTAGATGATTGCAAATTCAATTAGTGGAACACAAAGAGAACTGCAATTTTGTTCCCACGTTTTACTTGGGTTAACTTTATAGTACCATGTTGGGACCTTAGTTTATGATATAGGAGTTACACGACAAACTGTCTAAATAACTACCTCCGTTGATCGGTCCTCTTAGAGGAGGTTCCTCAAGTAGTCAAGAAATTCCCCGAATTTGATGGAACCCGAAGATCCATTACTGTGTTTGCAGGAGCCCACCACTGGTTCCTAACCGGTGCTGGATAAGTTTGTCCCACAGATGTTCATCCACTTTGCTTAGGACACGTTTTCATACTATTCAAATTTTTCCCCCAAAAGCCCTATGTGCATATCTCTTCCGTCCCTTGCGTGTCAAATGCTCCACTCAACTCATCCTTGATTTCGCCACCCTAATATTTGGCGAAGGGTAATTTACAACTCATGAAGCTTCTCATTATGTATTTTTGTCTATCCTTCTGTTACTGCCACCGTCTTAGGCCCAAATATCTTTTCAACATCCTACTTTCGAAAACCCTCAACCTATCTCTCAGTGTGGAAGATCGAGTTTCATGCCCATACAAAGCAAGATAGAGATTTATGATTTTTGGTATTTTAATTGCCATGTTTGTAGGTAGCAAGCCGGAAGAGAAAATGTTGGTAGCAGGCATCCTCTGAGTTTAATCTGCCCTGAATTTGTTCATGCGTGCAATTTTGATCTCAATTTTGTAACATTTTCAAACAATTCGGCATCTATCCCGCAGCTGTGAACTTGCCCTATATTCTTTATTATCCAACAGATGCACAAATATAAAATTCGTAGATATAATTAGAATTATTATAAAATATTTAAAAACATTTAAAATTGCTCCAACATGTTTCGGATCACAAAGGATCCACCATCAGGGAGCTCTATACAGTACTTGGCTAAAATTACAGCAATGGGTCTATCTTGTCTACAGAGGCACTCTAGACAGTGCAGTACACACACAGTGCCTCTCCAGACAGTGCAGTACACACACACACGCATCACGGGCAAATATGCTGCCATAACACCGACTACGTCCATATCAACGGACACGATGGAGCCATCACTGTAATTTTAGCCAAGCACTGTATAAAGCTCCCTGATGATGGACCCCTTGTGATCCGAAACATATTGGAGCAATTTTAAATATGTTATAATAATCCTAATTGTATCTACGAATTATATATTTGTGCATCTGTTGGATAACAAAGTGTTTTAATCGTCATTGATACACGGTACAAACATGAAGATTGCCCTAGATTCTGTTCGACATGAATGTATTCCTAATGAAATGTGCATTTACTGCTAGACCAGCGTCCCAACTCGTCACTAATGAAGTTTCTACGTTTCTCTTATTATTATTAATATTTCATCCCATTAACCCTTTACAGACGAAGCGCAGACTGCTTTATTTAAACACTCAGTCCGTACCGCGCTGTAAACACTTTTCATCTCGGTTATAAAACCATTCAGTTTATGCTGTAAGTGGCACAAGTCGCTGTTTGTTCTCAGATAAATACAAAACACATAAATACAGTGTGGGCAGAGCGTACAGTTGTTGAGTGTTAAACTGTTGGTGCATCACGTGATCGGTAGGCTTTAGAAGGTTAAATTAACGTCACCAGCATACAGTAGACCAGAAGCTGGCAAGCCCCGTGTCTCCTGCGTCTCTTGAACCTCCCTAATGGGATATTCTAAAGCAGGTGTACAACAAGAATTTTTCATTGGTGTGGGGGTTGACCTAGGGGCTAGGTGTAATTCATGTTTAATTATGTTATAAAAATAATGTCATAAGTACAACTGTAACATAACGCCGCTTGCAACTACACTTGTGTACACACAAATACAGACACGTGTTACGTGAGTCGCTGAATTAATTTAAATCAGAAAGTCTAATTTTCTTGTTTTCTACAATTTAAGGCATCAGAAGTTTCTTATTTCATTTTTCAAAATGTTAATGTACTATTTTGATATTTTGCTGACCGCACATCTCAGTATAATCTTAGTAATTAACCAGCTTAATGCACAAAATCTTGTTTTATAATAGTTTATTATATGCCTCTACATGTTTCGAGCACTATGTGCTCATCATCATGAGGTCAAAATTTTATTATACAGCATCTGGTATCATCACACCTGTAGGCGGCCATCCGGTACACAGGTTAAGAGAGGAATCAGATGCTGTATAATAGCAATTTTGGCCTCCTGATGATGAGCACATAGTGCTCGAAACATGTAGAGGCGTATAATAAACGTATTATAAAACAAGAATTTGTGCATTAGGTTGGTTAATTACTAAGATTAATTTAATATACTAATTGCCAGCCGATTTCGACTGACAAAAATCGCGTGAAACGTTTAATATCATCGTGTCTACAAAATCTTATTAATTTTAATTTAATGGGGGGGGGGGTAAGAAGGCGGCAGCCCCCCTCCCTTGCATGCGCCTCTGTTGTAAATCAAACATAAATCATCGTATACAATTTTAAAACTGCCTTTAACCACCTTGGATTCGAATCCAGGATCTTCGGATGAATAAAAACACAGATGTGTGGTGATCCTTTTGTAGTAAGACTAGTGTGCCTCAGTTCAGGAGACGAAAAACGTAACGTGATCCCATTACAGGCCCGGTGTGGCCCAGAGGGTGGGTAGAGGTATAGCTCTACTCTTCCATGACCGCGGCACTAGAAGGGGGTGAGTGTTCAGCAGCACGCCCCGGCCGCACTTTACCCCCGGGAAAGA
>Ga0123352_10018882_pt1 | contig 10990 bp, 6 predicted proteins | sample TergutLab28metaG_FD_89700 | JGI IMG/M metagenome (GOLD analysis project Ga0123352, IMG submission 89700) | Labiotermes labralis P1 segment gut microbial communities from Petit-Saut dam, French Guiana - Lab288 P1 | ecosystem: Host-associated > Arthropoda: Insects > Digestive system > Gut ... | reverse complement strand
GACTGTTGTCCAAAGGTGTGATTTTTGTGAACAGGGAACTAACAAATATTTGTAATAGGATGTGAGATCATTTACACAAAGCATTAACAAATTAATGCTTTGTGTGAATGTGGTACTGAAATGGAAATTGGAAAATAATATTTAGCATTCAAATCTTGCATTTGAATTGTGCAATGGTAAGTTGAACGTGTCTATTATAGGTCGGTGCAGTTAGGATACATTTTTTTATATAAGCAATTTGGAATAAAAAGGTTGTTTAAATTGGGTAATAATATTTTATCAAATTTTAGAAATTTTTGTATGTAACAAGACAGATAAGTAAATAATTTTGTATTAAAAAATAGAATCATAATTTGAAACATGTTACAGACTTATTACAAATTATGAATGTTATATTTTTAAATTACAAAGGTGAACTTATGTCATATCCGTGACAAAATTCAAACGTGGTATTCCTACCATGAAAGTCCGTAAAGTAATTTAATGCAAAACATTTAATTGGCTGTGTCATACAACTGCCACAGGGCCAGTGTCCTTCCCCTGTTGTGTAAGAAAACACAAATCACATGAAATACCTCACACTGTTTAACTCACATAATATTCTGCAAATGCAGTGCCAAAATCTGCTATTTTAACTTTGTAATGTGAATTTGACATTCAGAGGACCGTGCATTGTGATATATTCTTATAATAACATCCAACAAGATGCACTATTTCTCAAATTTATTTGATAAAGTACTGTAAGTGTTTCGGACAGGTCCGCTGTACATCGTCAGGAGTATCTCAACACTGTACACACGCAATAGGTATTTTTCATGCTAGTTCTGTTGGCTGTCTGCTAGCGCGGTCATGCTAGCAGACAGCCAACAGAACTAGCATGACAAATACCTACTGTGTGTATACAGTGCTGCGATATGCCTGATGATGGACCTGTTCGAAACATGTAGAGTACTTTATCAAATAAACTTGAGAAATAGTGGATCTTGTTGGCTTTTATTATAAGAATTGTAATGTGAATTAGTGGGAGCAAGTTAAACCCTATGCTCAATGCAGACAAGACTAAAAAATATCAATTCTCCAGTTACTCTGAATTTCAGAATTACTTCTGTTAAAAGCTGGACACTTTTCTCAAGTGTGACTACTCTGGTGGACGTTTGGACATTTTCCATCATCTTGGGTTATATTGCACCAAAATGTTTAAATAAATGATTATCTTTTATCTTAAAGTAAATAAAGTTCTTCACCAACTGGGATTGTACCTTTAAAATGGGCCCACTATATGGGATTCAACTCTCCATGTTCCATCTGAAAATAAAGACACATCCATTTTGAAAATGTTGTGGTGCAAGAAATCTAAGGCAATGTCCAAACCACTATCACAGCTAATAACAATACTATATCGTCACAATGTTTAAGGCTGAATCAAGATATTTGTCTGTCCTGTGAAATGTAATTATTTCCAGCCATCACCCATCTTTAAATTGAAAAATTTTATCTACGTATTGAACACAGTTTCGTTCATGCTTGGTATTAAATTTCTGAAAGTAATTTCTCATAACAAAATGTTACATTTGTTCTGAATGAAGGCATCACGATGTGCTTGAAAATCAATCAGTATTACACAAACATACGTCAGTGCAATCTATTTATTCTGGAGTAAGGCTACATGTTTCGAATAGATGTTAGTCATATTCAGGCCCCTATACAATTTCGTTACCAGATGCTTTGTCCACTTTGGGATCCCATAGTGTTTACATGTGGATTACTTATTTGCTAAAGCCTTCTAGAAAAGTTTTAACTACATAGTGTGTTATTTTCAGATTGTGTTTAAGCACTAAAACAGTAAAGCACAAAAATTCCTTTCTTTACAGTGTGTTGATCCCAAAGTGTACAAAGCATCTGGTAACGAAATTGTATAGGGGCCTGAAGATGACTAACATCTAGTTGAAACATGTAGCCATACTCTAGAATAAATAGATTGTGCTGATGTACGTTTGTGTAATACTAATTGTTATGTTTGTCCCAAATATGAAAGAATTTTATCTTACATATTATTATAATAAAATAATCAAAATACAGCATTATACAAATTATAAATACCACTAAAATTGTGTTTCCTCTATATGTTTCAGCAACATGCATTTACCATTCCCCATTTTGTCTCTCATTGATAAGGAAGCCATTAAATATTAAGTGAAATATTGTTATAATGTATTTGCAAAACCTGGAATGGCTTTGTAGTGATGAATAACCCATGGCAGTGTCAAATACAGGCTGTTCAGTGACGTTCTGATGGTATTTCTGGACCTTGTCTGATTATTGAAGTTACTCTAATGCTAGCAGTATCTGACAGCTGTGTCTTCACATGTTACAGGTTTTGTGTGTTTGTAATTCAGTACTTATTAACCACCAACAAAATACACTTATAACATAAATGTAGATACTGTATTTGATGAATAAAAGACCAACTTGATGTCACTAGCTGTTTTGTTTCACTTCTTATGTGCTCAACATGTTTCGGACATTAATATATCCATCATCAGGAGCTTGCGACTTTGCTGTTGAATTACCACATCGGTTGTTTTGTTCTGTAAAGACGGAGGATTTAGCGTCAGTGTACATTTATGGTGTTTAGTGGTGTGTGTTTGGTGTGATGTGCTTTGTCACTTTATTGTAGTTGGTACGTGCATTTTCATTGATATTGACTGTTTTCTTTTGTGCAAACACACACTAAACACCATAAACGTACACTAATGCTAAATTCTCCTGCTTTACAGAACAAAACAACCAATGTGATAATTCAACAGCGCAGTTGCAAGCTCCTGATGATGGATATATTAATGTCCGAAACATGTTGAGCACATAAGAAGTGAAATAAAATAGCAAGTGACGTCAAGTTGGTTTTTCATTCTTCAACTATTACAATTATGCATGGTCCAATAAACATAAGATTCACTATATTTGACATTCAGGTGACCGTGTATCGTGACAAATTCTTACAATAAAACCAACTAGAAGCACTAATCTCTCAGATTTATTTTTGGAATAAAACTCTCCATGTTTTTCAGACAGTTCCTCTGTCCATCATCAGCAGTTTCTCACTGTACACACAGCAATGGTATATGTCATACAGGTCTGCTGACAGCTTGCGAGCAGGATCAGGATGGAACTGCAGTTCCATCCTGATCCTGCTGCTTGCAAGCTGTATGACATATACCATTGCTGTGTGTACAGTGAAAAAACTCCTGATGATGGACTGAGGAACTGTCCGAAACATGTAAAGTTTTATTCCAAAAATAAATTGGAGAAATTTGTGCATCTAGTTGGTTTTATTGTAAGAAAGTAGATACTGTAGATATTGTGATGCATTTTCCAGTATGTTTCAGTTCTAACTGAACTTTCATACTTTCATTAGAGAGATTACAGTTTTCAGAGGAAGTGAAGCATCCAGAACTGTACTTGCATATACTTACATCATATCAAACACAACGCTTTATAACTTTAGTAGGCCAAGTTCAATATTTCAAGTTTAAAATATATGTATGTGTAACAATATATACTTTCCAAACCATGATGTATGTAAATAGAACTTTGAAATACTGAACCTAGCCTCCTAATGTCGAAACAAATTGCGGTTGATATAATATATAACATACATGATGTTGGTGGGAGTTTTTGAATGTTTAACTTCCCCTTAAAATTGTAATCTCCGTAATGATGGGTCAGTTACAAACAGTTTTGGAGACCGTGTGATATATGCAATAGCAGGCAACTACATTTACCTGGTAAATGCTTTTGTTGGTGGTTAATAAATGTTATATTATAGGTATTGTAACACAACATTCATGGAGCTGTTGGTATTTGAAGTTCAGCTAGGCTGTTACCATGAATAAGTTGTTATAGTGTGCAGCTTATTTTACTGTAAATGGCAGAGGTGACCACCTTTAGTTTGGACAAATTTTCTGAGTTTTATAAATGAGAATGCCACATACAGCAAATCCCCTTTAAGTTGGGAATTTCCACCTGTAAGAAGTAATGTAAATGGGGGTTAAGGAAGACCAAGCTTGTGTGTACAGTATCTTGTACAAATAGAGTCTGTACATAAGCTTTTATTGTGAGCAGAAGATTGGGATAAAATTATAGATTGATGTGGAATTGAAGCCCTCTTCTTTTGGAAAATTTATGTTCCACAGACGTGGTCCTCAGAATTGTAGGGAACTGTCACTTGTGGTTCCTAAACAAAATGGCCCCACATGTGCAGGGAAATGGCTGTCATAATCTGGGATAATGTGGAACCTCTGTATGTCTTTCTCTACTTGACTTAAATTTGTGTGCATAAATCCATTGCTTGCGATGTTCTGCACAGTTACAGTAATCCCAGAGAAAATTACTTCACCATATTCCATTTGGGATAAGTGTAGTGTTGTACTAATAATGGTATTGTCCCCACGTCAACACTTTGTTTTTTGTAACACCATTTTACCAGTTTCTTGTTGGCGTACACAAAAGAATTGAGAACGCTGTGTTGAGTTGAATTAAAACCATATTGTTAACACTTTACTAGAAAGATATTATATACAGATTTAAAATGTAAGTGGAAATTTGGCTGGTACAGGGCATGTCATTTTTCCAAGACAGTGAAACGTGGCAAAGTTTGCTGCTTTTAGGGGTGATGGCTGGTTGTTTTTCTGCAGTGGTTCTCAAAGTGTGTTGCACACTAGTCTTTCAGCTAATCTGTAAGTTAGCCCAAAACAATTAGAAACTTAGGCCAACACTTCAGCACTTACAAAATCATCTGATTTGTTTCTGTTCAAAGACTGATCTGTCCTTCTCTTATAACTTAGATGCCTTTGAGAATGTCACAGCTGTGAGCACTAATATAGCAGTTTTCTGAGATGTAGTATGATAGACAGTTACCAGCATTTTATAGGATTGCGCTACGCTTATCTTCAGTGCTGACGCTGATGATCTTCACATTCTATCTTTTCAAACTGTTGTTAAATCACTACCATACTACATGGCATTATGTCCTTTAATTTTATTGTTGGGTTCATGTGGCAGCACAGTTGGTCCACAATGAATCATTTGAAAGTTTTGAGAATCATTGCATGTCATTCACACATGCATCACTCACACAGTTCCCTGACACTTGAAATATCACACAGTACTTCAGTAATGTGTATATGAAAGTCACAGTGTTGCCACTTTAGTTGTTTGGGTATATTTCTAAAGAATTTAAATGTTTTTATTATGTAAATTCACTAGTGCAGTTTTATTCAGAGTGAAATATGCTGCTTGTTTGGTGACACTGTGTGTATGTGTGGTAAGGTGATTGCATTGATACAGTGTGAAATTTTCTATGACTCTGTTTATAAGATTGGCTAATAAGAAAATGATTATACATACTTGGTGTTACTGGAAATAATCCACTGTTTATTCCATGGTGGGTTAGATTTTTGTAGAATTTGGTGGTGTAGAGCAGCCTAACATCGAAAAAAAAAGGTAATGGTGAATTCATATATTTCACTGAGACATGAATTTAGTTGTTTTGCGTATGTATTTGTGTTCACAGAATGTGTTTATTGTGACCACACTTGTTTTACCACTCCCAGTATTAAGCTCAAAAACCTCAAACCATATTGTGCGTCTTTACTGTACTGTTGTAAAAAAATTCCACAAGCTGTTTGTAGCTTCATAAAGTGACCATACATGATTTGATCTACTTTACATATTTTATATGTGTAAAGTATTTGCTCTGGATACATTTCACTTGTACAAAAATTTCGATGTTTTGTAAAAGACACTGAAATAAAAATAATTCACTGTGATGTGTTTTCAAAGAGTATTCAAGCCTTTAAGGAAAAAGTTGTTAATTTTTCACTGTCCAGTCTTTATGTGGTGAGATGGAAGTGTCAGGGTATGAATGTTCATGTTAAGAAATATTCATTCTACATTTACTGAATGGATTTGAGGACACTTTTTCACACGAAGCCAAAAGATGCTATTAGGTTAGGGTTTATGTCACTCATTGATTCAATGCCTATGAGATTAATCAACAAATTTAAACATGACAAACAATTATGCTGTGTTCTGTGATAAGCACCTACAAAAAGGTAATATAGTCCTCATCCATGCCATGAAGGCATACAGGCTGATTAGAATTATAGCTCCATTCTTTATTAAACAAAGAATTAGATGGAGGCCGTTTTCTGTTTTACGCTGTGTTTACTTTTATTCCTGGGGACAGAGCATTTAGTAACCATCAAACAGGAGGCTGGATGGGCCCCACAGCCATGCTGGATGTTTTGGAGAACAGAGAGATTTCTTGCGTCTGTCATGAATTGAACTCTAAATCGTCCATCCTGTAGGTTAGTCATTCTACAGACTACGCTATCCCAGCATCTGGTGAAAACAGAAATATTTGGTTTGTGAGCCTGAAAAGTTTATTGGAGCACCGATTTTCAGACCGTAGTCTTGACTTCTTCCTCCTTCAGCTGTAGTGGTCAGCTCTGTGCACTCACATACACTGTGGTGGTGGAATCGCTGTTTTTCTAGTGACCGTAGACGTCTACTGAGGACTTCATGGAGACTGTAGAGCAAACTGCCTGTAGGCTCTTCTGTCAGTTTTGTTACGTGGACAACATCTTTGCTAGTGAAGATGCAACATGTCGTAGACTGAGTGGTTTACATTGTAACATTGACACCATGACAGAGAATGAAGGAGACTCAGCCATCTTGTCCACTTTAACATTGGTACTTACATAAGAACTGATGTCTCGCTAGTCACAAAGTGCACCATAAACTAAGCCATATAATCGATGCACAGAACCATTCTTCCAACAAGCCAGCTCTTCCCTCCACCCTGATAGACAAAGGCAGAAACCTGTGTAAGAGTTGTCAGGATGAGTTTGAATTTCTTTTAGGGGGTAAGGTGCAGTGATAAGCAGATTTTCTGGGCTCTCTCTCCATCTATCCACTAGAGGGGATTGCTGTGACCCCAGAGGGTCCAACCCTACGCTGCCTACCATTTGACCTTCAGCTCTATGAGTAGGAAGCTGCCATGGTGCAACCACACGTGTGTCAGATTGCCACCTAGGAAGATGTCTGGGTTAAATCACTCTGAGAAACACAACCCAGGACTGAAGACTCCAGGCTTGTACAGCATCTGATGTGGGTATGGTGGGTGCTCCTTTGGGCAGCTGGTGACTGACTAACTGGTCAACTGACCAAACAACTAACCAACCAACCAACCAACCAACTAACTAACTAACTGACCAACCAACCAACCAACCGACTTACTAACTTCCTAAGAAGCTAACCGGTTCTCAGTTAGTTAAGAAATTCCCCACATTTTTGGAACCCGAAGGTTCATTACCGCATTCACAAGTGTCTGCCACCTGCCCCTATCTTGAGCCAGATCAATCCAGTCCATGTCTCCCAACTTGACTTCTTGAAGAGCCATTTTACTTTTATCCTCCCATCTTGATGGTAAATCTATTGACCAAATTAAAACACCAACATTTCCTCCCATTTCTTTCACAATTCATTATGCAATATTCATACAAAATATTGGTATGTAAAATAAATTAAGCAACATGTGCATGCATCATGCATACCTCTGAGTTGTGAGAGGTGTGGAAAACAGTCTGTTAATTGTTTTTCCTGCAGTTCAGTAGTTTTTGCATTAACACATAAAGCCATATTCCACGGCAATTAAAAGTGTTTGGCTCTCAATCATGATGTAACTGGTTTGAAAAAAAAACTTTCAGAAATTCACCTAAACATCTCTATGTGACGCAGCAGTGATGCTACAATGAACTGGCAGAGAAGCAAACCATCACTCATGTGTTTGGATATTAATCTTTATTTTGACGTTCAGGTGACCGTGCATCATGATAAAATCTTATAATAAAACCAACTAGATGCACTAATTTCTCAAATTTGTTTTTGGAATAAAATGCTACATGTTTTTCAGACAGTTCCTCTGTCCATCATCAGGAGTTTTTTTCACTGTACACACAGCAATGGTCTATGTCATACAGCTTGCAATCAGCAGAATCAGTATGGAACTGCAGTTCCGTGCTGATTCTGCTGATTGCAAGCTGTCAGCAAACCTGTATGACATATACCATTGCTGTGTGTACAGTGAAAAACTCCTGATGATGGACAGAGGAACTGTCTGAAAAACATGGAGAGTTTTATTCCAAAAATAAATTTGATAAATTAATGCATCTAGTTGGTTTTATTCCCCGCATTTCACGGAACCCGAAGGTTCATTACCGCACTCACATGCGTCCGCCACCTGTCTCTATCCTGGACCAGCCCAATCCAGTCCATATACCCACATCCCACCTCCTGGAGATCCATCCTAATATTATCCACCCATCTACGCCTAGGTCTCCCCGGTGGTCTCTTTCCCTCCGGTTTCCCCACCAAGACCCTATACACCCCCCTCTCCTCACCCATACGCGCCACATGCCCAGCCCATCTCATTCTTCTTGATTTTATCACTTCTTGACTAGCTGCAAACCAGTTAGCTTCTCAAGAAGGACTCTGCACCATGGAGTAAGTAAGTAAGTAAGTAAGTAAGTAGTAGTAGTTGGTTTTATTATAAGAATTAATTTTTATGTTATTTGAATTGATGGCCCAGTCACTACAGCTCACATTATCACAATATTTGAGACAATTTTTAATTGTAACTGGCAATCAAAAACCCGGTTGGATGGGATATTACCGGTCCAAATGGTGTAACTGAAATTATTACAGTGACATACTTCTTGGTCACCCATATGTCAATGGATTCAGATTTACATACAAGATAACTGGAAGATATAACCCCACATAAGAACACTTTATATATGTGTACAGCAGTGAAACATTGAAGGGCTTGGCGTAGGTAATAATAAGCCTGGAAGAAAGGTAATGTATTTTTTCTTGAAGGAAGTACTTAAAAAATATTATAGCCTACATGTCTGTATCGGAGACCGCGGTAGCTCAGTGGTTAAGGTGCTGTGCTACAAATCGGAAGGTCGCTGGTTCGATCCCAGCTTTTGTCATAGGAATTTTTCATTGATATAAAATCCTTCCGATCGCACTATGGTCCTGGGGTCGATTCAGCCTCTAACAGAAATGAGTACCAGGAGTATTTCCTGGGGGTAAAGGCGGCCGGTGCTTAAGGCTGACAACCTTACCGCCATCCTGTGCCGTTGTCATGAAATCTGGGAACCTTAACTTCCTGGAACCCTCTGGGCCACTCCAGGCCTGAAACGGGACTGCTTTACTTTTACATGTGCGTCTGTTTTTGTTTATAATTTATTTTTACCTAAAGAGTTCATGTTTGACGGTTGATATAAAAGTCACATCTCCAGACACCAAGTTTTCAGTACGCACACGTGTATAATGATGACTACCCATCCATCTGATGACACAGTAATATTTTTTAATTTTTGCAATGAATATCCTAAAATTATTGCTCATAACATTAGAATGTTCAGGGAGAACACCTTCGATTTCATGATTAACCTTTTGACGCCTAATGTCAACTATAGTGGTCGTACCGCACCGCTAACCTCTAAAGTTCCTGTATTATTCACATTTTATATACAGGGTGTGCTAAAATTAAAAAAAATTATTCCGGCGCCAAAAGGTTAAGGTAAAAAAAGGTAAAGTGATCCCGTTACAGGCCCGGTGTGGCCCAGAGGGTGGGTAGAGGTATAGCTCTACTGTTCCATGACCACAGCACTAGAAGGGGGTGAGTGGTCAGCAGCACACTCCAGCCGCACTTTACCCCCGAGAAAGACCCGGTACCCATTTTACAGGAAGCTGGGTGGGCCACAGGGCCGGTGTGGACGAGCGGAAAATCTCGTCCCCACCGGGATTTGATCCCAGACCGTCCAGCCCCTAGTCAGACGCTATACCGACTGAACTACCGGGTCCACTCATAATAAAGGTAATCAATAAAAAGTTATTCTTCTGACAACCGTGGTAGTATGTAGATAGAATGTAATGAATTACATTTTTAATGTATGGAAATTATCTCGTGGTACCCATTAGTGGACAACTAAGCCATTCTGGATTTTTTGTTGAATTTTGAATTCCCTGGACAATTATGATGAATATTCTCGTACAGACTGCAAGCCGTCCAGATGGGAAATACAACCGTGAATGTCACAAATACAATACACAGTGCTGGTACCTACCATCTAACGGTACTTGTTCGTGGTATAACCGGCCAAATTTCAAAGTCGGGAACACGAGCTCCAACCAGGGAATATTACGCGTGGTGGTCACAGGAATTTTTAGTTTCTACCAACTAGATAACAACAAGGATATTTGTGGCTTGGGGGTCGTTAGTTGTATTAACACAGTCACTTAATTCTTATACTTTACTATTCACAATCAATCTACTTACAGTCCGGCACTGTTACAAATTGCACACTCAATCCAACAAAAATCCATCGGCGTGATATTTCGTACGTCCCGCTCAGGCAGTCACGTGCTGTACAGTTGCCATCATAATTCGAGTCGTTTTTCTTTCCCCATATTTGCGCATTCGTGGCGTTTCTCTGTCTTCCATTCATTACAATCAATCACACGGCGTTTATATTAACCGAAAACAAAAATACATCTCCATAATTTCAAATTAAAACATTAATTAAAATACATTAATTTTCCCACGCGCGAGGCTAGCTAGCTAGCTTTTCTACTAAGGATGGATGAATCAACCGGACCCTTCGTTCTTATTGTCAGCAGGCGTAGCGCAGACAGTTCAACGCGTGCTAGCAGTAGCTTTTGGAAACAAGCTATGTTGGTTCGAGTCCCACTATCGGCATATTTCTTTATGTAGCCCAGGCAGTTGAACGTGTGCTAGGAGTAGCCTTTGGAAATAAGCTGTGTTGGTTCGAGTCCCACTATCGGCATATTTCTTTATGTAGCCCAGGCAGTTGAACGCGTGCTAGCAGTAGCCTTTGGAAACAAGCTGTGTTGGTTC
>Ga0123352_10018881_pt1 | contig 10990 bp, 11 predicted proteins | sample TergutLab28metaG_FD_89700 | JGI IMG/M metagenome (GOLD analysis project Ga0123352, IMG submission 89700) | Labiotermes labralis P1 segment gut microbial communities from Petit-Saut dam, French Guiana - Lab288 P1 | ecosystem: Host-associated > Arthropoda: Insects > Digestive system > Gut ... | reverse complement strand
TAACACACAATTCTACACATCTCCACGTCTCACTTTTCACATTTTCATCACTAGTATAACCATCACAAGAAACATTCTTTACCGTCAGTAGCCCTCTTGCACGCAAGCTTAATGTTTGTCACGATGCCCACTTGTCTGCCTTTACTCGGATGAATTCGACAGGCAGATCGACAGTTATCGATATGGCCACAGTGAAACAAGGGGGAGAGGGGGTTGCCATCAGCCTTGGTCGCAGAATATAGGCCAAAGAAATGGGTACGTCTTCTTCCTTCACAAACTGGGCCAACTCTTAGTGCCATGTCGTGTTTGAAATTGCATTTCTACGAAGAATGTAATTTAAAAGAGTGTAGAGTCGGCGCACACATATATTACATATATTACATATATATTTTTTGCTATTATTGATATAGGCCTATCAATGGATTTGTTACTCATTTGTAGTAAAAAGGTACAGTGACCCCGTTACAGGCTCGGTGTGACCCAGAGGGTGGGTACAGGCATAGCTCTACTCTTCCATGACCGCGGCACTAGAGGGGGGTGAGTGGTCAGCAACACGCCCCGGCCGCACTTTACCCCCGTGAAAGAGCCGGTACCCATTTTACAGGAGGCTAGGTGGGCCCTAGGGCCGGTCTGGACGGGGGGAAGATCTCGTCCCCACTGGGATTCGATCCCGGACCGTCCAGCCCGTAGTCAGTCGTTATACCGACTGAGCTACCGGGCCCACATTCATATGTTATAAATACGTGAAATTCAATCAGAAGTTGAGGTAGCTCAGCCGGTTTTGCGATTTGGCAACGGGCTAAAGATAATCATGATTCGATTCCACGTGGGGTTAAGAGTTACTGTCTTCCGTATAGCGTCGAAATAAATTAGCGTTTCCCGTTAAAAATTCTAGGGAAAGTCTCCGTATTTATTACATAATATATTTTTTTCTATGACTGGGTTCTTTTCTGCCTTAATACAGCTTTATACGTGTTTACGTGGGTGAGTGAAATGAAAACCTTAAATATTTTTATCTCGTAATTTACCGAACACAAAAGGTACACAATGACTTCATGGACGATATATGTGCTGATCCATGACTTATATCCAGATGTGCGGCTATTTCATTCCTGTTACGCGGCGATTTACCTTCACGATGGTTTCAACTGCTGCAATGGCCTTTGGTGTCACTACTCGGTGTGCCTGACCAGGTCGAGGAGAGTCTGTTACAGAACTAACGCCGTTCATGAACTTCCTAGTCCACTCGTACACTTGCTGTTGTGACAGACATGCATCACCATACTGAACTTTCATTCATCATTGAATTTCGATGGGTTCCGCCCCTTCACTACCTAAAAAACAGATGACAGAACGCTGTTCTTTGGTGCATGTTGCAATCGGGGCCGCCAACTTTACACTACTACTGCGCCGTCGTGTTGCATTCCTGCATCGTACTGCCACCTGTGGGCCACTCTTCAAACCATGAGTATCATTGTCGTCAACTACAAGACAATCGAGCTGCGTTTCGAATTTTTATCGCACTTTTAAGGTTTTCATTTGACTCACCCTCTAGAACACGAATTTACCTTTTCTAAAGTGTTTCGTCAGTCACTGCTATCTTCAGGTTTAGAATAGACGAATGACACGTTTAAATAAACGTACCATAAATGTAAAATATCATAAAACGCAAAATCGTTGAAGTTACAGATCAAATAGATGTTTACAGAATTATAAAAAATTATAATCTAAATTATTTTAATTTTAATTTTATCTTCCTTACTCATTGTCAAAAGTTCCACTGGGCCATTTAAATGTCTGTTAAGGCTAAAATATCAGTAATAAAAATTTTTCGTTTTGTCGTTTCAAACCTCTATTGCAGACATTTCGAATTTCTTGACTTTGATATTCTCAATTGTAAGCACGATGGTGCAATTTAATGAAATTTGTCTTATTTCTGTACACGTACATTTATTGTATGTACACTGTAAACAGATGTTACATACTGTGTAAGTCTGTCGCAATAAGGAAGAAAATGAGCTGAGAGTATGGAAAATAGTGTGCTGAGGGAGACATTTTGGCCTAAGAAGTAGGAAGAAAAAGGAGACTGCAGGAAAATGCACAATACGAAATTTTATATTTTGCATTCATTAGGTGATCAAATCAAAGAAAATGAGGTGAGTGGGACTTGTATCATTCATGGGAAAGAAAATTGTACAGGGTTTTGATGGGGAAACCTGAGGGGATGAGACCACTTGGAAGACGTGGGTACATAAAAGAGGATAATATTAAAAAGATCTTAAAGGAGCAGGATGGGAGGGCTCGGACTGGATTCATTTGGCTCTGGATAAGTGTGAAGGGTACTGGCTACCCACTCCATTCGCCAGTTTCCCTTTTACTCCCCCCCACCGGTGCGTCACCGTGTGCCGTCACATTTCAACTGGAGCCTACAACAGCAGCCTAACTAAACACGCGAGGACAAAGGAGCAGTGAGACATGGCGGTAAATTTGCCTCTGAATAAAACCACTGAAACCCAAAGTAGGATAAATTGTCCCCAGCTGAGATGTGATGTTTGTACTCTCCAACCAACGCAATAAAATTCAGGAATGCCAATCACTAGGTCACGTCTTTCCGTCGCTCCAGTTTTAAGCACGCGTGCAGCATAAAGCCTGATGTCACAGTTCACAAGCTTCCTCATATACACAGGCCCACATACTTAGTATTACATACATACATACATATATACATACATACATTCATACATACATAAATAAATACATACATACGTACATTCACACATAAATAAATACATACATACATACATTCATACATACATACATGCATACATTCATACATACATACATACACACATACATACATACATACATATATACATACATACATACATACATACATACATACATACATACATACATATAAACATACGTAGAAGTCCACGTCGTAAATCTGACGGGAAATGCGTCCGACCTCGCCACCCTTAACAAAATTCTTAATCTGACCTCCCGTAAATATTAATTGAAAAGTGTCACTGCAGACTACACCCTGATAAAGAAACCAGACACACCTATAGTGTGCAGTTGCCTCATTTTCCGTTTCGCGCGAACAAAGGGATGGCAGGACAGTTGCTGTCAGGGATCGCGGGAGACCGGAGCTGCTCTTAATTTATATAGGGATGTCCCGAGCGTGAGTTACGATATGGTCAGTGTGAGTTCAACTTGAAACCACGCCTTGCCAGCTCTTCTTCCACCCACGTCTCCCCCACCCATCTCGTATAAACGGTTTCTAGGCGACTCAAACATATATAAGGAAAAGAGACATATTGGTGCGCTCAGAGGATGAGTGGAATATATCTCAGTTGAAAAGGAATGAAACAGGTGAAGGTCAGCTCCTCCAATATAGCACATTTTGTACCCAGATATATTCATAGTTTTATGTTAACTTATTAATGATGTATTTATATAATTAAAACAAAACTGTTAAAAATAATCACTCTAGACACAAACACGTCGGTCACAATAATGTATTCTTTTACGGTAAATATTTACGTTTTTTATCTCAGTACTTAACCAACTTGATGCACAAATTTTTTGTTTTACAGTAAGTTTTATTTCATGCCTCTACATGTTTCGAGCACATGTGCTCATCATCAGGAGGTCAAAATTGCATTAAACAGCCTCTGGTATCATCACACCTATAGGTGTGAAGATACCAGAGGCTGTTTAATGCAATTTTGACCTCCTGATGATGAGCACATGTGCTCGAAACATGTAGAGGGATGAAAGAAACTTATTGTAAAACAAAAATTGTGTGCATCAAGTTGGTTAATTACTGAGATAAATATACTGAGATGCACGGTCAGCAAAACCTCAAAATTTAATCTTTTTTTTTTTTTTGAACCTTGCATTTTGATATACTTATGCAATAAGAACCAACAAAATGCACACTTTTTACATTAATGTTTTAATTTAATTGTAATGTCTTCGACATGTTTCGAACATCCAAGTGTTCATCCTCAGGAAGACTTGTACATGCAGTTTTATATTTCTTTCGTGGATCCATACATACAACATCAAGCACATCCTGCCATCGACCAGACTGCTTCTAGGGATGCATCAAAGAAATACCATACAACTGAGGACGAACACTTGAATGTTCGAAAAAGGTCGAAGACAAATTTGACATTCAGAGGACGGTGGATCGTGATATATTCTTATAATGAAACCAACGAAATGCACTAATTTCTCTCATTTATTTTTAGGATAAAAGTCTATGTGTTTCGGACAGTTCCTCTGTCCATCATCAGGAGTCTAGCACTGTACACACAGCAATAGGTATAGGTCATACAGTTTTTCTGACTGCTTGCTAGCAAACTGTCAGCAAAACCTCTATGACATATACCTATTACTGTGTGTACATGTTGTATCCTACGTGGACCCGGTGGGAAAAGTATCTTGGATATTGTTCCAGGAGGGACGGAGCTCGGAACTCAGGTTAAGACGCTGAGTTGGGCAGGCCGCACACACTCTAAAAATCCCCAATTAGAGTTACAGGAGTTTTATTGTGCGTAATTAGGGAATAATTACAGTTACAATTGAACTGTATTGGTGACAATTCTCGCCAGCGGGGCTCTTCATTACCGTTAACACTCACTGATCGTCCAGCTTCATTCTCTGTTGCTCAGTCACTGCTAGACTCCTGATGATGGAAAGAGAAACTGTCCGAAATATATAGTTTTATTCCAAAAATAAATACGAGAAATTAGTGCTCTTTGTTGGTCTTATTATAAGAATGTCGAAGACAATATAATTATATTAAAACAAAAATGTAAAAGTGTGAATTTTGTTTGTTCTTATTAGATAGGTAAATATTTACTATATGGAGAAACATTTTTCGCAAGATTTTCAGTGTTTTGTGAATGAAATATCGATCTGCCATGTAACGATATTTCGTATGCTGACTCGTTGCAGAAGAATCGATAAATCTCAAGTTCACTGAAACGGCAGCGATTCTGACTTATATGCTAGAGATTGACTGTTCGAATCTCGCCACAGACACCTGCCGTCTTAACAGGCTTTTCTTATAGACTCAGGTGTTAGGGACTGTTACACAGTGTCGATGTGTATTTCCTTCTTTACCAAAAAACAACACTGCGTCACATCCCAGAAGACATGCAATCTCATCAGTACCTCCATAAGAATCTCAAATCTCACATGTCTTGCGTGGTTTTCCTAAGTCCCTCACGGAAAATTCTGGGGTGGTTCTTTAAAGTAATTCAGGTCCGCTTCTCTCAATATCCTCCATAATCCATCACTCATCCTTCACTCCACCATTTGAAATTGCAATTAACGCCTGACAGCACGCAAAGGGCAAATAAATGGCGTTTCCGCTTCATAATCCCAGTTCGCATTGCATTAATTAGAACCATAAATTGTTATCGCACAATTTTTAATATAAGACTCCAATTCCCATTATAAACGGCTCGAAACCTGTTCAGTGGTTCCGACGATAAAACAGGAACACCGAGAGACAGGTGAACGGAAGGACAGACGGACGGACACGAGCTCCTTCATTTGATACACTTGGTGAAAAGTATCCACATTATCACAGTATCATCTGATGGTAGCGCACTGTACCGAGGCCAACAAAGAAGTCCAATACTTCTACGACCTCCACTTCTGCCTCCCTTAGCTGTCGCTCTTCCTGTCCAACATACCTCCTTCTATTCAGCTCCAGTCGTCTAACGCTTCGTTGCGTGATACTCACGCAACGAAGCACAGAACGCACATCCATAGCAGGGCACTCTTCGCAACATAACATTACACAACACGGCATGCTGCCACAATACCCAACTGGTACAGCGAAATTAATCTGTGACTATTTCTAGCAAGGAATATATAGCTCCCTGATGATGATCTTAGGACCGAAACATGTCAGAGCATTTTTAATGTTTTAATGTATAAATTTGATTAATTTTATATATGTGCAGTGGTTGGTGTAATAATTGAGTAACTCGACAACATGCACGGTGTAACAATAAAAATAAAAATAGTTCATAGGAATGTTTGTAGCGATAACCACGTCACAACTCTGGCCAGCTACTAGCCGTTTGGGCTGGATGACATGGACCAGAAGGGGTTAGAGGGGTATGCAGCAGTAAGCAATAGGAAGCCTTGAGCGCTCTTCACCATCATCCTTGGGACTCCTTTATGTTGTATCAACGTGGTTGAATATAAACGTGAAGGTCAAGTTAACCCTTCATTAATTAAACATCATATTATGAATCTACACGGTGAAGTAGAGGATAACTCCACCAATTATTTACCTCAACACCAAATGGATTAATAGTAAGCTTCAAACTCCGACCGCTTTACACCCGGAGAAACAGTTCCCGGTACCTGCTAAGTACGAGGCTGGGTGGACCTCAGCTCTCTTCTGGATGATTTCGAGAAAATAAAAATCTCTTGCCCTTGCCGAGAGTCGAACCACTATTCGCCTGCTGTCCTGCGGGTAGCCTGGTCACTATACAAACTGCACTATCCCAGGGGTAAATATACTTACAAATTATTGTCTTCTAGAATACAGTCACTCAAAGAAGTCATAAAATTCTAGAGTTTATGTGCTAGAGTCTGATCGGCCGACACTCATTGTGCTACAGTCTGATCGGCCGACACTCTCATTGTGCTACAGACTGATCGGCCGACACTCTCATTGTGCTACAGACTGATCGGTCGACACTCTCATTGTGCTACAGTCTGATCGGACGACACTCTCATTGTGCTACAGTCCGATCGGACGACACTCTCATTGTGCTACAGTCTGATCGGCCGACACTCTCATTGTGCTACAGTCTGATCGGCTAACACTCTAATTGTGCTACAGTCTTATCCCCGACACTCTCATTGTGCTACAGTCTGATCGGCCGACACTCTCATTGTGCTACAGTCTGATCGGCCGACACTCTAATTGTGCTACAGTCTTATCCCCGACACTCACATTGTGCTACAGTCTGATCGGCCGACACTCTCATTGTGCTACAGTCTGATCGGCCGACGCTCATTGTGCTACAATCTGATCGGCTGACACTCTCACTGTGCTACAGTCTGATCGCCGATACTCTCATTGTGCCATACAATCGTCCTATTAATCAAGACGCCATTATGTTCAAACATAAAAGAAACAACAATATAACTCTCGTTTTCTTCTTCAATGTTGGTCATTTTAATTTCATTTACATTACAATCCATTATTTTTACTTGCTTGTTTCTCAATCCTTCTCTCGAATCAACGATAAATAATGTCTGTTTCGAAAGAATTTTATGTTTATTTTGGTGGATTTCTTTATCTCAGCAGGATATAATATAAAAAGGGTTCTGCACTTTGGAGCAGAATCCTCCCTAAGCAGCTCGCAGTCCTTTAAATACTCAAGAAATTCCTCGGCTTCCAAGGCCTTGTTTGAGTCCAGGCTTTCCCTAGGTACTTCCAATCCTCGTCAATACGCTAAGCGAGATGAATCTGGTCTGTAAATTCGCAGAACATTTCTTCAAGACACACTTTAATATTATCATACCAACTTCTTCGGGCTCTTGCAGGTGGTTTCTTCCCTTCAAGTCACCCTACCAAAACCGCGTCAGATTGCTGGCTTCTGCCACAGTGTAGTCGATCACTTCGCCCTTCTGCTAAGTTGCATAGCTTAGGTCACTAGTCGATTACCAACATTTCGGACATCAAGTACCAACCTACCCTGGGCAACATCCCAGAAGAACAAAGGCATAAAATTGTGTTGCTCATTTTCGTCTCTGTAAAGCGTGATAAATATCCCATACATCACACCTTCCTTAATTTTGATGTTTTGCTGACCGCGCATCTCAGTATTTTTATCTTAGTAATTAACCAACTTGATGCACAAAATTTTTGTTTTACAATAAGTTTATTTCATGCCTCTACACATTTCGAGTATTATGTGCACGGTACGGCCACCTATAGGCGTGATGATACCAGAGGCTGTATAATACAATTTTGGCCTCCTGATGATGAACACATGGTGCTCGAAACATGTAGAGGCATGAAATGAACTTATTGTAAAACAAAAATTGTGTGCATAAAGTTCGTTAATTACTACGATAAAAAACCTTTCTTAATGTTATCACATTTTATTTCTTTATTTAGCAGGTTGTGGGGACCGAGGTGGCACAGTGGTTAAGGTGCCGTGCTACAAATCGGAAGGTCGCTGGTTCGATTCCAGTTGGTGTTACCGGAATTTTTCATTGACATAAAATCCTTCTGATCGCACTATGGCCTTGGGGCGACTCAGCCTCTAACAGAAATGAGTATCAGGAGCATTTCCTGGGGGTAAAGGTGGTCGGTGCATAAGGCTGACAAACTTACCACCTTCCTGTGCCGTTGTCATGAAATCTGGGAAACTTAACTTCCTGGAACCCTCTGGGCTACTCGAGGCCTGTAACGGGACTGCTTTACCTGTTTTGTTTTAGCAGGTTGTACAACGTTTCCACATCTTCCTGAGCCCATTTGACAATTATATTATCTTCTTCCTCCGGTTGCCTCCGTCATTCCAGTCTTCTTCCATTAATCCCTTTTCTCCCATCAGGCCTCAAATCCCTTCCGCCAAGGTAAGTTTAGGTCTACATCGTTTTCTTCTTCCTGGTGGGCTCCATTTCACAACTTCTTTTGGTAATCTCCCCTCTTCCATTCTTTCAAAGAATGGTATCCAGTTAAAAGGCTTAATATACGCTAAAAATCACAAAATGTGCAACTTGTCTGTACACAACCTTCTCTACAATCTTGTTGCTTTCTCCCTCTTAAGACCCAAACACTGGACTTAACATATTTTTTCTTAAACACCCCCATGCTTTTCCCCAAATCGAGGCACGAAGTTTCACACCCACACATAATAACAATTTTTCATTTTTAAATTTCTAAACTTTGAAACAGAGGGGGGTGTATAGGGTCTTGGTGGGGAAACCGGAGGGAAAGGGACCACTGGGGAGACCTAGGCGTAGATGGGTGGTTAATATTAGGATGGATTTCCAGGAGGTGGAATGTGGGTATATGGACTGGATTGGGCTGGTCCAGGATAGAGACAGGTGGCGGACGCTCGTGAGTGCGGTAATAAACCTTCGGGTTCCGTGAAATGCGGGGAATTTCTTGACTAGCTGCAAACCAGTTAGCTTCTCAAGAAGGACTCTGCACCATGGAGTAAGTAAACTTTTAAACAAGGGATTACACGTCAAAATATGTGAACTCAATGGCAGCACAAATTCCCACAATTTAGTTCGCCCTTAATTTCTTGCTGACAACAAACGAATCTTGAAAGAAGACATCACGAAGTACTAGAAAGAATGTATAATAAAATTAATTGTATAAGTCAGCACTACCTTTTTTATTTATACATAAGGCTACATGTTTCGACCCATCAGTCGGTCATCTTCAGGCCTACATAGCGGACTAAGTCATCGGTGCTGTGTGCACATTGGGATCCCAATATGTATACGTTAATAAAATACATAAAATCTGTTAAGTTTCTATGCTAAGGACGAATAAAATATGTAATAAGCACTTATCTGGTTAAAACGTTTATATTACATTAGTACATTTTAAATATTTTAACCAGATAAATGCGTATTACATCATTCATTCGTCCTTAACATAGAACCTTAACAGATTCTATGTATTTTATTAATGTATATATATTGGGATCCCAATGTGCACACAGCACTGACGACTTAGTCTGCTATGTAGGCCTGAAGATGACCGACTGATGGGTCGAAACATGTAGTCTTATGTATGAATAAAAAAGGTAGTGCTGACGTATATAATTAATTTTATTATTCAAACGAATATGTAGTTCATAATAAGTGAACTTTGAAATATGACGTAATCGAGGAAACCTCCAAGAAAAGGACGCATTAACCAGTGCGTCCATCAACTAAATTTATGGCCCATGAATAATGAAATGGAAACGTTGACATTCGTTTTAGATTTTTAAAATTTTTCACAGATTTTGTTTGTACTTTCGCCGTACAAACAAACTGAACCTTTTAAAGACGTCCCTCATTTCTTCATGTTATATTTTTCGTGTATTCATACTAATCACTTCAGCCTTCAACAAATTCCTGGCTTTCATGGAAGATGAATGCTCATTGCTGTATTTAAATACAAAATCCTGGTAATTCTTTAAACCAAAATTTTGCTTAAGTTACAATTCCGTGTACTCTGAGGAATGTGTACCAGCCCTTCAAAAGCAGTGACAACAAATTTTGGCTCGAAAGAAATTATGGGTTCTGTTAACCATCTGCTGCAGGACACTTGTGTATGGCCTCAGGTTAAGCCGTGCATGAATTGAAATATACCCACGTGCACAAACAGCCTGTATCATTTCAACAACTATATACATCAACACCTTGCTTTAGGCGATAACACACTGAAATACCATATACCAATTTCTCCCATGTCGTTTCCGGTGGCCGTGCTGTCTAAGGTGTAAGTATGCAGCCGCTCGATTGCTGGGATCGCGAGTTCTAATCCAGCTGGTAGCACTGACGTTCGTCTCTTGAGCTTATTATGTGATGTGTAGGTAGCGGCCTGTGTGAAGGGCTGATCACTCGTGCAGGGGAGTCCTGCCAGGTGTGTGTGTCTAATTGTGTGTGATCTAGAAACGTCAAACATTAGTCGGTCTAGGCCCCACTGGGGATGTTGCGTCACAGAAAAAAAAAAGATAGGCTAAAGCGTCATACAATTAGCGGGCTTTAAAGTACTTTGCTTCTATAATCTTCGAACTGATGTTTATAGAATTTTTAAAATTATAACTATAAATATTAGCTTTAGGTTTCTGTGACCGTGCATCGTGAGCAAATCGTGAAGTGAGAGAAAAAACCAACAAGATGCAACAGTTAGATGTTTATTATCAACACTTTCTCAACATGTTTCGGACATCATTATGCCCATCTTCAGGAGACCAAGACGTGTGTTACT
>Ga0123352_10018880_pt1 | contig 10990 bp, 8 predicted proteins | sample TergutLab28metaG_FD_89700 | JGI IMG/M metagenome (GOLD analysis project Ga0123352, IMG submission 89700) | Labiotermes labralis P1 segment gut microbial communities from Petit-Saut dam, French Guiana - Lab288 P1 | ecosystem: Host-associated > Arthropoda: Insects > Digestive system > Gut ... | reverse complement strand
TAACGGTTCTTAATCAATCAGCCTGACGATGACTCTCCTGAGTCGAAACATGTTACAATAATACATTAATTATAACGGTGTTGTGTTGACGGAAAGACATATTGTAAGTTTACAATAAATAAGTTACAACAATAACTGTTTATAATCGAGAATGGATACTTGTTTTTGTTGTTAATGGTCTTACATTGCATTAAAAATACATCGTGCTATGAAATGTCTAGCGGATTTTTAAAATTTTTAATTGAAATTATAATCATATATAATTACGTAATTAAATCAATAAAATTAACGTAATTATATGATTAACGTAATTATATAATAAATTATAATTATATATTATTAGGAATATATAATTATATAATTTTAATTTTAATTAATAAATTCTGAATCAAAATACACACGAAAACCTAATACATTACAGACGACGAATAATGTAGGTCTAATTTTGAACCGACGCATCATTTATAAAGAGGAAACGAGAGAATGGAAGCGACCATCAGACATAAAATATGTTCTTTTAGCGTCTACAGAATTAACACATTGAATAGCTTCTCGTCAAAGTCAGTCAGTTCACTAAACTACACTACCCTACACTACACTACCCTACACTATACTACACTCCACTAACCACTACGCCGCAGCTACTGACTTTTTGTGCTGGATACCTCGATTCGAACGTCGCCTAGTTGTGTGAATATGCAGCCAACATTTCTCATTCTACAATTTCTAACACCCAGTTCTTCGCCTCGGTTTCCAGAAAGACCAATATCCAATAGGCAACGGAGGCTCTTTTTTTCCGGGTGTAATACGACCGTAGCTTGACCCAGCTCACTTACATGCAACTATATCAATGTTAAGATGGTGTGTTTACTTCCACTGTCTCCTCCATTTGTGGGTGTGTGCTTACACAGTGACAAATTTTCCCTTACGCTTACCTTTACCCGAGACAAGCTTGCCCTCGTATGCCCACGTACACTCTTTCGTTTAGAAAAAAGTAAATAAATAAAGCCCCACTGTTGTATGTTTTGATCTTCCAAGCGCCCAATTCCAAGCGATTTTCTCCCCCTCTATTCTCTCCTCCCCGAACTACATAGGCACTGCTTGTTGCTGCATGTGCCTAGTACTTAATAAGCTCATTGAATAATGCCAGCAATATGCGAATACGAACACGTTGTCCCTGGCCAATTCACGTAACGTGAACTGAAGCGTTTTTGTAATAACCTCAAATCTGGACATTGGGGGTTCTTGTTCTGAGACAACACTGCCGCAAGCTATAGAATATCTGAAGTGCAGCGACTGCTAGCAGTTTTCAATGGGAGCCATTATGTTAATGTGTACACTAAAAAAAAATATGGAACAGCTACAACAGGGTGTGTAAGAAAATACTTCACAACCGCGATGACAGGATGTCAATAAATTCTTATTCATTGTTCTCGTGTCGTGTTGTTCTTGTTTTTCGCACACGCTACTTTTGTTTTCTGGCCATCCGATAACTGTCAGCCTACAAAGCGTGAAATCAGTAATTCATATACTGCACCTCACGATAGGTTGATAGTAAAGATGGAAAATTGCAGTCTGATGTTTAATCTGAATCATAAAGACGTCTGGTAAATCCAAATATCCAAATCACTACAACGTTGCGAATTTGTCAAAGGTGAGGGAAGGACAATAAACACCGATAAACATAAATCCAACCGGCTAGGTTAGAACTCCAGACCGATTTTATCCCTAAACTACGAGGCGAAATATCTTCTTCCCTCAACACATACAAATGAATTGAACATTAAAATAGTTCCGTCCGGACACACACAAAATACGGGAAGAATTATGTAGAACGTTGCTAACCTGCCAGCTGCTCACACAGCCTGTGCAGCTTGGCGACATCTTTCTGCATGTCCAGGTACTTGACACTAGTGGTCTGACAGTGGCGGCAAGGGGGGCTCGAAGACTTACTATCGCTCTGCAGAAATCTTGCCATGTATCTAGCACTCTGACATTTGTTCACCATTTAGGCTTCTGGTTTGTTCGACTCATGCCAACAATATGGACATTTTTAGACTCGCGGTGGGTCTCCTTGTACAGTTTTCCTTGCTCGTTCTATGCCAGCAGAATGTTAACAAAGGGCAACACAAGAACCCAGAGCGGAAATAAAACACACCATCGCAATGCGTGGGAAGAGAGGACGAGGTTGACCTCAAAACACTTCGAAGGGAGAAACTAAAAAGGAGACAATGTACCGAAGTATTACATTAGATTGTGGCGCGTTCGCTTAACCATTTTGCAATGGAAACAACACTGAATTCTCTGTGTGTTGTTGTTGAGTTACATGTCATGTTAACCATACAAAAATACTCAGTGTTGCACAACAATGTTTTTATGGTAAATTTATGTCACGGCAACAATGCAAATTAAACCTACTAGTTTTCGAAATAAATTGCATTTCGACTAGTTTGCACTCTTTTCACGGGTTGCGTAGAAAAGCTGCAGTGAAATAAAGCAACGTTGAAGAATAAAAGGCCAACTTGATGTCACTTGCTGTTTTATTTCACTTCTTATGTGCGGACACCACTCAAACCCAGCCGCACCAAATCTCCAACACACAACGAACCAAGAACAAAACGACCGATTTGGTAATTCAACAACACAGTCGCAAGCCCCTGATGATGGATATATTAATGTCCGAAACATGTTGAGCACATAAGAAGTGAAATAAAATAGCAAGTGACAACAAGTTGGTCTTTTATTCTTCAACTATCACAATGATGCACGGTCCAATAAACATAAAGTAACGTTGTTTGCTCACAGCCTTCTTTAAAGATACAATATCGCTAAAAAGATTGTAAACAAATAATTGTGCACTTTCGCAGTTATTTGTAAAACTTGCAACGATATCAGACGGAATTAATAACTTATGAAGCAACAAGTATTACGTATTCTGAGTGTGTGTCTGTAGCCGTAGTTGTCCAGCATGCATTGCGCATGCGAGATATCTATCATATTTTCATCTGTGGCCTGTCTGGCCTTACCATATTTTTCCATATTACGACACAAACGGCACGATTTTCTAGAAAAGGTAGAGGTAAAGCAGTCCCGTTACAGGCCTGGAGTGGCCCAGAGGGTTCCAGGACGTTAAGGTTCCCAGATTTCATGACAACGGCACAAGATGGTGGTAAGGTTGTCAGCCTTAAGCATCGGCCGCCTTTACCCCCAGGAAATGCTCCGGGTACTCATTTCTGTTAGAGGCTGAGTCGACCCCAAGGCCATAGTGCGATCGGAAGGATTTTATGTCAATGAAAAATTCAATTTTCTAGAAAAAGTTACTGAAAATAAAGCGTGTATCTTGATTTTTTTATACACCGTTTGTCTGAAACATTTCTCATTCTAAGAAGAAGTCAGCGAGAGGTCTTCATGCAGAGTTCCCATTATGCTTGTCATATTTTGAAGAAAGACGAATTTTCTGGACAGATTTAAAAAAATACTCTAATGTGAAATTTCATTAACTTCGGTACAACGAGGACGGACGGACGGACGGACATGACGAAACTAACAGCAGCTTTTTTTTAGCCCCGCGAATGCACCTAATAAATGAAAAGAGCCGTTACTAGGAATTATATCGAAGTTAAATTCAATAACATGTATCTCTTCGGCTGAAGACTCAATATATATAGAAATCGTTTCAGATGAGTGGATTTTCACGCTACTTTCATATTAGCGAATTTTAGGTTTGAAATCGAAGTTGCATGACCAAAGTGCCTGAAATACAGGCGTTAATCAGCCAGTCAAAGTCGCAGATCCACAGAGCATGTACGTGTTGTGTCCGTACTGAGTTATCATTTCTCAAGCACAAACCCTTCTATCTACAGCCAAAGGAATCCTACCAAAGTTTATAAATTTATACTTTATTTAGGTTATCTCTTTGTATAATTATGTTCAGGAAATCCCGTCGTGTGGTCATTAAATATACATATATATAATTTCAGAATTAAACTTAAATCGAAACAGGACGAATTGCGATATCTGACGAAGAAGAAAAATGAATCCATCCGAGAAAATACACCGTTTTAAAGATCAGTAATTTAATGTTTACGAAAACTACTTAATCACTCAATCACTTATTTTCAAAACCCCAAAAGGCCGAACCGACAGCGTGAAGGCGAAATACCGAGATTCTGACTTTTGGAACAATGATACAGAGTGATGAACTGGGAAGTATATGGAAGCAAACGCCTGTGAAAAACGGCAAGATTTTGTGTCAGTATTTGTCTGTAGTGACTGGGGAAGATAACTAATAATAGTAGGATTTCGCGTCGAGAATTCAAGCCGGAACGTCTGAAACATGCAGCTTCTGTACCAATTACACACTCCAGACTCCGGGGTTAGTCATCCATTTAATGTGTGATGGATCCCGGACCTGAATCCTCATCACCAGACCGAATTTTAGAGCTTTTTTTCAACAAATCTAGACAAATGTCGGGTTAGTGTACACTGAGATAAAGCGACAATCAGTTATTCCTCTCTAGTACTGTACATTACTCTCTATCAACCTTGGAGCTAACTTAATACTGCTAAAGAACGAAACCAGCTTATAGCGATAAGATATTGTAGGTGGCCCAGTAGGTTTACCGAAATCTACAGTCGACCTCAGTTGTACATTAAACTTAGATGATACTCATTGCTGTTAACTTTAAACATGGAATATGTTAACTGCTGTATAACATAACTTTAAGTACAATAGAACTCCACTTATCCGGATTAATTGGGATGGCGAGTCATCAGGATATGCAGAAAATCCGGATAATTGAACTTTTCTCTGAAAATAGGAAACACTGGGAGTTCGACGTTCGGCTATTTACAGTATATACCTGCATCTAAACATTCCGACCAGGCGAGATTTGAAATTCTAGAATCCGTAACAGTTAATCCGATAATCGGCAAGTTAGTTTCGTAGAATTCTCGACATATTTACCCGAAGGGTCACGGCGATCCGGATAACCAGCGCCCGGATAAGTGGCGTTCTACTGTTTGTGATTTATAAAAATGCATTTGCCTATAAAAATATCACCATAAAAGAAAATACCTTTATTCGAGCAATTGTAATGTTTTAAGCTTAAACAGGCAGCCATGTGGAGTGGCACAGGAAATGCAACGAAACACAAATCATGGCGTGGGATATTAAAACACTTACATGGCCAGAAAGTTCGTGTTAAATAAAAACCACCCAGTATTCTTAGGGTAGCGAAATCAAGGAGGCTTGAAAACGGTATGCATGTGTCTAATGTGGGGAAGATGAGGAATGCATACCGAATTTTGTTCAGGAAAGCCCTTGGGAGAAATCCACTTGGAAGACCGAGGAGATGGGAAAACGGGATTAAGATGGATCGAAGGAATATTGGATGAGGGGAGGGGGGGGGGTAGATGAAAATAACTCAGGATCGTGTGCAATGGTGGGGTTTGGTATTGAAGATGCTGAACATCGACAGAGAGATGGCAACGCTGATTAACGGTTACGAATAGTCCATCCCTCCCTCCCTCTCGGTTCCTTGTACACAGCGGACTGGTCTGGATCACAGACTGTGTCATCTTGTGTCTAAAGTACGCCGTTCGATTAGCTTACTGCAGGCTGCCATTCATGACTTTTCTGTTCCCTGGAGACAGTCGTGTTTGTTCAACATTACATGCGAAATTCTGGTCGCAGCTGCAACAATACATCCTGGTAACGCTTCCGACTCGCAAACATAAAATCACTGGGTTGTGCCCGATTGCAGGAAGCATGATTATGCCCGGTGCCACCTCTGGTAGGGGAAACTGGAATGGTTGCTCCTTTGCTAGAGACCCTGAAGGTAAAGAAAGAAAGGTTCTGGCGACGGGCATCTCTCTTCATGGGGGCTCAGATGGGTAACCTGGATTGGGCTCATCTACAAGGGACTTCGAGATGTGTTTAAAAGGGTCTCTGAAGGTGGGGCGTCTGTCCCCTGTGGGATCTCTGTGAACGGAACCCGGAGGGAGGTCTCCCAAGCTGGGGACCCTGAAGGTTAGGTAGAAAAAGCTCTGGAGATGGGCATCTATTTCCATAGGGGCCCCATTTGGTGAACCTGGAGGAGGGCTTGTCTACCGGGGACTTTGAGAGATGGGTGAAGGGGGATCTAGGGATGGAACGTCTCTGTCTGAAGGGGTTCCGTGGAGGGGTCCCCGGGGGAGGAAGCTCCTTCACTGGGGACCCTGGATGATATGTTAAGAAAGACTCCGTATACGGGCATCTCTCTCCATGGGGCCCCTTTACTGCCGAGAGAACCTGGAATCAGGAGAACCGGGGACTTTGAAGGATGAATGAAGGAGGTCTCTACGAACGGGGCATCTCTCTGCGAGGGATTCCATGAAGGGGACTTTGAGGGAGGGCTTCTTTATTGGGGGCCCCGAAATATATGTTAAGTAAGGCTCAGAAATGGGCGTCTGCTTCCATAGGGGCCCCGCTTTTGGGGAACATGGAGGGGCGCTTTTTTCTTAAGGCCTACTTATTTAGAGGAGTTTTTATGAGGTTTTCGAAAGATACGCAAAATGCCCTGTAACGGGTATCTCTCCATAGGGGCCCTGCAGGGGAACCTGGAGAGGTTCATTTGTCGGTATTTTTGAGAGATATAAAAAAGTATATCTGGGTTCATTTCTTGGACCCAGAGGTCATTAAGATTTTAAGTCTGGGGGCCATCTGGAACTTTAGAAAAGGAACAGGGCTGTCCTGAGTTTGTATTAGATTATGGAGCACAAAAAGTCCGTCTAAAAGCCCTAGGTGCATCGGAACCGTAAGGTCTCGAACACAATGTTGATCAATCAATCAATGCCCAGTGCCTGTTTCTCCCAATAGTAGTACCACGGAAAGTGACACATTTGTTATGCACAAGAATATTTTAATAATCACTCTACGGTTCTTGAGCGAGTTGTACACTCTGTGAAGCCGTGCTGGAGGAGTCGAGGGGTAACACGTTCGCCGATTCTACTCTTCCCAACCGCCAGTCACACGACTAAATTAAGTAGGCAAAGTATTTTTGTGTCTGTTGAAGCATTGCCCTGAAATTTTCTTTATCCGACAACTCGAACAATTTTAAAGCGAAAACCTACACGGTCTCTAAGCCGGGGCACATGCTCCAGTGGCAGTTACGTATACTACTGAGTTTGTGTTTTCCTCTTATCAGGTGGCTGTGACAAGGGAGATAAGACTTCTCACATCTGTGCTGATGAGGATATCTGTAAATGCTTAAACAGTTACTATCAACACACTCTTTATTCGTTTCTATTAATTCAAATTACATGGGTATGTGTTGCGACCAGTATTTTTGTTATCTTCAGGCAAGTACATTACACAAAGAACAAGGAATAAAAATTACATGCGTAGAGAAGAAAACCAACTGAATGCTACTGAATGATTTATTGCACTTATAATCTGCTCGACATGTTTCAGGCTCTTATATGCCCATCATCAGGAGCTCGAGACTATACTTGTGTTATTGCCGCATATGGTGTGTAATGCCTTGGTTACTGGTGGTCGGCGGTCAGGTGCAGGGCAGCAGGCTATGCGTCCGGGATGAGGGAAGATGCTCGAACACTTCCCTCATTCCAGACGCATAAAACTAAACTCCGTGGCCTTAGTCCGCACGCGAACTATACCGACAGAGCGGCAGCCGCCCGTCGGCGACGTTAGTGCCAACTTTTGCGGATAGAGGGGTGTCACGTGGTCAGCGCAACGGGTCCCCACAGCCGTTAATCTCTGTTTTCTAGACCTGTAGCCGCTACTTTTTTCAATCAGGTAGATCCTCAATTGACCTCACGAGGCTGAGTGGACCCCGTTCCAGACCCACTAGTACTCAGAAAATCTGGTAGCGCCGGGGATCGAACCCGGGACCTCTATATCTGTAGCCAGAAACTCTGACCACTAGACCACAGAGGCGGTCATTCCGGACGCATAGCCTGCTGATAATCAACACGTGTGTCATATGGACGACAGAGATCTCAGTCCAACACTACAATAAAATTGTAACTGCATTTTTTATTTCTGTATAATGTACTAACTTGAAGATAACTATCGAAACACGTAGCCATGCAACTTGAATTAATAGCAACCAATAAACAGTTGCGTTGATAGTAAATGTGTACTCATTTATAGAATCATAAACACACCGTGATGTCTATCGTAAAAATAAGGGTATCTGTCTTCTGAAGAATGGCGCCGTGTGAATTGGTACATAAGGAACTGGCTGCTTCTTACTAAGTATGTAGACTACCTGAATATGGAGGCAGCGATGTTGGTATGTGCCAATGTATAATTTGAAGAAGGAAACTGTTGACAGTGAAGGAACTGCAACGAGCTGATCCCTCATAAAGTAGCCTAACCATCGATTCCAATTAATTTATTTTCTCAGATTAATTCTAAACTTTAATATACACAAGAAACTATCTTCAATTAAAGTCTTCTGTGGTGATGAACAAGAACAATATGAAGTGAGACTTCAACGTTTCGGAAAATGTCAGCGGGTTCACGTCACTAGAAAACAACAGACCTTCACAACTTCATCGAGTTCCGAGGCCTAGAATTTGTGGACAGCTGCCTCCACTTCCACTTTCGAGGTACGGCTTTCTGACACTTCGGTTGTGATGCTGTATTTTGTATTTTAATTTCATTATCTTCTATTTGTTTTCTGTTCTGACGTCATCCTTTTGTGGTCAGGAATCCACGTTCAATAGAAAGACGCCACGAATGAAACGAAGAATTACAATACGAAATTCAGTATGTTGTACCATTTTCAGACAGTCTTTTTAACGTAACTCGGCTCTAGGGCTCTTCGAACCTCTTCCTCCAGGTGTAAAGCGGCGGAGAGCGAAATTGAACACTCACCTCCATCTAGTGTCGGGGTTAAGAATGAGTGTCACTATGCGTCATAGTTCATATCAGTATAAAGCAATTATTTCTTTTATAAGGTAGATTAACGTAATGTGTTAAAATGAGGTGTTACAAATTATACTTATGTATTTAATGTGAGGTTTAAGTTGAATAATTTCAGAAGTATTTGTGTATATTTGATAACCTCGAGGAATGTTTATCGTAGTAATTAACTAACTTAATGCACAAAATTTTTGTTTTACAATAAGTTTATTTCGTAGCCTCTACATGTTTCGAGCACATGTGCGCATCATCAGGAGGTCAAAATTGCATTACACAGCCTCTGGTATAATCACACCTATAGGTGTGATGTAATGCAATTTTGACCTCCTGATGATGAGCACATATGCTCGAAACATGTAGAGGTTACGAAATAAACTTATTGTAAAACAAACATTTTGTGCATCAAGTTGGTTAATTACTAAGATAAACATACTGAAATGCACGGTCAGCAAAACATCAAAACTCTAGGAATGGTTCTGGAGCAGCATTCTCTGCCTGTCATGTAATAAGCTGATCACAGATTATCGGTAATTCTCTCTTCAACTCGTCACTTTCATGATTCTTTGTCAAGGGGAGGGGGAAATTTTCTTTCCCCTTGAACAAAGGTGTTCAGCAAGTAACTTCTTATCATTTTTATGCGATAAAGATTGCTGGAAACCATTAATAGTTAAGAGAAGTCGTAATAAAGGCGTTCATAATCAAAACTCTTAACAGGCCAGAGTCATTTACTGACAGCCGCGTGTTCAACACTGGTTTCTCCTTCATCTTCTTTATCTCTTCGCTGCCAAGCCTACTTATTCTTTAAAATAACTTGCATTTAACTTAGAGTAAATAATAGTTATTTATGGGGACGATATGAACTGTATTTTGCCAGATTTCGGTATCTCACAGCGATGCTGCCGAAAAATCAACAACAGCTGGGATATTACGCTGTTTTACCCAGCCACTCAGCGTAACATCCCAGTAGCGTTGAATCTTCAGTTTGAGTTGTGTACACAGACTGAGGAGAAGTTTCACAGCTTACGGGTGGGTGTTTACATACGTCGAAGCTGGACTTTGTGACTTGGACATAGGAAAGCCAGAAGCCGACGTATTTCAGTCAGATATTAAATGACCGACAGCATGCACGACTGGGGCTAAACAATTCTGTTTCGAGATTTGAGGTTCTCACAGAGGGGCCCTCTTCGCCGTTATATCGAGCCACCTCTGGGATACAATGTCTCTTATTCATTAAACAGAGACTCGTCTGACCTTCCAACACGCAGACAACGAACGAAAACACATAAACAACCAAGCAACACAAAACCTAACGAAGCAATACGAACTGTACAATACAACACACACAAAAAGTACTGAAGTTCTATGCAATCAATCAAAAAACCTTGACGACAATTTAAAACAAAATATGATACTATTCCAGTCACAATAGGTTAATTATCTTAATTTTAATTACCTTAAAATGTGTGTCAATTTGCTTATAAACAACCTGACAATGACTACATGACGACAGAAACAGACTGTACTACTGAAAAACACAAAGAAAAAATAAAACTGTTTATGCCAGTGCCATGAAGACGTATACAGAGAGTAGAGGTTCAGCTCCACTCATTCTTGACCTAGGTACTAGGTGGAGGTGAGTGTTAAACTTCACGCCCCGACCGCTATACCCCCGGAGAAAGAATTCTGGCACCCATTTAATAGTAGGCTGGATGGGCCTCAGAGCCGATCTGGATATTTTGGAGAAAAGACAATATCTTGGCCAGTGCCGGAAATAGCAATCGGAGCACTCCAGATGGTGGCCTAGTCACTATACTGACTGCGCTATGCCGCATTGCGTAATTAACAGCACACAGCATAGAGTACGCTATTTACACTGCGACAAAATGAATGTGTAACTAAATATCACTAGGGTACTACGTGAAGGGGGGGGGGGGGGTAAAAATGGCGGAACGTTTAATTTGGCCTTCCCGCGGTTAAGAAAGGGGGGCCCTAAACCCCCCCTCCCCCCGCGCCTTCATGCCCTTTCGTTTAACCACACTTCTAACTCACGCTCAACCG
>Ga0123352_10018878_pt1 | contig 10993 bp, 5 predicted proteins | sample TergutLab28metaG_FD_89700 | JGI IMG/M metagenome (GOLD analysis project Ga0123352, IMG submission 89700) | Labiotermes labralis P1 segment gut microbial communities from Petit-Saut dam, French Guiana - Lab288 P1 | ecosystem: Host-associated > Arthropoda: Insects > Digestive system > Gut ... | reverse complement strand
TCTTCAAAATGCAGTTTGTTTTAATAATTCTAACGTATTTGGTTCCTGTATTATTCACATTTTATATACAGGGTGTGCTAAACATGGTATATACTCTCCGTTTTTTTTCTCTTCAAAATGCAGTTTGTTTTAATAATTCTAACGTATTTGGTTCCTGTATTATTCACATTTTATATACAGGGTGTGCTAAACATGGTATATACTCTCCGTTTTTTTTTCTCTTCAAAATGCAGTTTGTTTTAATAATTCTAACGTATTTGGTTCCTGTATTATTCACATTTTATATACAGGTGTGCTAAAATTAAAAAAATAATTTCGGCGCCAAAAGGTTAATGTTAACTAAGGATATAATACGTGGGCTTCTTAAATTGACTATGCATTGACTATAGAATGGAGTAGAGCATTTCGTGCAGCCAGGGTTTGCATGCTTATCAGAACAGTGCCATGACGTTAGAACCATTTTCTTTCTTTTCTACTGGAAAAATACGATAGAATCTCACTTTTTTAACAAACTAATAAGACCTGTCCTTCTGCTATTTCACTGGACCCTAAAATATATATATATATTATTTCTCTATGTACGGTAAATGCTCAAAACTACACACGACACGATAATATTACCAAACATATGTAGACTATCTCTAGTTCGCTTGTTCATTATCTTCCCTTCTCATATTCTCTGTGTTCGTATGACTCATTATGTGTGCAGTTGATTTGTTTAAACATGAAAGTAAATCAGCTGATATACCAATGTGGACTTAAAAATCAGAACAATCGGTAAAATGGCTTATTTATTTTGTTTTGCCATCAAAATCTCATGGTTTAAACAGGAAATTCTCAAAGCTTATTGCATATTACTAGATGAAATATTACATTTATCTTACATCCAACATTCCTTTTATATAAATAAAACACGTTAAGTTCTGGAGGTAACTGGAAACAATATTTTATTTCATTGTATATTGCAAATTACAATCTACTCAATTAGATAGAGTAATTAGTAAGAGTGAGGTAAGAAAAGGTCGTGAGGCAGGCACCATCCATCGGTGGTTCACTGCAGTTGTGCTATTGGGCTAAGTCTTCCGGCCATAATCGTTTGAGTCGTCTGTCTGCTAGGGGGTTGAAGAGGGCTCTGATCAGTTGATTACTGTGCTCAGTGCTGCGATTTTTGTATTTGTTGACGTTGATTCGAACCACTTCCATTACGTGCTGGATTTCGAAGTCACTGTGCAAGGTTTGGTTGGAGACGTACCAGGGTGCACTGCTGATTATTCTGAGCATTTTTGATTGGAAAGTTTGGAGGATCTTGGTGTTGGATGGCTTGCTGCATCCCCATAGCTCTATCCCGTTTGTCCAGATGGGTTGCAGTATTGCCTTATATACGGTTAGTTTGCTGCCTATGGATAGCTGTTAGCGTGCGTTTATTAGCCAGCTCATGCAACAATATTTTTGAGGAAAAAAGTACACGAAGTGTTTCAAATTGAGAGATTCTAGGAGAACTTTACTGGAAGTATCTCCTACATTCCTCTAACGCTATCGACACAACGGTTAGTAAATGTCTCAGGACAGATTGTAACAAACAAGGGATTAATAAAAAATAAATGAGAGATTTAAAACAATTGAATTTGGAAAGATTGGCTAACAATGGAGATCAGTTGTACAATACTGCCGGCAATGCTGCGTATTATATATATATATATATATATATATATAATATTTTGTTTGTTTTTCAAATTCTTATGTCTTTCTGTATTTAGATTATATTAAAGCAGCCTACAACAGCCCAAGCCAGTCCCAATGGCCGCGCGATCTAAGGCGACCGCTTGCCTGCTGAGATTGTGGGTTCGAATCCCACCGACGGCATGGACGTTTTTCTAGTTTGAGTGTTGTGTGTTTTCAGGTAGAGGTTTCTACGACGAGCTGATCCCTTGTCCAAAGGAGTCCTACCGACTGTGGTACGTCATTGTGTGTGATCTAGAAACCTTATGAATGAGGAGGCCCTGGCCCACTGGAGGGAGGGGGGGGCTGTCGCGCCCAAAACAAACAAACAAACAACAACTGCGCAATATTTGGCGCACCATTAATGGCAGGCGTACAACATTTTAAGAAACAATTTGCTACGGTAATGCTTGGCTGTAGTACTGCGGCTCATCTCATTATTCGTGAGTGCTGGTTTCCAAAAACCTTTAAGACGAAGCCGGATTTGAAATAATTTAGTCGGTACAGTGGCTACCGAATGGAAGATCTGAGAATCTTCTCGACTTCCGGCAAGGGCAAATACCAGACAAATCTCTGGGTCCATCTAGACACCTACCCATTTCCTAGCGTGGATTCTTTCCTGCGGGTAAATCAACTGCTCCTTGAAGGTAAGGATTGTCCATAATGTGAGGATATGTACCTCCATTTTTGATATTGTGTAATGGGGCGTTTAAGTAAGCCCTGTGTTTCGAAATGCTTACACATTTCTATTAACATTACTAAAATTATTATTATTATTATTATTGCAATAATATTATAATAATATGGGTACCGTGCAAACTGCTGAGGTGGCAGAGACACTGGTGGCTCTAAATAACTCGTAGTAACATATCAATATATTATCAGAACATTTATTTTAGAGCGGGTTTGGTTCCTAGATTCACGTAAAAGTGCCAGAAGTGTTAATTCTGTGAACATTTCTGGTTTGCTTGGTTTAACCCTTTAAAGACGAAAACCAAACAGAACTGTATTTAAAGAACTCAGTTCGTACCGCACAGTAAACACTCTCCGTCTCGGCTATAAATTCAATCAGAAAGCGTTATATAGATTAAACATTAAGATATACAGAACTATAATTTTGCTTCTTGTTTTTTATGGGTGTGAAACTTGGTCGCTCACATTGAGAAAGGAACGTAGGCTGAAGGTGTTTCAGTATAGGGCGTTGAGGAGAATATTTGGGCCTAAGAGGGACGAGGTGACAGGGGAGTGGAGAAAACTACATAATGAGGAGCTTAATGATCTGTACTCCTCACTCAATACCTTTCGTGTGATAAAATCCGGCAGATTTAGGTGGGCGGGGCATGTAGCGCGCATGGAGGAGTTAGGAGAGGAGTATACAGGGTTTTGGTGGGGAAACCTGAAGGAAGGAGACCACGTGGGAGACCCAGATGTAGATGGAAGATAAGAGTATGATGGATTTTCAGTAAGTGTGATGTGGGGTTATGGACTGGATCGAGCTGGCTCAGGATAAGGACAGGTGGCGGGCACTTGTGAGTGCGGTAATTAACCTTCGGGTTCCGTAAAATGCGGGGAATTTGACTAGCGGAGAACCGGTTAGCTTCTCAAGAAGGACTCTGCACCATGGAGTGAGTAAGTAAGCGTCATATAGGGAAACGTCCCTGTTTATGTTCTGAAATCCATACAAAACCCATACATAAACCGTGTGGGGCAAAAGGTAGAATTTTTTTAAATTTAAACCTGGTGGAACACATAGTAAGCACTTGGTTCTACACGTACAGTGTACCCGTCTCCCTAGACGCTTGCTTACAACCCATCCTGACGTATCGTGACGTATTTTATGGGACAATAAAAATTTGATACCTCATTGGAAGAAACCATACGTACTGAGAGAGCATTTTTGTGTTAAGTGCAAGAATTTGTATCACTATATACAGTATGCATTTGCACCCTACCAACAGGCCGGTTAACTTTCGATTTGTAACACAAAGACACAGGGGTACAGACAATTGGAGTCTCGAAGCGTTTACCCTCCGTTGCATGGCGACGTGTGGGTGAATGCATAGACTGAAGTGAGATATAAGAAAAACTCAGACGGCCTTTTGTCGAATTGTGAAAAACATCGGTTGGGGGGGTAGATGGTGGCGTCAGACTTTTCCACAAGAACATAACTATAATAAAAAAAATGTTTTTAGAGCCCCCTCCCTTTTCCAATTCGCCACTCAAGCGAGCCCAGGAGAGACTTCTGTTCGCAGCAGCTCACACACACACACACACATCCATTAGACAGAATATAATACAGTGATGTGAAGCGAATCAACAAACATGGAGACCAATTCAAATATGTCGTGTCTTCAGCAGCCTGTTTATTTTCCTTTAACTTTATCGTAGTCAGGCTGGAATCACGGGTGTACATATTGCAGAATCTAAAATCTTATTTGCTGCGAAAGTCACTGTAATTCAGAAGCGGTAACACCATCGGATTGTACTTTATTTTGGAGGCCCCAGCTTCAAATCTCGGGCTTGACATATTTTGGTTTCCCTCGTTACCTCCAGGCAAATTCTGCCTTAATATCTCATTCAGCCACATCTGCTTGCTTCCAAATCTTTCCCATTCTAACATCATTTACCTGCTATTTTATCATCAACGCTATATGGCATTGTGAGTGGAGGTAGCATTGTCGGTATAGGTACTAGACTATGGTGGTATAGTTTATTAGACCGTCCTTACACAACAATATGCTGCAATGTTTATATTATGCAATTAACAACTGTGCTACATGTTTCGACCCTATAGGGCCATCATTAGGCTTATAAAATAATGGTATTAACCAAGGCACATGCGGTATTACCGCATGTGCCTTGGTTAATACCTACTTTATTTTTAATTTTGGGTTTGAGGTATCAGCCTGAGCGTGTTCAAGCAGGTATTTATTTGTTTTTTTATACTTCATTAGCTTCTCTTCCCCTATTGGTTGGTATTTTGTTTATTTATAATTCTTTGGGGTCATTGTGTTTATGTTTGCTGAGTGGCGATAATTTTTTGGTCGGTGGTTTATTTTATGTTTTTATGATTTTTGCCTTTTTGGTTAGGGTACCAATATTTATAGTTCATTTATGGCTTCCTAGGGCTCAAGTTGAGGCCCCTGTCTCTGGTTCTAATACCGCATGTGCCTTGGTTAATACCATTATTTTATAAGCCTGATGATGGCCCTATAGTGTCGAAACATGTAGCACAGTTGTTAGTTGCATAATATAAACATTGCAACACATTGTTGTGTAACGATGGTCTAATAAAATATACCATTATACGTACACAATGGAAAACCCACAATTTAGACTAGACTACGGGCTGGACGATCCGGGGTTTGAATCCCAGCAATGGTTATTATTTTTCTATACTCCAAAACTTCTAGCACGTCTCTGGGACCAACCCACCCTCCTGTTCAATTGGCACAAGGGTACCTTCCCTTGGGCAAATTGAGAGGGGTGTGAAGATGACCCCTCACCTCTATCTAGCGCCAAGTTTAAGAATGCGTGGAGCCATAACTCTACTCCCCTTATACACCTTCATGACATGGACAGAGACTATTTGGCCTTTACCTGTATAACCGGCAATATAGCAGCACCTTAAAACAAATGAATAACATAAAATCCTATCAGGTATAAAAAGTCTGTCTAAATAATATCTAAATTTTCAGTTTTTTGCCTCACCGGAAAAAATTGCTTCATTGGGATTTTTAGTGATGTTTAAAGGCAAGTAAATCGCTGCTTACTGCAACAGTCCTGCGGTGCAGATAAGTTGTTTAACGTTAACGCGTTTGGTATTTATCATCATTCTGTAGTTTGGTATTTATCATCATTCTGTAGTTTGGTATTTATCATCATTCTGTAGTTTGGTATTTATCATCATTCTGTAGTTTGGTATTTATAATCATTCTGTAGTTTGGTATTTATCATCATTCTGTAGTTTGGTAATTATAATCATTCTGTAGTTTGGTATTTATCATAATTCTGTAGTATGGTATTTGTCATCATTCTGTAGTTTGGTATTTGTCATCATTCTGTAGTTTGCCTAACGGCAGGTCCATAGAATCTCCCCATGCCAGTTCTCCACAGAGTACGATCTGGTGTTTCCTCTCTCAATTTCTCGTATCCTCTCGTTTTCTGAAGGTCACCCAATAGCTGCTTACGTCTTCATCCTCCTCTCAGTTGGTAGTGCTGTATCTTGAATTTTTAACATCTAGTCCAGTGGGGATTGTGTAGTGGTAATATTCAATATGTATTCTGGAGATACCCTTTTGGAATCCAGTAAGTTTCGCTGCAATAATGTGGAATTAATTCAGCTGCATTTGGTGGCATTCGTTCAAGGACTGGTTTATACACCTTGTCGAACACTTACATTCTCTAAAATGCGGTAATTTGTTTTTTTTATCTGAAGGACCACTAATTTTCGAGAAGAATTCTTCCTCTAACTTCATTTGTAACGGACAGTACCTGCAAGTGTAAACTATAAACAAGTTTTGTAATAATGACGTTTCGAAGTAAATTTCTGATAAGTCCTCAGCCCGACCAGGAAGGAAACAAGCTAATGTTTCTGTCAGAATGGCGGGAATTTCCTTTGGCTCCTTGCATTGCAGGGGAAAAAAATTGATGACAGCTCGCGTCTCGATGTTGTTGAAATCGCGCGCGTCCCTGACATGCTTCCGAGCTTGTTTACTTCCTGGTCGGGCTCAGGACTTATCAGCACCCCGGTACTTCTGTCGTCAGGGTATATATTGGTATAAATTTGTCAGGAAGGATATTTCCGTATTTATAACCGGATACCAGTTTCAGTTTACTGAGGATTTTCGTGTTTTTCTTTGACTTTTCTTGGTTCTTCTCTCAGTCTTTTCAGACAAAAAGGGTAACAAAACTGACGAGGGCTTCCTTTCCTAACCTTACTAATTCACTGTTTATTAATTATCCCGATTTTCTACGCTGTATTTAATGAGGTACTACAAAACAATTAGAGAACTGATGAATGAGTAAACGAAAAAATAAATAAATCAGACAGTATAGAAAGTAACCTAGCGGTTCGTCGCAGTAAAGTGCAACAGTTAAAGCATGATTAAAAATTTATGTAATAGTGTTACGAGGTGCGTCGTATGTCCTGAAACGCGCCGTCATATGTCCTGAAACGCGCCGACATATGTCCTGAAATACACCGTCATATGCCCTGAAACGCGCCGTCATATGTCCTGAAACGCGCCGTCATATGTCCTGAAACACGCCGTCATATGCCCTGAAACGCGCCGTCATATGTCCTGAAACGCGCCATCATATGCCCTGAAACGCGCCGTCATATGCCCTGAAACACGCCATCATATGTCCCGAAACACGCCGTCATATGCCCTGAAACACGCCATCATATGCCCTGAAACGCGCCGTCATATTTCCTGAAACGCGCCGTCATATGTCCTGAAACGCGCCGTCATATGTCCTGAAACACGCCGTCATATGTCCTGAAATGCGCCGTCATATGTCCTGAAATACGCCGTCATATGTCCTGAAACGCGCCGTCATATGTCCTGAAACGCGCCGTCATATGTCCTTAAACACGCCGTCATATGTCCTGAAATGCGCCGTCATATGTCCTGAAACGCGCCGTCATATGTCCTGAAACGCGCCGTCATATGTCCTGAAACGCGCCGTCATATGTCCTGAAATGCGCCGTCATATGTCCTGAAACACGCCGTCATATATCTTGAAATACGCCGTCATATGTCCTGAAACGCGCCGTCATATGTCGTAAAATGCGCCGTGGTATGTCGTGAAATGCGCTTAACCCTCGCAATATTTTAATTTCTGGTGGCTGTACGGACTCATGTGTCAGTTCTTCTGAGACGTGACACCAAATCACGTGGTATTTGGTTGTCCGAAGTTTCGAGATAAACTAGTCGCCTTGTCTTCCAGGGCTTGGAGGTTCCAAGAATTTTTTTTTAATTTTGTACAATGACCAACAAATTCACAATTAATTGACATATTGCACTCCTCCTACATATTAATTCCAAGAACACCTTCCGACCTTTGAAAATGAGACCACTCAGTTGTCTCGAAACTTCAGGAAGGTACTGTTCAGTGACGTGACGTCACATGCCATAATAACTGATACTCACTTGTTCCTTCTTGAATCTTAACTCTGCTACCTTAACGATGTGTGATATAGACAAAACTAGAAGTACATTTTTTTTCTGTGGCGCTGCGGCCCAACGCGGGCCATGGCCTCCTCATTCTTGAGGTTCTTAAATCACACACAACGACGCATCACAGTCGGTAGGTCTCCTCTGGACAAGCGATCATTGCGTCGCAGAGACCTCTACCTGACAATACACAACACTCACAACAGACATCCATGCCCCCTGTGTGATTCGAACCTACAATCTCAGCAGACGAGCGGCCGTAGACCTACGCCTTAGACCGCCCGGCCACTGGGAAGGGCGGCAGTACAAATACTGTAGAATAATCAACCAATCAATCACGAGACAATGTTCCTGTTATTGATCAACACTTGTATCTGCATTTGACTCAGTCTGTAAAATACAAAGTGCACTACTATACCATTTGTTAGACCGGTTGGTTCGCTGCGATTTTTGACAAGTAGTGAAAAATTGTACAGGCATGCAGTTCATCAATCAAATTTCTTCTCCATGTTTTTGTAGTCCTTAGTGCTCAGAAATGGGGAGGTGCTAGGGCAGATAATAAGGGTGCCTATGAATAATACATGTTCTAGTTTGGGAATGTGTTGGTACCGTACCGAGCTGATTGAAGGGAAGTGGTATTCGATCTCGGGAAACAATGAACACAGCACCAGTCGTGCGACTACATTTCTTTATGTACGTTACACATTTTTGTTATTTACGGCATTGATGATTAACCAAAACCACTTCTCAATGAAATGTATATTATATTTTTTAAAATAAGACCAATTAGATGCAATAATTTCTCTCAAATTTATTTTTGGAATAAAACTCTACATGTTTCGGACAGTTCCTCCGTCCATCATCAGGAGTTTTTCACTGTACACACAACAGTGGTATATGTCAGCAAACCTGTATGACATATACCACTGTTGTGTGTACAGTGAAAAACTCCTGATGATGGACAGAGGAACTGTCCGAAACATGTAGAGTTTTATTCCAAAAATAAATTTGAGAGAAATTAGTGCATCTAATTGGTTTTATTTTAAGAATTTATCACGATGCACGGTCACCTGAACGTATATATTTTATTTCTTTTTAATTTGAGACAAAGATTGATTTACATTATATATAATCAGTTCGTACCGCACAGTAAAAACACTACCAGTCTCGGTTGTAACAAGGCGGCAACGTATTTGTAATGTAACAATGAGACACGTTCACGTATGCATTGTTGCACTGGAAAAGCAATAAACATTACATATTCTGAGTGAGTGGTTTTAGCATTAGGTATCCAACATGCAACGCGCATGCGGCATATTGTCATTCGTGGTCTACTTGGCTTTACAATAATCTTCAACGTTATCTCATAAATGACACTTTAGGGGGGGAAAACGTTATTGAACCTAAAATGAGTGTTGTGGCTTTCGGTGCAAAGTTTGTCTGAAATATTTCTCTTTCCAAAAAGAATTGGGCGAGATCTTAACCCCTATCATATATGTATTAAGGTCTTCAAGGGCGTATTATTCTTGACAACTTTTAATAAAATTTGAATTTTCTCGAAGAGTTTTTTTTTCGAAAAATACACAAATACCAAATTTCCTGAAAATCCACCCAGTGGGAGCCGAGTTGTTCCATGTGGATAGACAGACGGACAAACATTACAAGGCCAAGCGAATGCGCCTAGAACACCCATCAGTTAATCTAAATTGAATTCAGATTTGCAGCCGGTCAGGCGCGCTTCATCTATCACTACGAATGGTTGAAAATTAAGGTACTAAAATGTAATGCAGTGACAATGTAAACCAGTGGGATCCCATAGTTACAGCGAACATTTCTACCTTACTTAATTCTTACACCAACTACTGCACATATATAAAATTGATAAAATTTTCACATTAAAACATCAAAACATTAAAATGCTCCGACATGTTTCGGTCCTAGGACCATCATCAGGGAGCCATATCGTCCTTGCTAAAGTCACACTATAAAAAGTCACATTAATTTCTCTGTACCAGTTGAGTATTGTGGCAGCATGCCGTGTTGTGTAATGTTACGTTGCGAAGAGTGTCCTGCTACGGATATGCGTTCTGTGCTTCGTTGCGTGATATCACGCAAGGAAAATTTGTACCTTAATAGACACGAATCTCCTGTAAGCCTGATGATGGCCTCGTAAGGTCGAAATATGTAGCTTGTTTAACTAAACATTAGCCAACAATATGTGTTGTGTAAAGACGGTGAACTTGGTGACAAACTCAATCAGTTAATGCTGAACAGAGAGATGCTCGCTGCGTGTTCCTCGATCCACACCAAAAACATGAATAAACTGTGAGCACAGAAAGTAGAATGATTTATGTTAAATTTGGAGGTTAAGACGAAGATCAGAGGGGTTTAAAGGTTTGAACAAGACTACTGCATTAATTCAGCCGACGTTCTGAACAAGTGATGTTAAACGAAGTACAAAACCCCACGACAATATCGACGACCAATATCGGACATCACTCACATACGAAAGCAGGTATTTGTATAAGAAATGAAATTTCTTCAATTAGGTTTAAAATTTACTTGAATAAGATTCATCATGGAGTTTATTTGAAATTAGTGTACCGGGTTGCTGATAAATCCTTAGTCCGAAAAAGAAAGAAACAAGCTCCGCCTGTCAAAAGTGTGATGGGCAGAGGAATGAATTGATTTGGCTAGGGTAGGGACAGGTGGTGGACTCTTGTGAATGTGGTAATGAACCTCCAAGTTCCATTAAGTGCGGGGAATGTAGCTTGTTTCCTTCCTGGTCGGGCTAAGGACTTATCAGCACCGCTTAAAATCTGCGCTTATTTTTTTTAAATTTGCTATCCCTAAATCTATGTTTGTGAAGTAAAATTAACGACCCCTGAAATTAGGACGTATCTCTTGAACTTAGGTTCATAGAGCATAGGTTGGAGCTAGGGAAATTAACATTTCTAACACGATACATCACGACCGTAGTAAAGTGCACCCTTGTACAGGCACTGAGGCTGTGTACAGGCCGTACGGCCAATAGTGGGAGTAGAGGTATAGCTATACTGTACAGGCACTGAGGGTCTGTACTGGCCGTACGGCAC
>Ga0123352_10018877_pt1 | contig 10993 bp, 8 predicted proteins | sample TergutLab28metaG_FD_89700 | JGI IMG/M metagenome (GOLD analysis project Ga0123352, IMG submission 89700) | Labiotermes labralis P1 segment gut microbial communities from Petit-Saut dam, French Guiana - Lab288 P1 | ecosystem: Host-associated > Arthropoda: Insects > Digestive system > Gut ... | reverse complement strand
CTGATGTTTAACTAATCCCATGTTATCTTTATTGTGTCTTAACTCTGTGTTTCACCTTCATAACGTCAGTGGACATGCATTTTTGTATGTATCAATTTGTATAACAAGCTTTTTCTGTCATATGTTTATGTTAGGTTTAATGACCATTTCTATGTTTACATGGAGCCATCAGAGGTAATTTATGACATGTTCTACATCCGAAGGTTTTAACATTTCTGGAGTTTCCAAAAGCAAATAAATATCAGTACGAATATCAATATGTTGCATGTGGCTACTTATGTGTCTGAGAGACACGCTACTTTCATTTTCCACATTACATGTGCTATAACACAGGAAATCTCAGCTTTATTTCCACGAAAATCAAATATTTTATTGTACAGTATTTCAGTGGATTGCAGTCAACATGTGTGTAACCTGATTTAATCCCTGCAGTTCTAGTTACTTCAATAAGGAACCAGATATGGAAGAGATCGGTAAAATTTTCCAACTTCAAGAAGCCCACCCTTTCCTCCAAAGACCTCATATAAAGTCTAAAGGAGTATTTTCATCAACTTTTGAAGCTGCGGCTAATTCAGTCTTCATACCTTGAACTGCTATATTCTACACTAAGTATCTGCTTAAAAGAAATTTTGCACAGTGTCAGGATCATTGGCGTGGACCGCCTGAACTGATAAATCAAACAAATCTGGGGTCTCCTTTTCAATACAGAGGGTGGCCTGTCAATGAACAAATAAGGAAGCTTCTGATCTACATGTTGAAGGAATGGGGTGAGACTCTTTCAAAGGAAGTTAAGTAACTTTGTTCTTTCACTCACTGATAACCGCTCAATTTAGGCTAATTTTCCATATTTCTTACTTCCCCAAATCCTCTGCCTTTGTTTTTCACATTTTTTTCTCTAACTTCTCCTTCCTGCAAATTGTCAAGTTTTTACTTCTCCTTGCTTGTTCTTGTGCATCTTCGTTTACGCACATCCACAAAACAACACTCTGCAAGTTCACTAATTGCCCTGCTGCATATCATAACTTCATCACACTATTACAAACAAAATTTCTACAGCTCTATAACAGTCAATTTGAAGCCTTGGGCTATTGCCACATTTTTCTCATTTGATGTTTTATAATATGTAGAGTTAACAGAATGTCACTGAACGTATCAGACAATTAACCAACTCTAGAGTCACTAATGCGAATTATGTAACTGTTCATTGAAATACACTGCTGTAAATTTTAACTTCAGACTTTGCAGTTTAGTATCATAAACTTCCGTTCGTTTCATTTAATTTTATGCTATACAACATTTTCTAATGATCATTCAGTTAGAATGATATATTACAATGGAGGGTAAAATCTTCCATTATTTTCAGCAGGGCCATATTTCGGAAAAGTTACTGTGTTAAGTTTCAATTCACACGGTATTTACTGTGGATAGAAACTAAATTCAATTCAAATTCTGATATTGGCAGTTGAGTAAAATTTTCACTAAATCCACTTGGTATTTTTGGAGTTGAAACCTGGACACACTTATATTGCTCCAAATTTCTATTTTATGCATACTGAGCAGCCATTATAATTCAATCAGGCTGCGATCAAAACAACTAAGTTATGACGATTTGATTCCTAGCGGAGGAAAGAAAGTTTCCTCTACCCTCAGCAGTCCAGACTGTGTTTGGACCCACATACCTCTGTTCAGTGTGTAATGAATCTTGTACCCTTGGCACAAGGAGCTGACTGCTAACCTCCCTCTCATGTCATGGTTAACAATGAGTGGAGATACACCTCTGCTGCATTATTCTTTTGTGGCTTGGACAGGGACAACTTTACTTACGCACATTTCCTAAATATCATATCGAGAATGCAGAGCTTTTCGTACTGACATAACTTCATAGAACTGTTTTGAAGAAGGATGCAAATTAATGTGCCTACAGAGAGCAAAATATTATAGGGAATCCTAAAGATACATGTCAGTTCACCGCTTATATCTTCATTTAATGTACTGCAAGCAGTGCGCTACAGACTGGAAGGTCGCTGGTTCGATTCCCAATTAGGTTTTTTGGCTCTGCGTTGGACTCACTCCTAACGTGAAGGAGTATTACTGGTATCTCTTGGGGCGTAATGCGGTCAGTGCGTCAGGCTAAATATCTTAAACTTCTTGTGCCGATTGTCTATAAATTCTGGAAGTCTTAAGCTCCCGAATCCCTTAGGGCCCCTCCAGGCCTGTATTTGCAAAACTGAACTTTTTTCCGTATTCGGTTTATATATATATATATATATATACAAAATCAAACAAAAATGGCGGCTATAAATATGAAATTGTGGATTCTATAGATTGTGTAAATTGTAACATTCTTAAATGAATTATTCGATGTGCCTTTGTCCGCTTCGTGTATGGTTTACTGTACGAAGAAATCTCATCGTTTGTTTCGAGAGGCTCAGTGCCATTGTAAATTACGTGTGAAAGACGGAACTGCAAGTTTAAAATCACTATGTGTTAATAAGTCACAAAGTTTACTCACCACCTATTCAAACTGTAAGTGCAAAAACAAATTGCGTATTTAGAAATTAGCGCGTTTTTAATAACACCGCAAGCAAACTTTTGTCTGTTACCGAACCACACTCTACCGATTAATTAAAGTAAGTGTACAAACAATATTAAAATCCTACATTGTGTATGTTTGTAAAAATGTAAATCGTGTGTCTTTATTTATTTTCCTTATACCAGGGATAGGATCCTTTAAAAAGACATGGTTAAAGCCGCAGGATTCGAACCTAGAATAGTTCAATTATCAGTCCGGAATTTTACCGGTTTAGCCAACTCTTTTAGAGAAACAGAGAGTCATATAAAGTATAGTTTAAAGTGAGCGCATTGGTAGCCATATTTTAAAATTTAAAAGTACCGCGCAGGTAGCCATACTGGAAAATGGTGGGTTTGGGTTGGAAAGAATTTAAAAATGGCGGTAATTCAAAATGGCTGAAAGCGCCAATTCAAACTTAATATGAGGTTCAATTGAAAATTACCGCGCTGGTAGCCATATTGGAAGATGGCGTACTTGAAACTTATGTTTAATTTAAAAGTACCGCGTAGGTAGACATATTGGAAAATGGTGGACATAGGTTACAAAAAATTTAAAAATGGCGGTAATTCAAAATGGCGGAAAGCGCCAATTCAAACTTAGGTTAGAAAAAATTTTAAAATGGCGCTCATTCAAATTGGCGGACCTTAAAATTAGGTTAGCGCTGATTGAAAATAATAGCCCGCACCATACTGTCTACCAAAATTAGGTCACCCGCCATAGCCTGCGCCATACAGTCTAGCATAACTAGATCATCCGCCATATTTGTTTGCATACTAAGTCATTTGTTTACATCATGCGACAAGCGCCATATTTGTTTATATATCAGAGGCTAAAGTTAGGTTAGGCGCCATAATGTCTAGCATAAGTAGGTCATCCGCCATGTTTGTTTACGTACTACGTCATTTATTTACAAGGTTAAAGTTAGGTTAGGCGCCATACAGTCTGCCGAAATTAGGTCATCCGCCATATTTGTTGACATACTACATCATTTGTTTACATAGCAGAGGCTGAAGTTAGGTTTATTTACACCACGTGACCGAATGGGGCAAGGTTATCCGCCATATTTGTTTACGTACTACGTCATTTGTTTACATATAAGAGGACAAAGTTAGATTTATTTACACCTCGTGACCGCCTGGGGCAAGGTCGGCCGCTATCTTTGTTTACATGTGACGTCACTTCCGGTCTACAGGTCATTGACCCTCCGCCATGTTTGTTTACATCACGTGACTGTGACGTCACTTCCGTCCCAAACCCCGCCGCTGTCTTCTTATAACACGACAGAGATGATGCGTCTGAAGATAATAATTCGTATTTGTATATTTCAAATCACTGTTTCATTTCTTGTCATATACACGTGATACTGCAGACAACCAGAATAGATTCAGTTATAAATAAACTTCGCTTGCCACAAACCCGTAAAATTCACAAATTAGAACCGATTAATTTAAGTACTTGATAATTAAGCATAAGCTAATTTTTTGCAAGTTAGACTGACCTTTCGCCACCTGTACAGTATGTAGAGGAGACAAGTGTCTCTGTGTGACTTAATGTGAAGGCATTTGAGTGGTCTGTTCTTGTAAGGCTGCATGTGTGGAGGCAGACGTGCGATACTCTACCACCTTCCAAAGAAGGCGTATCTTGGTGGGTGACATGTTGTACGATCCGAACATAATAACGCCTATTCCAGAGTCGTTTTTGCTGGAACCAACCAGCTGCTCTACCTGCCTAGGCGACAGCAGAAATTCGCGTATTGAAGTGTGAGTCAGACCGGCACGTGCTGCTAACGTGCCGGTCACGTGTATATCGTCTATCCAGAAGAACTTTGTGCGCTGTGCCTCGCCGTACAGCAGGAACACGACGTCTGCGGAATAGAGAACGATCCAGCCTTGACAGGAGGGGGGGTACGTGTTTCCAGGGTACTCTTCCGGGGTCACTCGCCATTTGCTTTTCAAAGAACGTTGCACATGTTTTAAAGTGAAATTCTCACACAGGATGAGTCGTCGACCGCCCCGCGGCGATAAGTCCTGTGACAGGAATTCGAGAAGAGCGGGAGGGTTGACGAAAACGTCGTCGTCCGTCTTGAGCAAGTAGCGGGCGCCTGGGCAGTAGTACGCGGTCCATTTGAGCGCCATGACGTGTTTATAGGTCATGTTGCGATACGAATCTAAGAAGCTACCTTGCACGATGTCGCGGTAAGTGCGGTTTTCCTCCTCCAGCTTGGCCTGCGCATCACGAGACTCCACGGCGCCGAGCAGGAACAGTACGCGGTGAAACCCGCTTCCCCAGGTCTCGCGGATAGTACGACGATGCTCCGCGTGTCCGGGAGCCGTACTTACCAGCACCAGCAGCAACATAGAGCTGGACCCGTCACATGGGAAGCTATTCAACTGTAACGTGAAGTCCTTTAAGTCGATGAGCGTCGTGAGATCGCTGGGCGCCAGTTTGTGCATGGGATAGGGTGGCGGTAAAAATTTGCCGTTACCAGGTGACAGCTGCAGGTAGCTGGCGTCCACAATCTGTGTGCCGTGGGGTCTGGGGTAGCTTGACAGGTACCATAGGACCAGATACACCACCGCCGTGATGAAAGTGGCCAGTAGTGGGAACGTTGGGTGACCCGCCCCATAGCAACGCTTCGCCAGCATTTTTACCAGACGAGACACATCACAGCGCACCTGTCAAAACACACAGAAATCGCTATACAGTCTGGTTCTGTGTTTGTCTTTCAGTTGTAGATCCCGTTTTCATGCAGGCACGCTACAGCTGTACTCCTACATGTTTCGGCTTCCATTATAAAGCCAAAATCAGACGAATTAAAAGACACAAAATCCATCATGTACACCACATAATAGCGTATATTTTTGGCAAAGGATATACAAGGTTTAATAATTAAAACGCAGTCTCTAGTTGAGAGTGACCCCCAAATTATTTCAAATTTCAGAACCCAACACCAATTTATATTGAAGAATATTTCCTTTCACTCGGAAGTTCCTAACCTATTCTTTTTAAATTTGTCAATTCTTCAATTTTTATACACCTCGCCTTCTAACCGAACAGCAGTAAAACCTGCAAAAATTTCCTTACGGTTCAACGACTTCGGTTTATTTTGCATTTACGAGAAACCGTGCGAGACGATTGCAATGTAAGTGAAAGCCAGGGACCCAAAATTTACTTGGAAAATTGTAGATAACCACAGAGCTCCAAACGATGACATGCGAGCTATCGAAGATCAGCAGCCCAAACTGGTTATACAGGAAATTCTATAAAGCGTAGCATCATTTGTGTGATATGAACATACCCTGTGCAGATAAGAATGGAAACACGGAATTCAGGCATTTATAAATTGTTTGGTATGGAAAAATGGGTTCAGTTACGTAGTTGTTAGCCCATTCAGAGAGGATGCATTGCTGGACGTTTACCTTATCCGGCCCGGAAGTTCGTTTACCGCTAGTAGTATTGTACATGGGATAAATTATCATCATTGGGTAATACAGGAAATTGAATGGGAAGAAAGTTGTTGTGTACCTCAGGTAGAACCTTTAGCCCTAGTGTACCACAAAACAGATATTTTAGGCCTAAAAACCCTTCTGCTGGATAAATTAGGATTACGGGCAAGCAATGGTAGTAGCGTGAAGGAGATATGGAATAATTCCAAAGAAATAAAATCCACGAACTTCGAAATTTTTTCCACATAAAATATTCAGAAAACCCCGGATCTTGAATATTACGGTATGGAAGATAAACGTTTAAAGACAAAGGTCGGAAAGACATAAAATAGAATGAAATTACCAACGCAGCACCTAGACGAATTGAAAAGAATTTCCAAGCAGTTGCTTGCAGCGAAAAAACTGCGTAAGACTTTTTTAGATCAATACTAAGCAAAGATGGTTAATACCCAACATATACGAGTACAGTGCGCCAACTCAGGCGAACCTTTCACCATTGGTACTAAAATCATTAGAGAAATGGTAGCAGCGATCTGAAAAAATCAATAGGGCCAGACGGTATTTCTGCAGAAATACTAAAACTTCGTGGGGAAGCCATGATTCAATACCTTGCACAATTACTTCACATAGCAATGAATAATGGTACTCTGCCAGCTGAATTGTCAAGAGCCAGAGTTTCCTATTCACAATGGTGTGATCGAGTATTAGTTGCGAATTATAGACTGGTTAGCTTAACTTCGGTGGTATGCAAGCAAATGGAACATGTAAAAGAATCATATTTAAGGCAAGTCTTGGATAAGAATGATTGGTTAAACGAAGGTCAACATGGATTCAACTCGGGATATTCGTGCGACAGTCAAGTAATCACGGTTTGCCAGCACAGTGTGGATTCCATGGATAATGGAGACAGGATCGACGCTATTTTAATGGATTTTTCGAAGGATTTCGGTTTACGCTGTAGTTCCGCACGATCGGTTGCTTATGAAAATTGCTATCACGGGCGTGAATTCGAGGGTAGTCGCATGGGTAAGGGAGTTCCTTTTAGTTCGCACGCAGAGAGTAAAAGTAGTTGCGTAATTATGGGCGGAATTTAGGGTAACGCCTGGTGTATCGCAAGGGAGCGTATTGGGTTCTCTTCTGTTTCTAGCATACGTTAATGTATTTGGAGGAACACTGAGTCAATTATTACACTTCTGGCTGATGATTGTTTAATACATAAAAAAATATTAATTATGAGGACATTGAAAAGATGCAGAAAGATCTGGACAGGATGGGGGAGTGGGCGGCCCAAAATGCGATGAAAATGAATCCAATTAAGTGTAAGGCGGTTCGCTTTACGAAGGCCCAGGTGAAGGACCGACTAAATTATTGGTTACAGGGATCATTTAATTCCGGAAGTGAACATTTGCAAATACTTTGGAATAATCTTACGCAGCGACTTAAGCTACGATGATCATGTCAACTTCGGGTTGAAAAAGGACTGGAAGGCACTACATTTCATAATGCGTATACTCAAAATGGAAATAGTAGTACTAAAATTTCTGCCTACACGACATTATTATGTCCGATTTTTGAATATGGGACTGCGTGCGGGTTTCGGGACAGGGAGGGACAAATACATACGTCGGGCGGGGTGAAAAAGAAAGGCCTGGAAGGCACTACATTTCATAATGCGTATACTCAAAAAGGGAAATAGTAGTACCAAAATTTTAGCCTTCACGACACTAATAGGTCCGATTTTTTAATATGGTTCTGCGTGCGGTGTTCGGTACAGGGAGGGACAAATACATACTTTGGGCAGGGTGAAAAAGAAAGCTACTATATTATCTTATGATATGAACGAATCTAACTGGGGAATATTGTAGCAGCGTAGAAATATATCACGTATGTGTGCTCTCTTCAAAGCGTACTCTCGAGAACGGACGTGGAAGGCTATATGTGACAGATTACAACGGTCTAACTATCTGAGCAGGATAGAACATGAACGGAAAATCAGGAAGAGCAGGCAAAGTACTCATATCGGGAAATGTTCCTTTGTGAACAGGACCATCCGACTCTGGAACCGGTTAACTGCAGAAATTTTAGGGAATCCCTCTGTAAAACAAATGCTTTTAGAAAGAGGGTTAGGAGAGTGATTAATGTGGTGAACTGAAGGAAATGTGAGTGGGCTGTAATTTATCTAAATAGTGCAGTGAAGTGGAGTAAAGCGAAGTGTAGTGCAGTGAAGGGGTAAATCGGGGCGTACCGTGAAGTGTATATATGGTTGTTTAAGTGCACTGAATAGAAGGTCCTTTTCAAATTGGTGTGCTATACCTGTGGAGTAACAATATCAGAAACTAGGTACAGTAATTCTCCCCATTGTGTTGCTTTTCCAATTCACATTGTCACTAAGTGTTGCTTGTATTTTATGTATTGTGTTATTACCCTGCGTGTATCTTTGTTACCTCAAGTGTGATGTTTCACTCTGTGTGCATTGCTGTCTAACTTAGTTTAGTTGCCGGATTGCTGAATATAAGTCAGTATTCTGAAGGTCCTGCGACAGACTACCTCGGCACAGGGGGCTCTTGTTTTCCCTGTGTCTATAAGCGAATGCTAAGATGGTTCCCAAGATTCCAAGTTGCTACTGCATGCTTCTCATATAACCCTCCAGACTTAAAATCTTTAGATCATTATTTCATATTTATGTTATCATTATTTCATATTTATTTACATGCATAGTAACCACCGCCAACGGGAGACAGCCCATCTGCAGTCAAATATACATTATTATTTGCTTTAGGCAACTTGCGCGAACCGCACCAGTTATACGCGCCGGGCAAATTCGGCGCGCGTTCTGGTCACCCCTGCTGCATGTAATAATGGTGGCTTGAGAAGTTCTGCGGATATGGTTTAACGTTTGAATAAGAAATAATTATTGCTCTCGACAATCAAGTTTGGAGGCGAATTTGGCAACCAAAACCTTCAAATACTGAGAGAGAAAAAAATTCCAAATTGATCTGACCACAAATGGTCATCGTGAATCGCAAATATAGTCACTAATGTCACGGAAAGCGCATCCAGGTTGGTTTCAATCAACGTTGCTACAACCTGGTGCAAAAATCATCAGTGGCACACGTTTCTATAGGCCAAAAATGTAAACAATCCCATTACATGCCTGGACAGGGCCTGAGGGTGCCAAGACGATGAGGCTCCCATATTTCGAGAAAATCGGCACATGAAGGCGGTAAGGTTGTCAGCCCTAGGCACTGGCCGCATTTACCACAAGGAAATATTCCTGGTACTCATTTCTGTGAGTGTGAGTGAACCCCAGAGCCATAGTGCAGCTGGAATAATTATGTCAATATAACATTCCGATGACACAATCGGGAATCGTACATGCTGTACGCAGATGAAATGTATATGTACAGTTCACATACAACATCCTATGCGTGGGATGACGGGTTGGAAGCAGGATTGATGGCTGTTCTTTCCAAAGGACGACGTCTCACTATTGTGCATGCGGGTAATAGCACATTAAATTCAGTGTATTAAACACACACTTCTTATTGTTCAAATAACAGTTTCTCGATTTTAAATAAATCGGTTCTTTTTTTAGGTGGAGACCGATGTTTCATAGCCATTGTTCTTTTAATAATGTGACCCGGTTCAAAAAATGGAGATTACCACGACGACATTTGTAGCCCTATAACATCTGTTTTGTGGTACTGACCGTTTCTGCTGCGGCTCGACGCCACTTCCTATCCCTTCCACCTCTAACAAAATTCCACAATGGTCGCTGATCCCTTGTACAGTACTGGAAGTTATAAATGCACTCTCGGGTCGAATAAGGTAAATGTCTAGCAATGAATTTCCTCCGGTCGGTGTATCAACCACTTGAGTGTATCCGTTTTCTTGTACCATTCTGTTAATAAAAGCCTGAGTAACATTACCGTGGTCAGCCACTCCCTTCCAGTCTACCTGCGGTAAGTTCAAGTCCCCCTTCCCCCCCTATAATGTTCAGCTTCATTGAAGTAGACAGAAAACCGGTCCGGTCAGCCAGCCTTTCAATAACCTGTACATCCTCACTCGGGGCTCTGTAAATACCTATGAACTCTCACCTATCTATAGAGTCACTGCCTTTGATCTCGACTGCTATTATCTCAAAATCGTCGTCGACCCATCGCTCCGAGCACGTAAGATTATTTTTAACACAAATAAAATCTCCCCCACCTCGTGTGTGCCTGTCTCTTCTGAAGGTCGTGTATTCAGCCCTAAATATTTCTGTGTTGCCAATTTCCTCTCTAAGCCACAATTCCGTGCCTATAATAATGTCACGACTGTATCAACTAAATTCCAAAACTGTAACACTTCATTGTAAATATTTCTGCAATTTACTTGCAATAAAACCAGTGACTTACCCCCAAAATTTATACGCCTGCGCCATAGTTTGGATTTGGTCCTTTGTCCCCCTCCTTTCTTCTTCTCTGCACTATCCCTAGACTCTATTTCTGCTTTTTCTCCCGCCTCCTCCGCTTCCATGCCTAATGTAGAATTCCCCTTCTTGGTCGCCTTTCTGAACCCTTTCGCTGTCTCATCACTGAACCCGCTCCCCTCAGTGCGTAGTCAATTATTAGTCACCATTTGATGTTTGATGCCTCGTTCACAAATTCTGGAATAGAGTTCTGCAAGCTGAACCGCTCCGCTTCTTTTGAGGTGAAGCCCATCCCTGCCGAAGTCACCATCACGAATCCAACTATTAGGATCAACGAAAGTAGCTCCTAGAGTTCCAGCTACCCACTCCAATCTGTCGTTTGCCACTCCGAATCGCCGCCACGACACCCCTCTGCTTCTCAGAACACCACTAACGATCAATCTTGAACCCTGGAATTTTGCCTTTGTCGTGTTCACTAGATCATACACATCTCCCATAACGTAGTCGAGGTTTCTAGAGCTTCTAACGTCGTTTGTCCCCACATGAATTACTACCGTCTCTGAG
>Ga0123352_10018876_pt1 | contig 10994 bp, 3 predicted proteins | sample TergutLab28metaG_FD_89700 | JGI IMG/M metagenome (GOLD analysis project Ga0123352, IMG submission 89700) | Labiotermes labralis P1 segment gut microbial communities from Petit-Saut dam, French Guiana - Lab288 P1 | ecosystem: Host-associated > Arthropoda: Insects > Digestive system > Gut ... | reverse complement strand
CGCTAACCTCTAAAGTTGCATTTTATATATTTATTCAACAAATATAGGTACCGAATATTTTAAACATGGTGTATACTCTCCGTTTTTTTCTCTTCAAAATGCAGTTTGTTTCATAATTCTAACCTATTTGGTTCCTGTATTATTCACATTTTATATACAGGGTGTGCTAAAATAAAAAAAATATTTCCGGCGCCAAAAGGTTAACTTGTATATAATCCCTTCTGTCACTCAAATATTATTGGTCGTTCCAACTTAAATTGCCTAAACTTAAGTTTCATATTATCAGACTAATTCATCTCCGGTGATTAAATGATTCGGGGCGAATTTTAATCATAACTTTTAATACGATTTGTAAAAGGTAAAGATAATTATAACTTGCTTTTACTGATGGTTTGTATGAGGTTTGTACAAAGTTGTAAGTGGCAGAATATTGTGTACCTACAATGAATGGACAATGTATAATTCATCCGTCAGTTTCAATGTCAGGTGCTAACGTACAGTAAGGTACGTCGTTAAACAATTCATACAAGACCCGATGTGGTTCGACATAGATTAGTCTTCAGGATATCAGGACTATTTATTCTTCTAAGTCCATTAGAGACAAATGACTTAATTTGATGTATTCCATGGATCCCAAATTGTGCATAGCATCTTGTGACAGAATTGCCAAAATATGCCTGAGGATGATTAATCCATTGTCGAAACACGTAGCGTTATAATTACCTTGAGTAATAAAGTGATTGTGCTGACGTACACTATTTAATATTATATTCCATTATAATTATATTAAAGTTGTTTTCAAATTTCTGTGTCTGGAAATAAAAATTAATATTACTTACCCTTAAAATAGTACTTTCGAATAATCTCTACGCAGTTTAGAACTGAAAGTTTTTGTGTCTCCTTAAGACACAATACACTTTCTGATTGTTCAAGAACATTTCTTTAGAAACTAGTATTTGCTCGGCCGTAGAAGAAATGTTTAATCTTCTTTATCCGAAAGTGTTACGTACTGTAGTGACAAAAATCTGTAGCTGCAAATCATGTGGTTTGACTATACGTAGCAATAATTCAAAAGAAACAAGTTAATGAAGAGCAGTCTTTTTCTGGCTTAGAGCAAATGTGGTTTCTGATAACGGGTTCTGCTTTGTAAACGTGTCATTCCATATATCTTCGCTACCTGGTAGCAGCTGTGTAGATTAAACACTACTATCTTGGTCAGAGATAGAGATACGTATATATAGGGTTCACCATAACGTGTGTGTATTTGAAGTAGGCTTTAAAATGTAACATGTCTTTTTACCCCAACTGGCGTTAATATGCTGTAGGGTAAGGTTGGCGACTTTGTTTTATTTGTTACTTCGGACAGGGCTTGACGCACGTATAGAAGGGAAAAAAAATGCATACAGGATATTGATGGGGAAATCTAAAAGAAAAGTACTGCTTGGGACCAAGACATAGGTGGGAGAATGATATGAAAATGGACCTTAAGTGAATGGGATAGAGTGCAGTGGATTATTGTGGGCCAGGGTGGTGCTAAGGAAGTTGTTTTGGCCTGAGAGGGATGAGGTAACAGGAGACTGGGGGAGAACAGCGTAATAATACAGAGCTTCTTGGATTGTATTCTTCACGAAATATTCTTCGGGCAAGCAAGTCAAGAAGAATGAGAGGGCAGTGCTTGTGGCCCACATGAGGAGAGTAGAGGTACGTTTTCGGCTTTGGTGAGGAACCTGAGTGAAAAAGACCACTTGTAAGATGCAGCCGCAAACGGGAGAACATTATTAAAATGGATCTTAAATGAGCTGATGTGGGTTAGAGTAAACTGCTGTGGCTCAGTTGAGGGACAGTTGACTGGCGCTATTGATGGGGTGATGGAGTGTCGAGTTCTGCGAACTGCGGAGGATTTCTTTACAAGCTGAGTAGTTAGTTGGTTAATTGGTTGGTTGGTTGGTTAGGTGTCTAGTTAGTTAGGATGAAGGACAAAATGCGGTATATGCGAAAACAGTAATGAACCTTGTTCGATTGGTTGGTTGGGTGGTTGGTTAGTTATTTAGTTAATTGGTTACTTGTTTGGTTGATTGGTTGGTTACTTTTAGTTAGTTAGTTTTTTTCAGTTACTTGGTTGGTTGGTTAGTTAGTTAGTTAGATATTTAGTTAATTGGTTACTCGCTTGGTTGGTTGGTTTGTTACTTTTAGTTTTTTAGTTTGTTACTTAGTTAGTTAGTTGGTTGGTTGGTTGATTAGTTAGTTATTTAGTTAATTGGTTACTTGCTTGGTTGGTTGGTTTGTTACTTTTAGTTGGTTAGATTTTAGTTGGTTGGTTAGTTCGTTCGTTCGTTCTTTCTTTAGTTAGTTAGTTCGTCCGTCAGTCAGTCAGTCGGTCAGTCAGTCTACCTGGATGAGGGACAAGATGCGATGCGTTATTTGTGAAAACAGTAATGAATTTTTGTGTGGCATCAAATTTGGAATATTTTTTGACTAGTTGAGAAAGTGTTAGTTCCTCAAGGAGGCCTCTGCTCTCTGGGAGTGGCATATGAGTGGCTTCGAAGTCACATATTTGAGACTGTACTCAGTTCCATCTCGAAAGGGTTTCCTTTTTTAATTCTGAGCGCCCACTTGGATAATATCTTGACCAACACCAGGTTGTTCACTGATGTCTTACCGGGGGACTGTCTCACTGTTCGACTGCTGCAGAAAGTTCCACGTATTTAGAGGAATTTCATTATTCTGTAGCGCTTAGCTTAAGCTTAACTATCCTTTATCACGCGATTTCTATTATGACCGACTTTTCCAACCACACAACTAGTAATGGCGACAAGGCTTGATTCGGCATTTAAATAGCTTCCCCTGGTCCATCTGGCTTATTTTGTTCTGTATCAGAATATACTTTAGTGTTTTGTACGGCTTCTTTTCTGCTTTAGCTTATGTGTGGAGGGAAGTTGCTAAGAATATTGTTGCTTATGTCAGAATTATGTTCGCTAAACTTGCAATGTAGAATTCCGAAGGGGAAGTTTGAAAGTTAATAAAAACTCTATTCCGTATAACACTCAGTGTTAGGTACACTTCAGAACTGCCTTTATTTTTCGGTGTTCTATTTAGAACACGATGGTAAGAAAAATTGACTTAATTTTATCTCCAGTGAAGCACAGACACACGTACTCAGTAGGCCCCTGTATTGAGAATAATTCTCAGACTCTGGACAAATTATATCAGTCAATTTATATATTTCTCTAGGATAAGACTGTTTAAGCGTGACGTAACAATAAAATTATCACTGAAAATAAAAGATAAAAAAATACCCTTAAACCAAAACCAGGAACTGAACTCATTACAGTTCGTAAGAGAGTAAAGCTGATGATATGGGCTTTGTTTAAGACTGACATATTCTCAATTAGGTCAAATAATATCTCTGTGTCGAATCCAATTCAGTATATAACCTCCCACAGTTTTTCGCCTGGAAAAGGCAATAGACTCGGTTTCTGAAAAGATGTGTTCAGTTCAGAATAACAAAAGAAGTACAAATGCAATAAAAAGTACTGGTAAGTAGAAGAGGCGAGTGTAGTGAGAGAGGAGGTTAGGAAGTCAGCTCTAATGGCTTGACCGTGGTAGCTAGGTGAAGAGAACAATAAAATTGGATTGCAATAACCAATTCTGGCCACGATTCGAACATAAATTCATTCTGTAAAAGCAAACAACTAGCTGTATTGTCACCTGGTGTATCACTAAAACACATTTCGTTGTGTCCACAGGATTTGTTTTTGTGGTTCGTACCATTTTCAGAATAAGCAGCTGCTATTTCATTACACAGTGTTAAGTGATTGGAGACCTGAAGCCATTGTACCTTTGATGAAGAGTGTAAGGGTTTCCGATGCACCTGCTGCATGCATCCTCATGATGAGTAAGAGGAGGTGGGTGTATCCATTTCCTTCCAAACCTTCGTACCTTTCTGCCGAACTATACAGTGTCTCAGTGATCAAGTTGGCTCAAGCGGTTAGCGCTCATGTCTTGAAGGTAACATGTTCGAATCCCAACCATAACATCGGTTATATTTACTGAAATCCTTCTCGATATTTCCTATTCTATCCAGGAAAACGACGTATACAACCTCAGTTTATTGAACTCATTCTTTCTTACAAAGCGCTTCCAGCTCAACTTCTCCTGTCATCCCAAAACTGAGAGTTATGTAGCTTGGGCTACTGACATCAATAAATAAATATACAGCCTTCTGTTGCAGCGAGCTGTTAACTTAACAATAGATTTGTGCATATATTTGTTTTATTTTGGTTTGTTAGTATTATAGTAAGCATATAGTTTATAACTAACAATAGATTCTTGCATATATTTATTGTATTTTGGTTTGTTAGTATTATAGTAAGCATATAGTTTATAATTAACAGTAGATTCTTGCATATATTTATTTTATTTTGGTTTGTTAGTATTATAGTAAGCATATAGTTTATAATTAACAGTAGATTCTTGCATATATTTATTGTATTTTGGTTTGTTAGTATTATAGTAAGCATATAGTTTATAATTAACAGTAGATTCTTGCATATATTTATTGTATTTTGGTTTGTTAGTATTATAGTTATTATAGTAAGCATATAGTTTATAATTAACAATAGATTTGTGCATATATTCATTGTATTTTTGTTTGTTAGGATTATAGTAAGCATAAAGTGAATAATTGCATCTGATGAACAGTCTAGGGCGGAATGACAAGTAGCTTGAACAAGATTAAAGGGATTGCAGTATCCATCAAAGAGGGGTAACATAGCATCTAGCGGTCCTGTTGGATTTACTGTTTGTTTGAGCATAAGATTGCTAACTAGAGCGCTTTACTCTTTAGTTGATGTGCAATGTGCCTGAATAATATATATGTCACCTCTCATGACAATAAATCTATTATTAATACACTCGTACTGAATGTAGAATATATTTTTTGTTGTTGTCGATCTAATATCTCTTAACGTTTTGGCGCCGGAATTATTTTTTTTTTTATTTTAGCACATCCTGTATATAAAATGTGAATAATACAGGAATCAAATACGTTAGAATTATGAAACAAACTGCATTTTGAAGAGAAAAAGACGGAGAGTATACACCATGTTTAAAATATTCGGTACCTATATTTGTTGAATAAATATATAAAACGCAACTTTGGAGGTTAGCGGTGAGGTACGTCAACTAAAGTTGACGTTAGGCGTCTAAAGGTTAATACGTGATTTTAATTAAAGTGTGGATAATGCACCAACAGATCCCGAGAGCCATGTGAACATCAAGCTAACTGTATCATGTAGTTACATGGACAAAAATATAAGTTAGTCACGAATGGAGGTTTGTGTGGCTTAGTGAACAGAAAGAAGGGCGAAAGCAAATATTGATTAAGATGACAAATTTGGGCAACTTTGTTGACAGAAAGCTTCATGTAAATATTTTCTCTCCCAAATATAGGCATGTTGGTTCCTTCGTTTGTTAAAAGCAGTGTAGCATATGTTTGTTTGTTAGAAGATCCTTTTTGTACTTTAAGCAGAAGAAAATTAAGCAGAACTTACTAATCTGCTAAGGTCGAGAAACTGCGAAGTTGTCTAAACTAGGCACGTTAGGTGTATAACAAGTTCACTATTATATGTCAGCACAACATTATTTATTGGATCATATAGGCTACATGTTTCTACCTGTTAACAAATCATCATCAGGCCTCCAGCAGAATAAGTCAAAGGTGCTGTTAGAATATTGGGATCCCAATATCTTGTACAGTTGTAAACAAATGTAAAATGTAAATTTGATAATGTACGTAATCACATTTTATCCAGTACCAGATTTTACATTTGTTGACAACTGTACAAGATATTGGGATCCCAATATTCTAACAGCAACTTTGACTTATTCTGCTGGAGGCCTGATGATGACCTGTTAACAGGTCGAAACATGCAGCCTATATGATCCAATAAATAATTATTGTGCTGACGTATATTAGTGAATTTGTTATATACTTCATTAGAACACTTCGTGATGCCCTACTTTAAAAAAAAAAATAAGCAATTTAGAACCTACTAAATTTAACTGTTCGGACTTCATAACAATCTATTACCATCCAATTTATTGCCGATAAAACTTTAACAGACTCTCTTGATTTACTTAGTACGATGGATACATCACTTGATTTGATCTGTCTTTTATTACTGGTGATTTTATATGTAGGTGAAGTCGAAACATGTAAATATTTCCAGTTTTCGCACTTAACTCAATACAAAATTAATCTATAGAAAACCTTTGCAGGAGAATAAATGTACCACTACGTCGTCAAAGATTGTTTGCTGACAATGTGGCCGTTAAGCTAGATTGCCCATATAGTGCGCGTTTTATGATAAAGCACTAAAATGAGCAAAGCCTGCGATCCGAATCTCACATAACACGTGACGTCAAGTCAGAGACAGAACGTAAATGAAATAATATCTAATGTCTGGCGTATTTAATATCTCACAGTTCTTAGTGCTTTGAACTCCATCGGTAACTGTATATGCCACGTGCGCCAACGCTAAAGAATTTTAAACTTTGCCCATTCTGTGTATTTATGTGTTTCGTATGGTTCTCAGAACCAACAGCAAATATGTCTCCAAACAAAATTAATTACCTTCTTCTTCTTTTCTGTTTAAGGATGATTAAGAGTTTTGCTTTTTATTTACCAAAATATGCATAATTTTGTAAAATATAATGTGAAACCTCAATTGTTTAAAACATTAAAATTACATTAAGGGCTCCGACATGTTTCGGTTTTTTCTTTAAACCATCATCAGGGAGCTACATTTTCACACTAAAGTTACTTATATGCTGTACTGTTATGTTATATTGCAATGGCGTGATGGCAGCATGTCGTGTCGTATATGAGATGTTTTTGGATATAAAAGTTACTGTTGCTGGTCCTCCTTGTGTCTTTCAGTGACTGCGAGTGTGTTGCCTGGTATGAGTCTTGCTGTGTGAGCTGCACTGTAAATTTTAGTGTGAAAAAGTAGCTCCCTGATGATGGTTTAAAGAAAAAAACCGAAACATGTCGGAGCCCTTAATGTAATTTTAATGTTTTAACCAATTGAGTTTTTACATTGTATTTTAGAAAATTGTGCATATATTGGTAAATAAAAAGCAAAGTTTGAAACACTATGCACGGTGAAAAGTTAAAAAAAAATGATTAAGAGTGTTTACTGTGAGGTAGGAACTCAGTATTTCAATATAGTGTTGCTGAATTTCATCCTTCAAAATGCTGTAACATGATTCCGATAGTCACCCGTCCCCCATCGCAGGGAAATCGTTTCTATTCAGGGTCAACTGGTGTGATGTGTGTGGTGGAAAATGTGACTGTCGGACGTGTTTTTGTGCGAGTATTGGCAGTCCAGCTATGTCTTATGTTAGTCTTACCTACATCTTGTTCGTAATAGAAGGAAAGTATAACCAATTCTGGAAATTTCAGAAAGCAATGCTCTGTCGGATGTCGGAGATAATTGGATAGAAAAGTGATTTCAATTTAGCTGGTTCAATTTCAATCCTATTGCTTTTTCAGAGTTGCAATAACAGCACTTGCAATTGGGCAGTCAGACACAACTATATTTATTTGAAATGTTGCATATTTCAGTCAAAAGTCGACAATTATCAGACCAGTTTCATATTTTATTTAAAAAGAGGGCAAGAATTCAATAAGTAATAAATCACCTGCTTGATGTTTTGTGGGATCGTATATGCACTAGATGATGTATCTTATTTGTGCTTTCATTTTAAATATTGTATGAAACGAACCTAATGGTGATGGACTTTTCACTGAAATATGTAGCTTTTAAATAAACATAGCTGTGTTTGACTTTCCAATTTATGTGTATTGATTGTAATTTATTTTCATTTTGCAAAGTGTCAGAAATTTCCGATAATTTATTTGGAAAGGCAATCAAAAAATACAAACGTTAAATAAGTTTACTTCATGATATACTGTGATTTAGAGATTAGAATTCGTAACAATTCCTGTTGCTCGACATGGGTCATTACTGCACTTAGTTAAAGCAACAAAACATGACGTAATGTTATGCCATTGTTTTGTCTCACAAGATGTATAAGCTTCTTGTATGTAAGATATATACGTAGTTGAACTGGGAGTTCAGAACATATTATCGAGTATCAGACTACCTTGTTTCTTGCTTTGTGGGCGTGATTGGCCTTTGTCAGAGCCTACTTGATCGTGTTCCTTGCAGACCAATAGACAGGACGAAGCAAAAAACTCTTTGCATGCTTCCACCAACCATTACAACACTAGACACATCAAGTCAGACTAAAAGCATGTTTCCTGCAAAACAGGTGGCATCAGAGTGGCTTCAAGAAACTGGCATGAAGTGCAAAAAAATAAATACACAAGTCGTAAGACCGTAACACTTTTGAAATTATTGTTTCAACAACTTGGATTTGTAAAAGACGATTCTGGCCTTCGAATTCTCGGAAAACTCCGTTTTCGTTACCACGATATAAAGGGCGCAATATTCAATTGCGTTCACACTCAAGTTACTCAATTATTATACCAACCACTGCACATATATAAAATTTATAGAATTTACACATTAAAACATTAAAAACGCTCCGACATATTTCGGTCCTAACACCATCCTCAGGGAGCTTCGTTGCGTGAACACAACGAAGCACAGAATGCACATCCGTAGCAGGGCACACTTCAAAACATAACATTACACAACATGGCGTGCTGCCACAATACTCAACTTGTAAAACGAAATGAAACGGTGAATATTTCTAGTGTGAATTTAGCAAGGAATGTATAGCTCCCTGATGATGGTCTTAGGACCGAAACATGTCGGAGCGTTTTTAATGTTTTAATGTGTAAATTTTATAAATATTATGTATGTGCAGTAGTTGGTGTAATAATTTAGTAACTCGAAAACATGCACGGCGTAACAATGAAAATACGTTCACACTGTTGTCGCTCGCTGGGCGCGTTCACAAAATCGCGAAAAGCGACTGTTAACTTTGTCATGTCTGTCCGTCCGTTCCTCTTTATGTCTGTCCACGTGGAAAAACTCGGTTCCCATTTGAATTATTTTCAAGAAATTTTAACATTTCAGTATTTTTGGACAATCTACCGAGAAGATTCATTTTTGCAGTAAAATCTGACAAGAATAACCGGCACTTTGCATGAAGAATATGTGCATTTATGATAACGTGTCCGTGAATTCTCACTTGAGTGAGAAATATTTCAGGCACAATTTGCAGAAAAAATCGAAACACGTACTTTATTTTTAATGTTCTTTTCAGAAAATCTCAAATTTTTTTAAATGACGTGGAGAAATATGGCAAAACAGACAGGGCGCAGATGAAACTATAACACGACGCGGGAAAGGCGCAAATTATTTAACACATTACGTTTCTGCTGTAACACTGGTAATGCGAACGCGCCTTAATATTACGTTACACAATACTGCCTGTCTTGTTTTTTTTGTAATGGTGGAGTAAAACAGCCTGGCAATCAGCATAGAAAATACTAATTCTTCTGCAGCTACAATCAGACACTACGAATTATTTGGTTTATTCATCTGAATTCAGTAATCAATTATCCTACCTTTTATTCTGTACGCACCATCGCTCTTTATATAACTGAAGAATGCACTTGGAGTGTACAGCATTTCTAACTGCAGTTCCTACTTCATACTAAAGTCACTGCCTCTCCATTATAAATTAACCCATATCCTGCTAACGTGGAGTATATGGTGAGCTCCTAATAATGCCAGTAAATGGCAGATGGGGATTCAACTCGGTGTTTAATGTGTTAAAGAGATATATTGTTGTGTGTTTCAATAATACCTAAGAATCGTAAACAAACACATCAAGAGATTTGTAGGAAAAATTGCTTAGTTGAGTCACGTTAGGACAGATGGTAAAAGCAGTAACCGCTTGCAAAGTATGTACCAGGTTCTGGTGGTTAATCATTCAAAGGTCCCTTGTACGTCTTTGTGCCTGGTTCTTTATACCAATTCCCATTAACTACCGTCCCCTGTTGCATTTAATTTCAATATTTTTGCCCCCTTTCAATTTTCCTTTGTAATCTCAGTCTGTTATAAATGTAACCACAGATGCTTTAGACTCTTACAAGTAAGGTACTATGGACAAGATGCTCTAGGAGGTTTCATTTCTTGCCATTGTTAGAAGTTATTCGAAGACTAAGAATATTTTTGTAAATTTCTGTTCTATTTCAACCAAGTGATTGGAAGGTGAAGCTAATATTTCTACACTCATAAGAAAATAATTCTCAGCTAGGTTCATTCCGCGACGTAGAATAGGTCTTCGGTCTTCTGAGTTGTTACACAGCGTATGTCTGTACTTCTATACCGACTTTTCGGACAGCCTGTCGTTCCCATCTTCAAGGATCAAGTTGCTTGACCCTTGAAGATGGGAACGACAGGCTGTCCGAAACGTCTGTTTACAAGTACAGACATACGCTGTGTAACAGCCAAGAAGAGCGATGACGTCATTTCAGAGTAATTTCTGCTGTGAATATAGAGGCGAAATTATATACCGAAAATTCGATAAATACTTACGGAGTTAGGTTGTATTTGAAATTAAAAAGCCACAGTCTCTCTTTACTTCTGTTGTCCGAATTTATGTGCGGAATTAAATATGTTCTTATATTAATGTATTTTCTATGAACAGCTCAAGTTTTAGGAAATTTCCAAGACCATGGTTATATTGTTCAGCTCTGTCTGAATGTTACTGAATATATTTTATTTCAATGAACTGAAATGAAATCAGTAGCTTCATTTAATAAGCACACTAACTAATGTATATACATAATTTTTTTTTTACATTAAAACATTTAAAATCGTTCCAAAATATTTCGATCCTAAGATCATCTTCAGGGAGCTACACTGTTCCTTGCTAAAGTCACATTTTTAAAAACACTCACTGATTAATTTCCTTATATTAACTTGGTGCTGTGGCAGCATGTCGTATTG